>Ga0134124_10000115_pt1 | contig 75022 bp, 91 predicted proteins | sample KB304_FD_96880 | JGI IMG/M metagenome (GOLD analysis project Ga0134124, IMG submission 96880) | Terrestrial soil microbial communities without Nitrogen fertilizer from Kellogg Biological Station, Michigan, USA - KB3-0-4 | ecosystem: Environmental > Terrestrial > Soil > Unclassified ...
GACGGGCGACCGTGTGCGCGTGGTCCGGCCGGGCGTCTCGCTGCGCCGCGGTCCGGGCGATGATGTGCAGCTGTCGCGGGCGTTAGTGCGCAGCGTGCCGACGGCCCCGGCCCCGGCTTTGGCGGCACCCGCGTCACCCGCCGCCCCGCCGGCTGCGCAGGGGACATCCCGCGAGGTGGTCCGGGCTGACCTGGACGCCCGCCTCGCGGCCTTGGGTCGAAGGGCGCCTGCCGATACAGAGCCGCTCGATCAGGCCGCATCATCCCTCGCCAGCGGGCGTTCCAAGCCGGACGTCGCCAAACAGCTCCGCCAGGATGCCAAGGGAGCACAGTCCAAAGAGGACGCCGACACGCTCCGGCTGCTGGCCAACGACCTCACCAGCCGCAAGGCCGACCTTCCTCCATACATCAACGCCGACGGAACTATCGACCTGGTCAAACTCGGGCAGTCCGCGCCACACCCGGTCGACATCAGCAGGTGGCTGGTGGACCCGCCCCAGAGTCACCTCGTTCATGACCAGACCCTCTTCCGAGATGCGCATCCCTTCCAGCGACAGTTCGCTGACGCAGTGTTGGGCTTGGCCGAAGGGTCCATGACCCGTGCAGCCACGGTGAAGTCGTTGCGTGACTCCGCCGACCAAGCAGAGCGGACGCTGGCCCAAGTGCGTGCCGGCGACCACCCCATGAACCAGAACCCCCATCGGGCACGGATCGAGGTCAAGCCCTACCTCACCCAGGCACCGCCGGCCATCGCCGACATGCGCGCCCTCGCCGACGTCCTCGAACAGGCGAAGATCCCCGCCCGCAAACGGCAGAGCACCCTCGGCGCGACCATGCTCGGCGAGGTCGTGCCGATCGACGAGTCCCGGTTCCGGCCAGTGACAACCACTACGGCCATTAGCCACCGCGGGCAGCTGGTGCCGGAAACGTTCAGCCACCGTACGTCCGGCCGTGAGGTCGCATTCGGCACCGGCACCGGCCAACACCTCCGCCCGGGCCTCAACGGGGCCGAGAACCGGGCACTCGACCTTTACACCGTGGGCGTCGTCGCCGACGGACTAAACGGCTCGCTGCGGCGCGGACGCAATCTGCACGGCACGGTCCAGGTGAAGACTCACGGCTCCACGCACGATGTCGACCTGGACCAGGTCAAGGTCGACCTCGACGCGGCCATCGCGGCCAGCGAACTAACCCAGGACGCCGAACTGTGGCGCGGCACCACGGTCACGAAGGCCGACCTTGACCGACTCGTCCCCGGGGCGATCTACCACGACAACGGTTACCTCTCGACCTCGACCGACGAAGAGAAGGCCCGCGGCATCATCGAATGGCGCCGCAGCCAGGGAATCCCGGCCGGCCGCAAGCCCGTGCTGTTCAAGATTCTGGCGCCCGCCGGCACCCACGCCGCCCTTGGCCACGAGGCCGCCCGCGAGGCGCTGCTCGGACGCGGTCAAGACCTTCGGGTCGTGCGGGTGGATCACAGCGGCGAAACCCCCGTGGTGGTCATGGAGGCCATCGCTCCGCCGAAGACCGGCGCAGTCCGCGGCCAGCACCTGATCGACGACTTCGACTACGACGACCTCGTCAAGTACACGCCGGAGTCGCCCCGGATCGGGACGGTGGCATTCGTCGGCAGCATCGCCGGAGACGACCGTCGATCGGATGGCTGGCTCGCCGACATCCAACGGGAGCAAGGGTTCGACGGCCACCCGCAGGTCGTGTCCCCGGCCGACATGGACGCGGCGGTCGCCGGCGGGGCCGTCGAACTGTGGCGCGGTATCCGGGACAACGACAAGGCGAAGATCTCCGCCACCGACCTGGCCGAGCAGTACCGATCCGGTGCCGTCGAGCCGAGCCCCGGAACATTCGGCTCAGGCACCTACTCCTCGTCCCGCCGTGCCGAGGCTGAAATGTACGCCGGCATGACGGGCCCGGGGGCCGGCGGTCACACCATGCTGAGGATTGCCCTACGCCGCGACGCTAGGGTCATCTCCTACGCAGACCTGCTCAAGCTGCAACCCAAGTTCGCCGGTAGTGCCGGCGCCGAGAAGCTCAACCGAGACCAGGAGGCGGAACTCGCCGCCATCGACCCGGCCGACACGGCCGCCGTCGACGCCGTCATCGCCAAGTACAGCAAGCTGCGCGCCAAGCAACCCAGCAAGAGCCGGGTCACAGCGGACATGGGCCGGCTGGCCGCGCTACTGGGCTACGACGCCATCGTGGTGCCACCCGGGTACCGCGGCGGCAAGGGTTCCAACTCGGCGTCCGAGTACGTGATCCTCAACCGCACCGCCACCATGGTGGAGGAGGAGCCCACTGACCGGCCGGCCAAGGGCAAGCCCGCCCTCCGTGCCGCTACCGCCCGACTCGCGGACCGGCCCTACCCAGAGGGTGGACAAACAACACCGGACATCCACGCCGAACTGACCCTGTCCGGGAGCCACGGCCTCAGCCCGACCGCCCTCGACAAGACCGCGCGGGCCCTGCGCTTCTACCGGTCCAGCACATACCGGAAGATCGCCGCCTACCTCCGCGGCGACGACGCCGCGGACACCACGCTGCAGATCCGCGAAGCGCCGGGTGCCGCACCCACGCGCGAGCCCATCGGTGAGCACGTCGCCTTCACCGACCAGCTGCTCGACCACGCACCGCTGTCCCGCCCCGTCGAGGTCTGGCGAGGCATCCAGGACCCGGCGAAGGTGTTCGGCCCGAACTGGCGCCCTGACGGCGATATGACCGGTGTCGAGTGGGCCGAGCACAGCTACTCCTCGACCAGCGCCGACCCATCAGTGGGGCAGATGTTCGGCAGCGGCGGTGTCCTCATGCGCCTGCATGTGCCCGCCGGCGTCGGCGCGGTCCAGCTGTCCGGCTGGGCCACCCGGCAACGCCACAACGATGAGGCCGAACTGCTGCTGCAGCGCGGACTGCAGATGCGGGTGATAGGTGACCACGTGGAGACCATCGGCTACGGTGTCGATGGCAAGCCCATTGACCGCCGCGTGCTCGAGGTCCAGGTGGAGGTGATCCCGGAATGACCAACCCTGCACGAAAGCGGCTCAACCTGGATTACCCGGTCGAAGCCACCGTCGCAGCACCGGTCCGGCCAACGCCCGAGGTGAGTCGGGCCGTCGCCGCTGTCAAGACCATCATGGAGCTGTCGCCCGGTCCGGTCCTCGACGAGCTCGTCGCCGCGGCGAACACCGCGGATACGCCGGACGACCTCCCCGTGTGGGCCCGTAACGCACTCGGCGCAGCGCAGCGCCAGCGGCCGACCGAACAGCCCGCACCGAACCGCCCATCCGCGGCCCGGAGCGGCATAGCGGAGGCCGCCCAGCGGATGGGCGACGACTCCCAAGGCGGCATCACCATCACACCCCCGCCCCGGAGGCGGTGACCATGGCGGCGATCCTGAAGGAGTCCGCCCGGCAGGCAGCCATGGCCGCCGGCCGGTTCGCCGGACACCGCGACCGGCCGGTCACAGACTGTCCGTACAAAGTGGACGGAACACCCGTCGAGCAGGCCCTCGCCGGGGCGTGGATGCGCGAATACCTCCGCGCCCGCCCCACCGACGCCAAGACCGTCGACTACACCTGACCTGATTCCCAGCACCACCCGGTAGCCCCGCACCGTCCGAGATGGACAGCGGGGCTTCACCATCTGCGCCACCAGCCCGCGATGGGCACCCAATCCCGCTCGTGATGAGCAACCCGCCCAGATACCCGCTCATCACCGAACGGAGCCACCGTGACCACACGTCTCACGGTGCCCGAGTGGCAGGTCGGCACGCCCGTCGACGCACCCACCCCGGGCACCATCATCGGCGTCCGCGCCGACGGCACCGTCATCCGGCTGTTCGCCGGCGCTGACGCCACCACCATCATCGACAACTGGATCCCCATCGAGTACGACTCCGAGGTCGTGCAGCGGGTCCTCATGGACTCGGCCGTGGAGAAGTACGGCCGGCCCTACCCAATGCGGTCCGCGACCAAGGAAATCCCGCGGTCGGCCGGCATCACCGTGTCCGTCGGCACCACCTACAGCGACGACTCGTCGACCAACGACAAGGTCACCCTCACCGCCCGCCGGTTCGTTTCCCGGTTCCAGGTGGACGAGGACGACCTGGCCGACGCCAGCAGCCGCATGGACGTCATCGCCACGAAGGCCAACGACTGGGCCATCTCGTACGCGGACACGTTCGACAACGCGTGCCTCGGCGTCAGCGCCGCGGAGAACGGCACGACCGCGCCGTTCACCAGCATGTACAAGGCGCTGCGGACGTCCGACTCCGGTGTCTCCTACACCGCCGACGACAACTACCTCACCTGGGACGACGACCTGTACGCGACTATCGCGTCCAGCGTCTTCGACACCGGCAGCCTCTACGCCAAGCTGTCGGCCACGTTCAAGAAGGTCGAGACCGGCAAGTTCTGGTCGCTGGCCGACTCGCTGGTCATCGCGGCACCCGGCTGGCGGGACGCCCTTCGGCTGACCGTCGACGGGCAGGGCCGCCCGATCTTCATCTCGGGCACCGCCGGAACCCCGGACACCCTGTTCAACGTGCCGATCCAGTGGAGCCGCGGCTGCAAGGTGTCCGGCTCGCTGACCGGCAGCCCGACCGGTGCGGACCTCCTGTTCTTCTGCAACCGGATGTACCTCGCCAAGGGCGTCCGGTCCGGCCCGGAGACCCGCACCGATCTGCCCCGCGCGCAGGACGACTCCGACAACTACGCGGTCAAGTTCCGGTCGCGGCGCGGCTTCAAGCTGACGCACCCGAACGCGGCCGCCGTGCTGGAGCGCGTCACCGACTAACCACCAACCTGGGGGACGCCGCGTGCCGGCGTCCCCCGGGGACCGCTCCCCAAGGAAGTGCGACGTGAGCTACGAGGGCATGCGCCACAAGGAACTGTTCGCCCTCGCAGGCGAGCGCGGCCTACCCACCTACGGCACCGCCCAGCAGATCAAGGCACGGCTCGAAAGGGTCGACGCCGAAACCGTTCCCCCGAAGGAGAACACCACGATGGTGAATGTCACTGCTGGCCCCGACACTGGCCAGGACAACGACAACCCGCCAGCCCCCGCGCCGCCGGCCGACCAGGCCCCCGCCCCGCAGGCGCCGCAGCTCGACCCGCGGGACCAGCAGATCCTCGAGCTGCAGGCCCAGCTGCTCCAGATGCAGGCGGCCGCAGCCGCGGCGCCCGGGGCCCGGCCCACTGGGGGCGACGTGGCCACACCCGACATGATTGCGGCCCGCCTCAACTCCGAGCAGGTGTTCCGCGCCGAGTTCCCCATGTACGAAGGCATGGAACTCGGCGACGGTCTGCACGAGAAGTTCAAGCAGGACACCGCCCGGATGGCCGTCGAGGCCGGATACCGCACCCGCGGCGGGGCCCGCCGCGCCAGTTGGGGCACCAAGGACGGGCAGCGCACCGCCGTGTACGAGATCTACGCACGCAAGTGACAGCCACGCGGCAAGACGTCGTCGTCGAGCAGGGTGTCACCTTCGAGTACACAGTGGACCTGTTCGACGCCGACGGGCAGCCGCGGACCGACCTTGGCGGCAAGACGGGAACCATGCAAATCCGTACCGAACAGAACGGCGCCTCTGCCCTGATCGCCACGGCCACCGTGACGGTCGACACCGTCAACTCCCAGGCCACCGCCACGATCGCCGACTCCGTCACGGCCAGCCTTGATTTCTCCGCCGGTTGGTACGACTTCGACATCAGCGGCGGTGGCCGCAGCGAGAGGGTCGCCGAAGGGCGCGCCACTTTCAGCCGAACCGTCAACGCCTAGGAGCATTCCGTGCGCAACACCGACCAACACCTGCACCTGGCCGACGGCGTCGGCACCGCAGCCGCAGCCACCGTCCACGACCCGGTGTGCTGGCGAGCCGACTGGCGCATCGACAAGTACCGCGGCGACTCCCTGGCCGTGGCCGACCTGTACGACGTGGTCAAGTTCGGCAACAACCTCCTCATGTACGGAGGAGCCTCGGCGCTGTGGGAGCGGCTCATCGGCACCGGCGTCACCGCGTTCGACAACTCGAACGCCTACCTAGGCGTCGGGGACTCGAGTACGGCGGCAGCCGCCACACAGACCGACCTGCAGGCGGCGTCGAACAAGCTCCGCAAGGCCATGGACGCCACGTACCCCGTCCACACCGACGGCACCGCGTCCGGGAACGCGTCCATTGTGTACAGGTCCACGTTCGGCAGCAGCGACGCCAATTTCGCGTGGGCCGAGTTCGCGCTGTTCAACGCCTCCTCGTCCGGTCGCATGCTGAACCGGAAGGTCGAGTCGCACGGCACGAAGGCCACCGACTCGTGGGTGCTGTCGCTCACCCTCACCCTGTCCTGATCGCCGCGCGGTAGAGACCGGAGGCGACTGTGGCCGACGAGTCTCTCTTCACCACCCAGCTACCGGATAGCGGGCTCACCGACGCGAGCGACGGCGGCAGCGGCCTCGAACGCGGCACCACCATGTACGCCACCGCTGCCGGCAACATCAAGGGGATCCGCTGGTACTCCAGCATCACCGCACCACCGAACACCCCCACTCTTGAGTTGTACTCACCGATCTCGGACAGCGACGGCACCCGCCTCGCCACCAAGGCGTACACCGGCACCCACACCGGCGGGACGTGGCAGACGCAACTGTTCGACACCCCGGTCCACGTGGCCGCGAACCAGTACTTCGTCCCGGTCGTCTCCCAGGACACCCGGTACGTCGCGGCCGTCAACTTCTTCACCAGCGCCGGTCTCAGCCACGGCCACCTGGTCGCCATCCAGTCCGGCACCGACCCGCTCGGCGCCGGGTTCAACCAGGCCAACGGCAAGCTCGAGTTCGACGGCCCCGGCAAGTTCCCCGGCATCGACTCCGGCAACCAGGCGTCCTACCTCGTCGACGTCATCTTCGAAGCCGACCCGATCGAGGTCGACCTCGACACCACCGACTCGGCCGCGGTCGCCGAGGTCCTGGCGGCCGCCGTCACAGCGGCGGTCGCTGACTCCGCAACCCTGGCCGACACCACGGCCGCCGCGATCGCAGCGGCCACCAGCGACGCCGGCACGCTCGCGGACACGGCCTCCGCCATCGCCGCGGCCACCACCACCGACACCGGCGCCGTCGCCGACGCCCAGACCGTCACCGTGGCAGCCGCCGTGGCCGACTCGGGCGCCCTGGCCGAAACCACCGCCCTGTCCGCGACCGGATCCGCATCCGACGCGGCCAGCCTCACCGACGCCGTCGTGGTCGACATCCTCGGCCGCGCCGCCCCATCCGACGCCGCCCACTACAGCGGGCCGCAACGCGCCACCCACTACGCCGGACCGCAGACCGCTGTGAACGTGCAATGAGAGGCGGGCCACGATGACCGACTGGGCGACCGCCGAGCAGACCCTCAACCGGACCCGCATCCCCGTCACAGAGGACGACATTGCCTCGGCGCAGATGATCGTCGAGCTGTTCGCCAACACCACCACCGACGCGTCCGACGCCGGCCTCATCAGCAGCCGGAACCTGCGGCTCCTGTCGTTCGCCACCTCGTACCAGGCGGCGTGGATGACCGAGCACCCAGACGTGTTCACCTCCGTCGACGTGACCTCGTTCAGCCAGGACGGCATGTCCGCCCAACAGGCCCACGCCAACGCCCACCTACTGGCACCGCTGGCGAAACGATGCATCGACCGGCTGTCCTGGGTGCTCGAACCGCTGCGCGGATACCGGCCCATGCGGAACTTCACCGACACGGCCAACCGCGACTCGGCCGTCCACGACGACGACGTTCCCTGGCTTCCGCTGCCGTGAAAGCCCGGGCGAACACCACGGTGACGATCCTCCGCGGCGTGACCGTGGACTCGTTCGGCGACCAGGCCGACACCGCCCGCGTCGTCGCCAAGGAGGTGACCGCCAGCATCATCGAGCAGGGCAAGACCGTCACCACCGCTGTCGACGGATCCGTGCGGCAGGTCCGCAGGATTATCGGCCGGCTCCCTGCCGGCACGGACATCCGGAGCACCGACCGGATCCGCGACGAACGGACCGGCCGGGTGTACCTCGTGGACTCCGACGTGGAACCCGAGAACGCGGTGCGGCGCAACGACATTCGCCTCGACCTGCGTCGCGTGACATGACGGGAGGCTGACCTTGCCCGGCTTCATCGTTGAGTCCCCGGTCTGGCGCCTCGAGCTGGAGGCCCACACCCAGGAAGACCTCGAGCGCATCACCGACGACATCGCCGACGACGCCCGCCGGGCGTGCCCGCGTGACACGGACGAGCTCGCCGAGTCCATCACCACCGTGTACGAACCGGGGGTCGGCTACGTGTACGTCGGCACCGACCACTGGGCGCCGACCGAGTACGGCAGCGCCGACCACGAGATCACGCCGCGCCGGCCCGGTGGCGCCCTGCGCTTCTTCTGGCTGAAGGCCGGTCGGCTTGTGATCCTGTCCCGCGTCCACCACCCCGGTACCCCGGCCCAGCCGTTCATGCGCCCGGCCCTGTATCGGCGTCGCAAACCGCGCGGGGTGGTGGTGTGACCAACCATGCCAGTTCCGAGGTCGTTGCCGTTGCGTGGCTCCTCGGCGTGCCCGGCATCACCGCCGACGCCAACCACGTCGGGGTGACCCTCCCGGGCCGCGACCCAGCCACCGGGACCTGGCCGTGGGCCGACACCGGGTTCGTCCAACTCGTCACCGCCGTCGGCGGCACCCCTGGCATGTACGTCCCCGAACGGAACCCGGTCGTGCAACTCGACTTCTGGGCCGTCAACCTGGACTCGGGGCTGCCGCCCTGGGGCAAGGCCCGGCAGCTCGCCGAGCTCGTCGTCGCCGACACGTACAACACGGCCGGCAACCCCACCGCGGGCGCCCGCGACGTGTCCGCCCTGATGCCCGACGGGTACGCGGGCGCCTACGTGCAGTCGGTGTACCCGCAGACCGAGCCGCGGCGGGTACCCAACGACTCCGGATCGTTCGCCCGGCTGACCATGGACCTCGAACTGGCCTGGGTTGAGCTATGACCGTCCACGTGGGAGGCACACCATGGTGAAGAAGTCCGCCGTCGGAACAGGCCAACGATTCAAAGCCCTCACCCGAAAGCTCGCCAAGCGCGGCGCCCGCAACCCGCGCGCCCTCGCCGCCGCGATCGGCCGGCGAAAGTACGGCCGCGCCGGGATGGCGGCACTGTCGGCGGCCGGCCGGGCCCGCAGGGGCGGCAGGTAGCCATGCCCGGGCGCCGCAGTCACGCCGGCCACACCGGGTTCAAGAGCAAGGCACAGTGGCGGTACTTCTTCGCCAACCCCCGGCTGCGCCGGTATGCGCACCAAAAGGCCCATGCCACCAAGGGCGGCCCCATCGTCCGCTACCGGCGGCTCCCGACCCGCAAGGGCGTCCGCCGCCGCATCTGACTTCCGTTCCCCAAACGGCAACCAACCACGGCCTCCTCGGCCACTCGCCTGAAGGGGGCGATCACGCATGGGCGTCACCGGCTCAAACCTCGTCCAGGGTCCAGCGATTCTCTACTACGGCGCATACCAGGCCGCCGAACCGGCCGACTCCGCCGTTGCGACAGCACCGGCGTCGGCCTGGTCGGACCTCGGCGGCACCGACGACGGCATCACCCTCAGCATCGGCCGCGAGTTCTCGGAGCTGAGCATCGACCAGGTGCTGTACATCATCGCCACCCAGCCCACCAAGGTCGACCCCGTCATCAAGACCAGCCTCGCGGAAGCCACGCTGGCCAACTTCGCCAAGGCCATGAACGGCGGCACCGTCGTCACGTCGTCCGGGTACTCCACGTACGACCCGGACATCACCGAGGCCAACTTCCAACCGACCTACTTCGCGCTGATCGTGGACGGTTGGGCGCCCGGGTCGGCGAAGCGCCGCCGGGTGATCGCCCGGAAGTGCCTCTCGATCGAATCGATCGAGTCGGCCTACAAGAAGGACGGCAAGTTCATGTACCCGGTGAGCATGCGCGTCCACTACATCGACTCGTCGACGAAGCCGTTCCACATCGTCGACGCCACCTGATCACAACGAAGGAGAACCGTTCCCCATGATCAAGCAACCGCTGCGACTGTCCACAAAGGTCGGCGCCGAGCGCATCGCCAACCAGACCCGTGTGCCGCTGTTCTACATCGACGACACCGAGTACACCATCCCGAACGAGGTCGACATGGTCATCGCGCTGAGGTACGCCGAGGTGACCACCGTGGAAGGCCAGGAGGCCGCCCTCGTCGGCCTCTTCAAAGAGGTCGTCGGCGAGGAAGCGTGGGCAGCGCTACTCGCCTACAAGGGCATGGCCAAGGACGAGCTGATCCAGCTGCTCGAGTCGGTCAACGAACACGTCATGGGCGCGCTACAGGAAGCGCAGGGAAAATAGGCGCCCGGTTCGCCGGGCCGCTTCACCAACGCACCCTTCAGGTCCAGTGGGTGCTCGACTACCTCGACGACATCGAGTCCGACCTCTCGGCGTTCCATCGCATCGACGACATGTACGCGATGTCCGGGCCGCGGTTCTTCCGGTTTGCCGAACGCCTGCCGGCCTACGACGGCGTGATGCGGGTACGCGCCACAGCCCTCGCGGAGGGCGACAACCCCGGCGCTTCAACCGGCACCCGCAGCGGTGGCGATGCGGCTCCCAGCCCAGCCCAGTACAGCGTCGGGCGAACGCTCTACGACACCCCCGAGCCGATCACGCCGCTCTCAATCGTTTCGGACCCCGTCCTCGGATCGCTGTTCTCATACGGCACCGGCCCAGGCTGACCAGGACGGGGGTGGACCATGACCGCCCCCGTCCCCGGCACCGGGTTCCGCATCGCTACGGGGTTTCTTCGGGTCGAAGCCGACGACTCGAAGGCCCGCCGCGACACCGACAAGTTCCTCGCCGACACCGACCGCAAGTTCGCCGCCGGCGGCCGCAGCAGCGGCGGATCGTTCGGCCTCGGCCTGCTGTCCGGACTACGCCCGCACTTCGTCCGCATCGGCGAGCAGATCAGCGAGCTGTTCAAACGGGCGATCAGCGCCGGCCTCCAGCTCACCAAGTTCGGGCTCATCGCCGGCGTCGTGGCCGCCGGCGTCGGCGAGATCGCGTCCGCGATCGCCGGACTAATCCCGCTACTGAGCCAGCTGGTCAACGCGCTCGTCGCCGCCTCGGGGTCGGCACTCCTGCTGCCCCCGGCCCTCATCGCCGCGGGGGCGGCGTTCGCAACACTGAAGATCGGCCTGTCCGGGTTCGGCACTGCGCTCAAAGACGCCTTCTCCAACAAAGAGGGTCTGCAGAAGCAGTTCGCCGACTCGCTGGCCAGGCTGGCACCGGCCGCCCGGGACGTGGTCAAGGAGATCGTCAAGCTCAAGCCGGCGCTCACCGGTCTGAAGCTGGACGTCCAGAGCGTCCTCTTCTCGAAGCTCGCCCTCTCGTTCCGCGACCTGGGTCGCACCTGGGTGCCGCTGCTCAACGTGGGACTGAAGCAGATGGCGGCCAGCCTCAACGGCGGGATCCGCGACATCCTGTCGTACCTCGTGGCGGCCAGCACACAGGCCGACTGGGCGACCATCCTGAAGAACTCCGCGGCGTCGGCCAGCTCATTCGCCGGCGCTCTCCGGCCGCTGCTGCGGATCCTGACTGACGTCTCCACCGTCGGGTCCGCCGTCCTGGCCAAACTGGCCGGCGGCCTTCCCGCTGCGCTCGACCGGTTCGCCAACAAGGTCTCTGCGCTCCGCAAGGACGGCGGCCTGGCCGACATCATCACCGGCGGCCTCGACGCACTGAAGCAGTTCGGCGGACTGCTCGTCGACGTCGGCGGGATCTTCAAAGGGATCTTCTCTGCGTCCGGCACCTCGAATGGGCTATTCAGCTTTTTCGATCGACTAAACAAGCTGATCAACTCGGCCAGCGGCCAGACCAACCTCGGCAAGATCTTCGAGAGCCTGTCCCAAGTCGGCACAGCCCTGATGCCCGTTCTCGCCGCCGTCCTCGCCGCCCTGGTCCCCATTGCGAACGGGCTGGCCACCATTGCGATCGCGCTCGGACCCGGGCTCACCACCCTGGTGACCGCGCTCGGCAGCGCGCTCGCCAGCCTGGCCACCCCCCTCGCCGGCATGGCGCCCATCTTCGCTGCCCTCGCCGCCGGGCTGCAGCCCCTGGCCAACATCATCACCGGGTTCCTGCTCGGCTTCACACCCGGCGTGGCCGCAGCCGTCACCGCGCTCGGCTCCGCCCTGTCCGGCCTCGCCCCGACCGCTGCGGCACTCGGCGGCGTCCTCGGCGGTGTGCTCGGCCAACTCATTCCAGTGCTCGTACCGATCGCCCAGATCCTGGCCCAACTCATCCTCACCCTGGCCCCGGGTGTGCTCGCATTCCTTTCATCCTTGGCAGCCGGCCTAGCGCCGCTCGTCGGCGTCGCCCCGCTCGTGGGGAAGGCGCTGTCGGGAATCCTCGCCGCGATCGCGCCGCTGCTCGAGGTGGCCGGCCCGGCCTTGGCCTACCTGCTCGGCCTGCTCGCAGTCCAACTGACAGGGCTGGTCAACGCGTTCGGTCCGCTCGCCGTCATCTTCGCCCAAGGGCTGGGCGAGGCCATCACCGACCTGCTGCCCGGCCTCATGCAGGCGGCCACCCTGATCCTGCCGTTGCTCGTCACGCTAGGCGCCAGGTTGGCCGCATCGTTCGCGCCCCTTGTTCCGGTGCTGGTGCAATTCGTGCAGATTTTCGCTGCGCAATTGGCCGTACACATTCCAATCGCGGTTCGAATGTTCGAACAGCTATTCACTGTATTCGCCATAGCCGGCGACATCATTGCTCGAAATCTGCTTCAGGTTTTCGTAGCGTTGATCCCCGTGCTGCCACAATTGGTAGTCCAGGGACTCGCGCTCGTTGAGGCGCTCTTCCGGCTATTCGTGGTCATTTCGCCAATGCTGCCGGGACTGGCCTATCTGGGGCTCCTGCTAACACAGATTGCGGTCAAGACCGGGATTCTTCAGTTGGCGATCGAACTGCTGACATTGGGCATCCAGTGGGCCACAGGGGTCGTCCGAATGCTCGGCGCAGTCATCGAGCTCTTCGTTGCGCCCGTCGACCGGGCCAAAAAGGGAATCGAATCATTCGGCGCCACCGCGCACGAAACAATGGGTAACGTCGCCGCCTTGTTCCGCGGGCTCGGAAGTACCATCACAAACGCAGTCGGAAATCTGGGCTCGCTTCTCTACAACGCGGGTCGGAATGTCGTGCAGGGGCTGATCAACGGCATCAAGGACATGTTCGGCAACCTGGGAAACATCATGGGTTACGCGGCGCAGATCGTGCGCGACCACTGGCCATTCTCGCCGGCCCGCCGTGGTCCGCTATCCGGGCGTGGCGACCTGAAGTACGCCGGCCGTAACGTATTGACCCGCATTGGTGAGGGTATGGCCGCCGGCCGCGGTGACCTCGCCCGCCAGGTCGCCGAAATTGCCGGCATGCTCAACATCCAGGCCGGTGGCGGTCTCGCTATGGCAGGGGCGGGCGCAGGTGCGACCGCGGGTGCCGGAAACGGTGCACCTGCCTACTTCGGTCCGTACCACCTCCAACTCGCCGACCAGACGCTCGCGTCGTTCGTTATCGATGCGATCACCGGGAACCCGGTCGACGTGGCCGAGGCCGTCGACGCCGGTAACCGGACCCGGGCGTGGGCGGACTCAGGACGCAAGCGGATCGGAGCGCCACAGTGACCGCCGACGTCCGTATCTACTTTGGACAACCGGGCTCTCTTACGACGCTGCCGCACCCCAAGGGAGGCGTGAGGAGCACCCGGCTCCGTCCCACTGTTGTGTTCGGCACCGGTGGCGGCGGTGTGCGGGTCGGGAAAATCACCGGCGGCAAACGGCAGTACACGCTCAGCTGGAGCGGCCTCGACCTCGACACCTTCAGCACCCTGCTGGAGTTCGATCAGGGCCACCGCGGGCCCGGGCCGTTCGTGCTGCTGGACCCCGGCCAGCGGAACATGCTGACCGTCAACCAGAGCAGCACAACGTCGGAGACCAACGACACCGACAACTTCACTGTCGCCGGGTCCGGCTACTCCGCGACCAGCGAGTCCACTGTGTACCGTCGCGGGCCGCGGTCGTTCCGGGTGAACATCGCCTACGCATCGCAGTCCGGCACCGTCACCTTGGATCCGCCGGCCGCGGACTGGCCCGGCATCCCGGTGTACGCCAGCCGGCCGATCGTGTTCTCGTACTGGGCGCGCGGCAGCGGGTCGGACCCGATCGTCACCCTGACCCCGAAACTGACCTGGTACAGCACCGCCGGGGTGAGCCTGTCCACGACATCTGGCACCCCGACCCCGACGGCGTCAGCGTCATGGACGCAGATGTCGGTAACGGACACCCCGCCGGCTTCGGCCGCCTACGTTCTCTGCTCTGTGGCCGCATCCGGGGGATCAATTTCGGCCAGCGCCAGCCTGTACTTCGACCAGTTCCAACTCGAGGAAGGCGCCGCCGCGGGCACCTGGCGGCCCGGCACCGGTGTCATGCCCGTCCAGATCATCTCCGTCGCTGAGGGCTGGCCGTTCTACCACCCCGAGCTGCGCGACGCCCCAACGATGATCCTGCAGGAGGCGGGGCCGTAGTGCAGGACGCCACCGCGAACTTCGCGCTCGCCGTGTCAGCGTCCACAGTGGCGTGGCTGCCGCCGCTGGTGTACGCGGACTGGGCCCAGGACGGGTACGGGACCACCAACTCGATCGACGACCTGTCCGGGCAGTCCAACAACATCCAGATCAGCCACGGCCTCGACGACGGCCTGCCAGACGAAGTCGCCTTCGGCACAACGTCAGGGGTTCCCACACTCACTGCCGACCTAGGCGGCCGCGGCGAAGTGACCGCGGCGCGCTACTTCTCCCCGTTCCGCACCGACTCACCGCTGTACGGGTACGAGCGGGACGTCGCCCCGCTCAAGGTCGACCACGGGTTAGTGACCGCTGGCGGCAAGGAGCGGATCCGGGTCTTCACCGGGCAAATGGCCGACGCCCCGGTCACTGGTGAGAAGGCGTCGCTGCAGGGTATCTCCGCAACGAGGGTCGCCCTGTCCACCCTGGTGCAACCACCCGTCATCGCCGGGGTGTTCAACCTGGCCGACACCGGGCTGACCGCGTCGTGGCCGGTGTCGTTCTCGCTCTACCAGTGCGGCATCTACTCCAGCCCACCCCCCGTACCCGGGTGCCGGGTCTGGATTCCGATGCACGGCGGCGGGAATGCCATGCTGCCCTCGGAGAACAGGTACCACGGTGTGCCATCCCTGAAGGGCATCGCCAAGGTCACCGGGGACACCTTCTTCGACCTCGCCGAACCCCGCGGTACACGCGGCCCATTCGTTGGTGCCGGCCGGTGCAGAGTCACCGCTGACAAGATCGCCGGGTGGAGCGGGTTCGTTTCGGTCCACGACATGGAGACCGGCGACGACTGGCTCACCACCGCGGGCAGTCGCGGCCGACTGCAGTTCTACGTCCGCGGCGACCTCGTCAACGTCAACACCGCCCCGGGCGGTTCGGCAAGCTTCAACTGGGACGAGGTCGCGGACGTTGGCGGCCCCAGCGACCAGATCCTGGCCGGCGCCTACTGGACTACCCCAGCCAGCGGCCCGTACGTCGTGGCAGGCGTCGACCTGTCCCGCAGAGTGTTCGTCCACGTCTTCGACGGCACCCACAACGCCACCCTCACCAGCTCGGCATCGGTGGCCAGCGACGGCGAATGGCACCTCGTTGGCGCAGCCTGGGACGTCGCCAACAACCAGCTATGGGTCAACGTCGACGGCACCGTCACCACCAGCACCCCATCGCCGACGCTGTCGACGGCCGGCCTCGGCAGCACCCACCTCACAGGCGAACTCGACGACGGCATGAACTTCAACTCGGCGCTCACCTTCGCCGAGGTCCACTTCACCACCGGCGCCAACGCCAGCCCCGCCGTCGACTCGACCTGGCTCGATACGCAAACGTGGACCCGGCGGGCGTACCTGTACCCCTCCTCGCTCCGGCTCGTCGCCGTCGCCGAGGCCCAGCCACGCGAGGCGTGGGAGTACATCTCCTCACTGGCCCAGGCCGAATGCGCGAGCCTGCGCATCGACGAGAACGATGCCGTCCAGCTGTGGCCGCGTGGTTACTTCGCCACCGTCGCGGGCCAGACCGTCGCCGAGACCATCACCACCGACCTCGATGCTGGCGTGCCCGACGTGGCAATGGACCGGACCCGCATCCGCAACGTCGCCCGCGTCACCTACCGGCAAACGAGGATCGACGCCCAACTGACCCAGTCGCCCATCCTGGATTTCCGCAGCCTGGTGGCCATCCCGACCGGAGTCACCCAGATCAGCTTCGCGCTGCCAACGCCTGTCATCGCCCTCCTCGATTCGCTGTTCGGGTCGTTGACCCACCTCACCGCCAACCAGATCGCCGGGATCGACCCGTTCGCGGTCGGCCCCAACTACGTGAGTCTGAACACCAGCAGTGATGCGCTCGGAACGTACTCCACCAGCTCCGATGTGGACGTCACCGTCGTGTCCTGGGATGCCGGGCAGGTTCTGGTCCAGTTCAACAACCTGACCTCATTCACCTGGTACCTCGTCAACGACAGCGACTCGCAGGGCACGGACTTCGCGTACCTCGCCATCCAGGGCATCGCCATCCCTTCGACCGACGCCACCGTGACCGAAGCCTATGGGGCGTCGCTGGATGTGCGCGGCGAGCGTGCGGTCGTCGTCAACCTCCCCGCCATTCAGTCCAGTGTGGACGCTGCCCGGGTGGCGCGCCGGATCCTGGGAGATCTCGCATTCCCGCAACCCGTCATCCCGCAAGTCGACGTGTTCGGTGATCCGCGCCGCCAACCAGGCGACCTGGTCGTCTTCACCGACGACGCCGAGACCGGCGCCAACGGCCAATGGCGGTGCTGGGCGGTGAAACACCGAATCAACGGCGCCGACTACCGGCAGACGCTGCGCCTGTCGCAGGCCCGCTCCGTAGGCCGGTGGGGTGATGGCGTGTCCCGTTGGGGGCGCGTTGTGTGGGCCGGACTCGAGGAGGACGCATGACGATCGTGGCCCCAGCGGACGGCGACCTGCTCGACCCGGACTGGGCCGCGGACATCACCGACGCGGTCAACGACCACGAGACCCGACTCGACGCGTTAGAGGTTGGTTGGACCACCTACGTGCCCACCCTTACCAACCTCACCAAGGGCAACGGCACGATCACCGCGGCCTACCGTCGGCGATGGGGGAACACGGCCGACGTGAGGTTCAAATTCACGCTCGGCACCACCAGCGCGGTGGGTACGGCCCCCGAGGTCAGCCTGCCAACGGGCATGGAGTTTGCGAGCTACTACTCCGACAACATCGACATGCTCGGCACTGTGGCCCTGAACGACACCGGCACGGCAACGCGCGGTGGCTTCATCCGGCCGGACTACGCAGGCAGCGCCATCATCATCAGCTCCTACACGACCGCCGGTGTCCTTCAAAACGTTTCGTCGACATTGCCGCACGTCTGGGCAGCGACGGACGTCATCGCGTTCCTGGCCCTTTCCATCGAGTTGGCCTAGGAGGAGCGTCGTGATCCAGTTCCCGGACATCTCCCACTACCAGGGCAACATCGACCTCACCGGCGCCCAGGTCGTGGTGGCCAAAGCAACCCAGGGCGCCACCTACACCGACCCGCTGTATGGCCGTAACAAGGCGGAGGCCGCCCGGGTCGGCGCCCTGTTCGTGGCGTACCACTGGCTCGATACCAGCGACGCTGGTGCGCAGGCTCGCCACGCGTTCGCGGTGGTCGGCGCCGACGTTCCCCTGATGATCGACGACGAGCAGGGCACCATCTCGGTACCGCACACCCTCGCCTTCGTCGACGCGTACCGAACGCTCGGCGGCCTGGTCGCGCTCGAGTACGCCCCGCGGTGGGTCTGGTGGAAGTCCGGCCAGCCCGACCTACGCCCGTTCACGGCGGCCGGGCTACACCTGGTGTCCTCGTCGTACCCCCAGGCCGGCTACACCGCCACCGGCCCGGGCTGGGCCCCGTACGGCGGCGTCACGCCCACGATCTGGCAGTACACCGACGCCCGCCCCTTCAACGGCCAGCGGGTCGACTTCAACGCCTACCGCGGTAGCGCCGACCAGCTGCGGGCGCTGCTGTACGGCACGGCTCAACCCAGGGAGGACGACATGAAGCTATTCCGGGCCGAACCGAGCGGAGCCGTCTGGGTGTCCAACGGGCCGCAACGGTGGCACATCCCCGACGTCGACAGCTACCACAAGGCACTCAAGCTCTGGGGTCTGACCGCGGCCGACGTCATCCCCATCGCCGACGGCGATGAGGCCGGCCTCGGCCAGGACGTCACCGCCGGCGCCGGCGGCCTGATCCCGCACGAGCACACCATCCCGGCCGGCACAACCGGGCCGGCCGTGCCCGAGGCGGCGTAGCCCGGGTGTGGAAGACAGCAGCACCATCGCCTCCCTGGCGGCCATGTGGCCCCAGGGTGTCATTGGCGTCGGAATCTTCGGGCTCGTCGTCCTCGCGCTGCGGCTCGCGTTCAGCCAACGGCGCATCACCGCTGACGCGGACGCGCGCACCGAGCGCGCCGACAAGCGATACGACGACGAGGTCAGAGCGCATCAGGCGACGCAGGATCTCCTCGACGACGAGCGGGATCGGCGCCGCCGGATCGAGGACGAGATGAGCGAACTCCGGCAAGAGGTGATCTCGCTCCGCCGAGAGGTCGAGGCGAGCCGGCGCGAGGTCGCCGCGCTGCGCCGGCAACTCGACGGCAGTGCGCCGTGATGGCCGCGCACGCGGCCCAGTCCTGGGTGCGCCGGCTGGCGGCCGCGGCCCGGTCGCCGCGCGGCCAGTTGGCCACCCTGGTCACGTCGATCGTGCTTCTCGGCGTGGTGGTGCTGCTCTCGGTGCTGCTGCTGGTCGGGCACGCCACCGACCAGGCCGATGCGGCCAACGACCGGGCCAACCGAGCCGCCACCGGGGCCGAGCAGCTGTGCCAGCAGGTCCGCCAGCTGGGCGGCGTGTGCGCGGTCGACCCGGCGAGGTTCCGAGGCGCCACCGGGCCGGCCGGACCGCAGGGTCCCGCCGGGCCGGCCGGCATCCCCGGCCGCGACGGCGACCCCGGACCGCAGGGCGCGGCCGGTCCCGCCGGGCCGGCCGGGCCGGCCGGGCCAGTAGGCCCGCAGGGCCCGCCCGGTGACACGGGACCGCAGGGAACACCCGGGCCAGCGGGGCAGGCCGGTCCGCCCTGCCCGACCGGTACGCACGTCGAGGTCCTCAACGTCGTCACGACCAGCGGTACCCGGACCGCCCCGCTGTGTGTGACGGACACGCCGTCACCCAGCCCGGCGCCCGGCTAGGAAGCGCGCTCGCCCCCCGCGGCCTCCGCGTCGCGGAGGCGGTCGAAGTGGTCCGGCCCGGCCGAGCGGCCCGTCGTGTCGTGCCACTCGCCCTCGAGCTCGCAGCCGCCGGCGCGCCACTGCCATCGGCAGGTGAGGCAGAACTGGGTCGGGTGCCCGGCCGGCCCGCGGTCACCTGGCGGCAGCGGCCGGCACTGACACGGCGACCAGCCCACGATCACGTTCGGATACGCCAACTGGTGCCCGTTCGGGCAACGCGCTGGCTCGGGGACGTCCATCGACCGAACCTACAAGGAAGGTCTGACATGAACCCATCGAAGATCGCCAAGGCGCTGACCGCGGGCGCGACCACCGCCCTCGGCATCTACTGGGCCGCAGACGCGAGCGGGAGCCTCAGCTGGCTGGCCCTTGCGGCCAGCCTGTGCGTCGGAGTCCTCTCCGGTGTGCTGACGTGGGCGGTACCGAACGCCGACACCCCGGCCGTCCCACCGGCCGAGGACAGCAAGTGAAGGCCGGGGCCGTCGCCGCGGCCCTCGCCGCCGGCGCCACCGCCGTCCTCCTCGGAACCGCCGCCCTGTCCACCGACCCGGCCGCGTCGTCCACCAGCACCAGCCCAACGGTCCACTGTGGCCCGCCCGCCGACCCGTCCGTGGCCACGGACGGCACGTTCACCGTGGTGCTGAACTGCCAGGGCCCGGCCCCGGCCGCGCCCACCACCGCTCCGCCCACGCCGACGCCGAGCGCGACGCCGACCACGGTTCCGACCACCGCACCGCCAACGACCACGCCCCCGCCCACGACGGCACCGCCGACGCCGTCGCCCGGCCTGAACGGCTGCCAGACCCGCCTCGCGGCCTGCGGGTTGCCCGATGCCACCTCTGCCGGCGTGCCGGCCGGGACCAAGCTGACGCCGATCGCGGGCGGGCTGACCGTCACCCAGCCCGGGGCGGTCATCGACGGGCAGGACATCTCGGGGTGCGTCGAGGTGCGGGCGCCCAACGTCACCATCCAGAACAGTCGGATCATCGGTGCCGGGTGCTTCTACGCGGTCCGGAACTTCTCCACCGGCCTGCAGCTGCTCCACGACACCATCACCTGCGGCGGGTACAACGGCACCGGTGTGTCCGACAACGAGTTCGCCCTGGTGGCCAGCGACGTCTCCGCGTGCGAGAACGGAGCCAACGTCTCCAAGCCGGGGAACGTCACGATCCAGGACTCCTACATCCACGACCTGGTCACGGCGAACGGCGCCCACACCGACGGCGTCCAGATCGGGCAGGCCGCCGCGCACCTGCGATTCCTGCACAACACGATCATCAACAGCGGCGGCCAGACCAGCGCGATCATCATGTGGGACGAGGGTGACCCGCAAAACTCCGACGTGATCGTCGACCGGAACCTGCTGGCCGGCGGGTCCTACACCCTGTACTGCCCGCGCAGCAACACCACGGGCATCCAGATCACCGGGAACCGCTTCGGCACCGGTGCCAGCTACGGGCCGTCCAACGGGTGCACCAGCGGCCACGTCGCGGTCTGGTCGGGCAACGTCTCAGACAACAACGGGCGGGCGCTGCAGCCCGCCTGACCAAGCCAAAACGAAGCGGCCCCGCCACCGGCTCAGACCGGGGGCGGGGCCCTTCCTCGTGCGCCCAGGCGGGTACGGTGGATCCAGGCGGCCGCCGGTGTAGTGGCCGGCGCGCCGCCGCCCTGTCCACTACCAGGGTCGGTGACAGCGATGCCTCGACGAGTCCTACCGTTCGACCCGTCCATCGGCGAACGAGTCCGCGCACGACGCCAAATGCGCCGGTGGAGCATCCGCCACGCCGCCGGCCGCGCCGGCGTCGCACCCTCGACCTGGATGCGGATCGAACGCGGTGAGCTCCGCACCGACCGGTACATGATCTCGGACCTTGCCGCTGCCTTGGAGTGTTCCATCGCCGACCTGACCGGCCAGCCCATTCCCTCCAGCGACCGCAGCCTGACGGCCGCGCACGCACGCGTGATCGCGCTCTGGCGGGTCCTGGTCGAGGTGGCGCCGGACGAACCACCGCGCCGCCCGGTCCTCGCCATTCCAGCGCTGAGCGCCCGCATGGACCTGATCGACAGCCGCCGGGCCGCCTGCGACTTCGCCGGGGTGGCCCAGCTCCTGCCGGACCTTCTCCTCGACCTCCACGCCGCCACTAGGGACCGCCGCCGCGGCCGCGCTGCCCGCCTGCTCTTTCTTCGCGCTACCTACTCGGCCGCCAGCACGCTGCGCAGCCTCGGATACCTGGCCGAGGCCACGATCGCGGCGGAGCGGTGCCGCCAGGTGGCTGAGCAGATAGACCAGGCGGTGCCGCTCGCTGTCGCAGACTGGGCCCGCGCCCACGTGGCCCTTTCCAGCGGTTCCTTCGGGCGCGCCCTGACCCTGGTCAGTCGGGCCGCGGACGACCTCGAGCGGAACCTCGAGGCACCGACGGCGCCCGAGGTGCTCGGCATGCTTCACCTGTCCACAGCCATGGCTGTCCTGGCCGACCATCGAACTGACGACGCGTTCGCTCACATCAACGAGGCCGCCCAGCTGGCCGCTCGCACAGGAGAAACCACCAGCTGGAACATGTGCTTCGGCCCGAGCAACGTCGCCCTGTGGCGCATGGGCCTCGAGGTCGACACCGGACAACCGGCGGCAGCGATCGAAACCGCGAACAACGTGCGACCCGCCACGATCCCTTCCGTCGACCGGCAGTCCGCGTACTACCTGGACTTTGGTCGCGCGCTGGCAGACATCCCGGGCCGCGATCGGGACGCCGTGCGCATGCTTCTGCAGGCGGAACGCGTCGCTCCCCAGCGCATTCGGTCCTCCGTGTCGGCGCGGGACACGGCTCGCTTCCTACTCGACCGCAGCCGTCGCGCCGAGGGCGGCTCCGAACTGCTGGGCCTCTGCGAACGCCTAGGGGTGCACGCGTAGGCGAACTGGCGTTGCGTACTCGCAACAGCGCCGCGTGTTCTGCCCATAGCGTTCTGTGCAGAGGCGCGGCGGTCCGGTACGCCCCGGGCTCTCGCCGCCGCGCCTCGCCAAGACGCCGTGGACGGTTGACCGGGGCCGACTCTGTGGCCCCCTGCAGGCCACCCCCCCTTGCGACGAGGACCTGGTCAACCTCCACGGCTTCTCGACCACATGGCCAACCGCGCACCGGCGGCCGGCCAGAGACGGAGAGCTTCTCATGCAGTCCCGGCCAGCCTGGATCGTGCACCTACCGATCGACGCCACCACCCTCGAAGCGGCCCTCGAGGTCGCCTGCCGGGTCGCGTGGGCGGTGGCGAGGGAGGTCGATGAGGCCGATCCGTATGGGACCGCGGTCGGGCTGGCCAACCCGACGACCATGCCGTCGATCGTGCACCCGGTGTACTGCAACCGGCCGGTCGGCAATCGGGTCTGCTGGCTGCGCCACCAGCACGTCGGCGACTGCCAAGCGCTCGCATCGCCCTCCTGACCTGACGATTGATAGTCGGACATCATCCGTTTGGGTGATGCCCGGCAGAGCGGTCGTTTAAGGCCGAGGCTGCCTAACCCCTCAGCGATCGCCCACAGTGGATGATCGCCCACCGGTAGACGGAGCCGGTCGGATAGGGGTGAGGCTGCCTACGACCTGAGCGATCGCCACGAGCGGGGGTCATCCGATCGGATGACCCCCGCTATCTAATCGGGTGACCCCCGAACGATCGCCCCTGAAACGCAAGAAGGCCCCACGGCACCGGATCGCTCCGGGCCGTGGGGCCTTCCTGTTGTCTGCTCTCACACCTGCGGCGTTGTCGCCGTTAGCGGTTTCCCGTTCAGACCCGGCTTCGACGGCCCGGTCACCTGGGGCCCACTGCGGCCGACCGGGCGGGCCTTCCGAACTCGCTCCACCACCGTCGCGGGCGGGGCTGCTACCGGCGCCACCGCCGGCGGGGCTGGAACCGGTGCCGGCTCGACCGCCGGCTCGGCAGCGACCTGCTCGACCTTCGCAGAGAACGACGCGATCCTCGCGCCCAGCTCCACGAGGGAGACCGAGGCAACGACGATCAGGCCGTCGACCGTGAAAGGGAGAAGGTGCGCCGAGTCGTTGGTCTCGCCGTACCGGCCGGCCACGCCGACCATGTGCCAGTAGGAGACCCATCCGGCAATGCCCGCGATCACCGCGGTGGCGGAGATGCGGACAGCCGCGAGAAGCGGCCGGGATAGGGGAATCCGAGAGGTCAGCTCGACCGTTAGCAGGAAGGCCACAGATGGCCACGCTGCGATAACCTGGCTGATCGGGTTGTTCCGCGCGTGCAGGACATTCGCTGCCACCGAAGCAGCGACACCGAGCGCCAAGACTAGGCGGACGGTCCAACGCAGGCGCTTGAGTTGACTGAGTTCCATGGGTCCTCCTCGGGGATCCATGGACGGCCGCCGGTCGGCCGCCCCCGCGGTGGCCTCCGACGTGGACTCGCGGAGCCGGGCTCGACGCTTGTCCAATGTGGTGGTGAGTGGTGGTGGGCCTGACGGCCACGGCTCCGGCCGGTACGAGACCGACCGGACCGGAGGTGTCAGGAGTCTTCTGCGAGCACCTCATCGAGTGCCGCGATCACCGCTCGGTGCTCGTCCCACGACTCGACGTTGCGCATCAAGTGCATCGCCGAGAGTTCGGGGGCGATGTCCGGGTACTGCTCCCGGAACCTTCGCAGGTGGGCCAAGGCCGATTCCTTCGTGATGTCCTCGGTCTTGTAGGGCGTCTCGATCTGCTTGCGCTTGGCGGCCACGATGGCCTCCTTTCTTGGCCTCGCGGCCAGTGCCCCGCTGCGGTGTCGAACCGCTGCCGTCCTCTTGCGGGGTAGGTGCCGGGGATACGCTCCCGGCCGGCGATCACGGATATCGCTCCGACTCGGCTACTCCAGATTCGGCGGAATCCCTAGACACCTTCCACGGCGTGCCGTCCTTCGCCCCTCCGCGGGCGTCGCGGTCGCCGTGTTACCCGTCGGCGTCCCTGGGCGTCGATCACAGCTCGACGGCTAGGCTGGCATTGCTGCGTGCCGGGTGGCCGATCTGTGAGCGCGCCACCCGGCGCCGTGCTAGTCGGTCACGCCCTCGCTCGGGCCGATCACCGTGAGCCAGAGTTCGTCTGGCCCGTGCCAGCTGGCACCGCAACCGTCGATGTCGATGGTGGCCACCTGTGGGCCGCGCCACCCGGGACCGAACACGCGCCATTCCTGGTGGAATGGTTCGGGTTCGCCGGTCGAGTGAAGCTCGGTCGGGTAGTCGGCGGCCCATAGGAGCGATGCCCACTGGCCGGCCTGGCGGTACTGCTCTTCGGTGCTCGGTAGATCAAGGCTTGTGTCCATGTCCGTCTCCCTCGGACTTGCCGTCCCCTGTGGACGGGAAAAGTGGGCGGTAGGGCCACGACAGCCCTACCGCCCGTGGATCAGGAGTTGATCGCCTTGGGCTCGACCGGCCGCGCCTCTGCGGGAACGCCCTCTGCCACCATCCGGCGGTACAGGGAGTTGATGACGGCCCGATGGGTGTCGTTCTCAACTGTGATCATCAGATCTCCGATCCGCTGCACGGCCGCTCGCCAGCCCGCTGCGAAGTCCTTTTCCATGTCGGTCTCCCTCCGACTTGGCCATCCCTTGTGGACTGACCTGTGTGGACCCGGAGGGAGTTGCACACCCCCTACGCCTGCGTCTTCCCGGCTGCCTTGCACCGTGCGCTGCGCTGCATCGCCTTGCGGCTTGTCTCGCGGTCCGTGGCCCGGGGCGCTGCCTTTCGGCTGCTGCCACGCCGGGCGGGTCTTGCGGTGAATCTATGTGGTGAGTGGGTATCCGCTGTTTCACATCTCCCGGGGGCTTTTCCCTGGCACCTCTCGGCGTCCGCTGCCCTCTCCGGCCCAGCTCCCCGCACGCGATTGCGTCATCGGTCGGCTTTGGTGTCGGCGCTTCCTCTTGTCTTGTACCCCACACGATACACGTCGACGTGCGTCGTGCCAACCCCAGGCAAGACGTGGAACTGTCGGGTACCTGACACGTCGACGTGCATCGTGTCGCACGCACGTCGACGTGTATCCTGACCGCATGGCCCGCCGGAAGCTCCACCGCGCCGACGTCGCCGAGCTCCTGGGCATCAACCCCGACTCGCTCGGCCGAGCCAAGCTGCCCGAACGCGACGGCACCGACGTCGAGGGCTCGCACGCCCGCCCCTACTGGTGGTCGACCACCATCGACGCGTGGCTCGCAGCCCGGCCAGGCAAGGGCTGGCGCGCCGGCCGGCCCGGACCACACCCCAAAACGGCCGCTGCCGGGCCCGAGGAAACCTCGGACCCGGCAGCACCCACCCCCCGGAGAAAGATCAAGCCTGCGCGGTGACCTCCGGCGCGGTGGTGGTGGCGAGCTGGGCGCTGGCCGATCTGGCGTCACGGAGGCGCCGAGCCTGCTGCAGCAACCACGACAGCGTGAGTACGGTCTGCTCGAGCTCCGGAGCGGACATCTCAGCCAGTGAGGCGGACGCCTCGCCGCTGTTGCCGCTGACGTGGTAGCGCACCGCTGCGCACATCAGCACCGTCGAGAGTTCTGGTAGCGGTGCTGGTTGAGCTGAGGGGCCGGTCATGGTCAGTTCCTTCCGGTGAGGAGTAGGCCGACGCAGGTGAGAGCGATACCCGCGAAGATCGAGGTGGCGGCCAGCCGCACCGGCAACGAGGCCGCGAGGCGGTCGTTGGTGCGGCGGGCGGCCCGGGCGGTGCGGTGCGCCCCGCGGTCGGTGTTGATGCGGTGACTGGACACCGCGCAGGCCAGTGAGTAACCCGCGACGATGACGAGAACAAGACCTGCGGCGCCGACGCGGATGATGATGGAAGCGTGCTGCACGACGGTGAAGCCTTTCGGGGAGGGCACGCGGGGCCGCAGCGGCTGAGCCCCCTCGCTGGCGGCCCCGCGTGAGATAACTCCCTCCTGTCTGAGGGCAGCACGACGCCGAGCGCATGCTGCCGCCGACCTTGGAGTGGAGGTGACGCGCCCCTGTCGTTGAGCAAGACCCGGCAGGGACCCTAATGACCAGGAGCGAGGCGGTTGTACCTCGCCCCCGGCCGGGTCTGCCGGGTCCCCAAGTTGCCAAACCGGGAGTCACGGCTTCCCCGTCACAAAACCTATGTACACAGGTTAGTCAAAGTCAAGGGGCTAGCCGGCCCTTATCTTGCGTACACAAGATGCGGTGTGGTCGAATCTTCCTGCCAAACCGGGAGAAGAGAGCCATGGTGAGCAGGAAAGATATGATTGCGTCGATCAAGTTGAAGATCGACACAGGAGAGTGGGCGCCAGGGGCCAGGTTGCCCACTACGAGCCAGTTGATGAGGATGTACGACGTTAGTCAGTCCACGGTGGCCAACGCGATGTCGACCCTGATCGAGATGGGTCTCGTCGTTGGGGTGGCGGGCGGGGCTCGCTACGTCGCCGAGTCGGCCGACGCCGAGGGCGGGGTCGGATAGAACGATTAGGTCGGCACAGAAGAAACCGCCCGATCGGTTAAAGGATATCCGATTCCTAGGTACATAGGTTAGCCGATCATCCGGTAGTCTGCAGGTCACGCAGCGGCGTAGAACGGTGACTCTGCAACAAACTTCTGGATCGGGGTGGCGACGTTGACAACGGTGTTTGCGCGTTTTGCCCGACATGCCCATTGGGCCGCCGCCGCGTGCGACGGCGGCCTTCTGGGGTACGGAATTATCGCTATCCGGGATGACCGGTCAGATGTCCTACCCCTCACGGTGCTGGCCATTGCGGCTGTCTCGCTCACATTCTTCGCGGTACGGCACGCTCTCAGGCGCCGGCGGCAGTGGCAGGCCGAGCGCGCCAGGCGCCTCGCCGCCATGGCACAGGAGCGGGCCCGCCAGCAGGCCATCGCGGAGGCGGACACGCAGCTGCTGCCGGTGTTCATCCCGTACCCGTCGCCACCGACCTATGTCTCCCTGCGCAACACCGCAGACGACGAGTTGCGGATGGCGCTGCGGCGCGACCTCGAGACGACGGGGGACATCAGTCTGACTCCCCGCTGACGGCGGCGGGGTTGAGGAGGCCGGGCCCCGATCGGGCCCGGCCTTCCTCTATGTCCGTACACGGCGAAGGCCGGCACCCGTTGGGGTGCCGGCCTTCTTCATTGGCGTTCGCCTATGCATCCGGTAGCAGGCCGGTAGCAAAACGGCCCCGACCGGGGGCGACAGGCCGAGGCCGGTCGACCGCCGTTCGCGCAGGTCAGGGGCCCGTCCTGTCTGGCCCTGTCTGTCCCGTGGCGCCGGGCTTGGGATTAGAAGTCCGTCGCTCTATCCGCTGAGCTACGGGCGCGGGATGTGCAAACGTGCTGGTCAAGACGCTCTCGGTCGGAACTGAAGGATCTTAGCGCCCCGTCCGGTAGCAGACTCGGTAGCAGAACCGGTACCGGTCGGGTCTGGCACAGTCTGACCGGGCGCCGCCGGCCACAGCAAATCATTCATGCGGGTGGCCGCGTCGATCATCATGTCGTCGACGACGTGCTCGTACCGCTCCTGCATCCGGGACGTCGACCAGCCCATCAGGCCCTGCACCACGCGGGCGTCGACCTTCAGCAGCCGGTTGAACGTCGCTGCCGTGTGGCGGGCGTCGTGCACCCGCAAGTCCCGCAGGCCGGCCTCGGCCAGGATCTCCTTCCATTCGCCCCAGTCGCGCCGGGCGTCGACCGGCCGGCCAAACGGGGTGGTGAACACGTGGCCGGTGTCCACCCACTTCGACCCGGCCAACTCCCGCTCCTGCTGCTGCTGGATCAGGTGGGCGGCCAGGGCCCGCCGGACGTTCTCGGGCAAGGCCATCACCCGACGCTTGCGGTTCTTCGGCTCGCCCTTCACCAGGCCGCCGCTGTGGCGCTGCGGGCAACTGGAGGCGTGCCCGACGCAGGAGGCCGGGCAGGGCGGCGGGCAGGCCCGGGTGTGGCGCCGGCACGGGTCGGGGCAGGGCTGGGTCTTGTGCAGCCGTTGCCCGCACGCGTGGGCGTCCGTGCACCCGTGCTCCCAGGTGCGGCGGTACTGCTTCTCGCGGACTGTGAGGGTGCCCGCTTCGAGGTCGAGGTCGCTCGGCAGATCCGGACGGTCCGTGCGGTGCCAGGCCAGGCCAAGCGCCTCACCCTGGCGCAGCCCGCACGCGATGGCGACGTACCACCGCGCCCGGGTCCGCCGCTTCTCGATCACGGCGAAGATCCGCTGGACCTCGTCCACCCTCAGCGGGACGATCTCCTCCTCGACGACGGGCAGGGGCTTGACCAACTTGGCCATGTTGCGCACGTTTGGGTGTTCACGCTCATAGTCGGACAGGGCTGACCGGAGCACCCGGTGAACCTTGTTCGCTTCGTTCGCTGACACGTCGCGCGCGATGGCCTTCAGCGCCCGAGAGATCTCCGTCGTGCCCAGGTCGTGCACCGCGGTGCCGCCGAGCTGCGCCGTGAGCCGGGCCGCGCAGCTGCGGTACGAGACGAACGCCTTGTACGCGAGGCGGTCCTGTTTGCGTTCGAGCCAGGCGTCCAGGTACTGGCCGAGGGTCTGCACCTTGCCGGCCCGGGCCACCTGCTTCGCGGCGACCTGGTCCTCGAGCTCGCGGACCTTGTCGGCGCACGCCTCGTAGCAGTCACATCCGACGCGAGGTGACACCTTGCAGCCCGCGCACATTGCGCTGGCTCGCTTGCGCCTGTCGGGACTACCGTCGCCGCGCCGGCCGACGGTGACGAAGCCGACCCACTGGCCGTTGGACGGGGTCAGGGTGACCGACAGCCCGCGCTTGTTGCGTTGTCGTGGCATCAACGTCTCCGCATCTGTGGTTCGGGGGGATTGCTGCGGTTCTCTTCGAGCATTTCGTCGAACAGGTTGAGCGACCGGGCGAGATGATTCAGGAGTGCTCGCTTCTGGCGGTCGGTCAGGATCGACCGCTGGTCGAGGCGGGCGAGGATATCCCGCACGACAGGCGGTAGGGGCGGCGGCGCGGACCCGACGGTTCCCAGTTCCTCACCGGTGGCCAGCCCGGCGCTGATCATCAGATCCCCGAGTCGGACGTTGAGCAGCGGCGCGATCTTCCGCAGCGTGTCAGTGTCGGGCGTGCTGGTGATGTTGCGCCGGATCCGGGAGATGCTCGACGCTGGTGCGCCGGAATCCCTGGCCAGGTCGGCGTCGCGCGAGTACCCGTTGAGGTTCATGAGCCTCTCGAGATAGGCACCGAAGTCGGGCTGCTGAGCTGTCGCTTTGGTGTTCACGGTGAGCACCGTAAACACGGAGACGGGCCCTTCGCGCAGGTCACCGCGGGCCGTGCTTGCATGCATGCAATCAGCCTACGTTGATTGCTTACGTGCACGCAAGCCAAACGGCGCGCGCCATGCGGGCGAGCACGCAGAAAACCTCGATGCACCCGTGCACGTGAGCACGGATTCTGATACGGTCCGTGCATGCCAGCAAGCAAGGCGCCCGCCACGGTGCGAGTCCGGTTCAAGACCGAACGCGCCAACCAGATCGCAGAGGAGCGCGGCCTGCAACTGATCCGGGACCAGGCCCAGTTCTTCGGCGTCACCCCATCGAGCTACTCCCGAGTCATCAACGGCGTGGTCAACCCCGGCGAGGACTTCATCGCCTCGGTCCTGGCCTCGCACCCCGGCGACGCCGACATCACGTGGGACGCCCTATTCGAGGTCGTCGAGGCATGACCGCGGCCACCGTTCCCCAACCGGCCATCCCGGCCTGGCTCGTCGACGCGACCATCGGTCTCGTCACCTCGGCCTATCAGGCCGGGCTGGCCGACCGGCCGGCCGTGCAGGCGAGCGCTCCAACGGACAGCACCGTGCTCGACCGGCTGGAGGCGGCCGCGCTGCTGCGCTGCAGCCGCACCAAGCTCGACGAGCTCGTCCGCCACGGCGTTGTGCCCAGCTTCAAGCTCGGCAACCGGCGGCTGTTCAACCGCGCCGACCTCGAGCAGTTCCTTGCGGCGCAACCGATGCCGTCCGCAGCCGCCTTGCCCCCGCGGGGCGGCGCGGCGCCTCAGCCGTCCTCCGGCTGAGAGCGGGAGGCGCGGTCCAGGGCCAGAGGCCGCGCCTCCCCACCCAAGCAAACGGGGCCGGTGTGCGCCGGCCCCGATGGACACGAAGGTGGAAGGAACCTCATGTCTCTGTTGCAGGATGATACCGGAGTCGACCGGCGAAGAGCCGTGTGCGAAGCCGTCGTCTCCGACATGCGGGCCGACGCCGAGGCCGCGCACGCCCTGCCGTTCAACCCCGGCAACGTCGCCACGCAGTTCTGCAACCAGGCTGCGGCCATCGCCTCTCTGGCCGAAGTGGTCGCCACTCTGTTGCCGAGACCGGCGGCGGATGGACCGTCCACATTGGTCGGCGGTGCTGGTACCCGGCGCATGGTTTGGTTCCACATCGCCAACGCGATCCTCGACCGGCGCCTCCCGGAACCGCACCGGGTAACCCTGGTCGCCAACCTCGCACGGGCCACGCTGTGCGTCGACACCGTCGAGCAGGGTCGCGCGTGGGCGGAGTTCCTCGGCTGCCTGAGCAACGAGAGCTTCTTCGACGGACCGCTCCCCAGCTGGTACGCCCACCACGCCGACGGCCCGCTCGGTTGGTACTGGCACGTGCTGTGTGGTGACCGGGCATGACCGCCGCCATCGCGCCCACCGCGCCCGCACCCCGCAGCCCCGAACCTGACGACGCAGCGGCCGGGATGTGGGCCCTCGTCGAACGCGCCCAGGCCGGCGAGTCGGCGGCGTTCGCCACGTTCTACGACCACTACTTCGACTTGGTGTTTCGGTACATCCGGTTCCGGGTCGGGAGCCAACCTCTCGCTGAGGACCTGGCCTCGGACACCTTCCTGCGCGCCCTGAAGCGAATCAACAGCCTCACGTGGCAGGGCCGGGACCCAGGCGCGTGGTTGGTCACGATCGCCCGTAACCTCATCGCGGACCACTACAAGTCCGGCCGGCACCGGCTTGAGGTGACGATCGGTGAGTTCGACGACAGCGATGTGCCCGATCTCGATAGCAGCCCCGAACAGTTGGCGATCGAGTCTGGCACCGCGGCGACGCTCGCGGCAGCGGTCGAGATGCTCAACCCGTTGCAGCGCCGGTGCATCAAGCTCCGTTACTACGAGGGGCTGTCCGTTGCAGAGACAGCGGTGGCAATGGGCCGCGACCAGGGTGCGGTCAAGGCGCTGCAGTACCGGGCGATCCGGTCGTTGGCCCGGCAGCTCAACGTGCAGGGGCTCCAATGATCCGGGCCATTGTGGACAGAGGGCTGGACCTGCTGGTCGATGCGGCCCGTCAGGTGGGGCTGGCCCGGCCGGCCCGGTGGGGTCGGCACCGCGCTGGCTCCGGCCTGTCGACCATGCAGGCCGCGATCCGGCGTGAGGAGGACTGCCGGCGGGAGTTGGCCGGTCCGCTGGCCGCGTTCATGGCCGAGTTCGGTGACCTGCTGACCGCGTCGCCCGAGGTGAGTTCGGCCCGGCCATGCCCGGTTGTTGAGCGGCACCTGTTCCTGGTGCGGCAGTCGGTCCCGGTTTCCCCTGCCGGCGGACCGGTTGTGGGCGACGACGAGGATTGGGACCTGATCAATGTGTGGGCGGGTGCGTCGTGAGGGTGCTCGCGGTCGCTGAGGCCGGCGTCGTGCTGGTGCTGCTGGTGGTGATGGTCTGGCAGTTCCGTCGCCAGCGTGCCCGGGTGGACGTGCGGCCAGACCCCGACGTGGGGCTGCGCCTGATCCTCGAGGGCCCGGACCGGGTTGACGCGGCTGTTGCCGACGAAGCACCGGTCGCGCCCGCGCCCGCGCCGGCTGTGGTCACCGCGCCGGAGTACGAGGTTCCCCGGGCGTTGGTACCGGTCGAACCGGCACCCGTCGACGACCAGGCGGTCGCAACGCGGGAGACGTGGGCGACCCCGACCGCGCTGATCGGCACGCGCCGGGTTCACCGGTCGTGTGCGGAGGCGCGCCGCGATGGTCGGGTCGAGCGGGTGTGCGCCTTGTGCGTGCCAGTCCTCACCGGCGGTGGCCGTGGCTGACAAGACGGGCATCCAGTGGACTGAGGCGACGTGGAACCCGCTGGTCGGGTGCACCGCGGTGAGCCCGGGCTGTGATCACTGCTACGCCGCGCGGGAGGCGTCGGGTCGGCTGTCGCAGCTGCCGCTGTACTCCGGGCTGGCCCGGGCCGGGGTGTTCACGGGCGAGGTGCGGCTGGTGTCCGATCGGCTGGACCAGCCGCTGCGGTGGCGCCGGCCGCGGCGGGTGTTCGTCAACTCGATGTCGGACCTGTTTCACGACGCGGTGCCGGACGAGTTCATCGTCGAGGTCTTCGCCCGCATGTGGTGGTCGCCCAAGCACACGTTCCAGGTGCTGACAAAGCGCCACGGACGGCTGCGGTCCCTGCTCTCGCAGATCGAAGAGCAGCTGCGTCAGCGGGAGACTGACCTCGGGCTGGTTGACTGCCCGACACCGCTGCGGTGGCCGCTCCCGAACGTGTGGCTCGGTGTGTCGGTGGAGAACCAGAAGTGGGCCGACATCCGAATCCCGGCCCTGCTCGACACCCCGGCTGCGGTGCGCTGGCTGTCGTGCGAACCTCTTCTCGGCCGGATTGACCTGACCCAATGGTTGTCACCCCGCCGGGCGGAGTGGGGCGAGCCGTACGCGGAGCCGACCAGCCCGGCCGGCCTGGTCGTGCGGGACCTCATCCTGCGTCCGGGCATCGACTGGGTGGTGGTCGGTGGCGAGTCCGGCCCGGCCGCCCGACCGATGCACCCAGACTCGGCACGCCTGCTGCGGGACCAGTGCACCGCAGCGGGCGTGCCGTTCTTCTTCAAGCAGTGGGGCGAGTGGGCGCCGTACGAGGTGGCGCGCCCCGTTGCGAGCGACCCGGGCACGTGCGCGGTGCACCCGTCGGGGATGACCGCACTGAGGCCGGACAACCCCTTCGACCCGTTCGCCGCCGGACACCCCTACTGGACTTCGATGGTGCGCGCCGGCAAGAAGCGGGCCGGCCGCGAGCTGGACGGTCGCACCTGGGACGAGTACCCGGAGGTCGACCTGTGACCGCCGGCATCCGCACCATGAGCGACCTGTCAGCCATGTGCGTCAACGGTTTCCACGACGCGTGCGACGACAACCGGTGCCTGGACTACTGCCACGATGCCCCGGCCGAAGCGGTGCCGCTGTCCGAGGAGTGCGTGGGCCGGTACCACGAGGCGTGCCCGGACGGGCCGTGCGTCTGCGTGTGCCACCTGCCCGACCCGCTCGACCTCGACGACGAGTTCGGCCCGTGGCCCAGCGATGAGGAGGCGCGGTGACGGCCGGCACGCTGGAGCACCGCGGCCCGGCCAACGCCATCAGCGACGAGGAGGGCCGCCGCTGGTACGTGTTCGGCGAGGGCGACGACGCGGAACGGTTCGTGTCCGTCACCACCGCGCTGAGCGTGGTCCAGAAGGAGGGCCTGATCCGTTGGGCCACCTGGGAATCGGCCGACGCCGCGTTCGAGGAACTACCCAAGCTCGCCCGGTCGCTGCTGCGCCGGGAGTGCGGCAACACGTACAAGCGGTGCCAGCACGACTTCCGGGTCCGGTGTGTCGACTGCCCGTGCGGGGAGTGCCCCACATGCATGCGGAAGTGGATCGCGAACCGGCACTACGGCATCACGTCCCGCCGGGCCGAGGAGGGCACCCGCGTCCACGACATCGTGGAGCACTGGGTCCTCAACGGTGGCGTGGTCGCCCCGCACGGCGACGACATCGCCCCGTACGTGGCCCAGTTCTTGGCCTGGGTGGCCGACTACGGGCTGACCCCGGACGCGTGGGAGATGGCCGAGGCCACCGTCATCAACCGGGAGTACGGGTACGCCGGCACCCTCGACGCGATCGTCACGTTCCGGGCCGACGCCGGCCAGCTCTCCGCCGAGCTCGTGGCCAAGATGCTCGGCATCACGGTGTCGCAGGCGACCGCCGAGCATCGGGCCGTCACCGTGATCGTCGACCTGAAGTCGCGGGAGAAGGAAGAGGCCAAGCTGTACCCGGAGTACGCCCTGCAGGAGGCCGGGTACCGCAACGGCCAGGTGGTGCGGCTCCGCGACGGCCGTGAGATCCCCATGCCGGCCACCGACGGGGCGGTCATCGTGCAGGTCCGCCCCGACGGGTACCTGTGCCGGCCGGTCATCGCCGACGACACCACGTTCGGCGCGTTCCTGGCGGTGCTGAACCTGGCCCGCTGGTACTTCGAGCACGCCACCGCGTCGGTGTCATCGCGGTCGTTCAAAGTGCCGAAGGAACCCGAGGCGCCGAAGCCGGCCCGGGCCCCGCGGGCCGCGCCGGCGAAGAAGGCCGCCGCGCCGCGCAAGTCAGCGAAGCGGGCCGGTGTCGCGATCCAGGACGTGCCCGAACCGACGCTCCCGATCGACGCGCCTGCAGCCCGGCCGGTCAAGTCGATGTCGGCGATCATGCAGTCCGTGTCACGTCCGCTGGCCGACCCGGACCCGAACTCCCCGTACGGCGACGACATCCCGTTCTGAGCACAAAGGACAGACACATGGCAGGCAGAATCCTGACGCTCCAACGGCAGGTCCGCGAGCTCGGCCGGCTCCGCGCCGGGCTCACTGAAACGCGGGTGAAGGACGGCAGGGAGATCAGCTACCCGACGTCGTCGAAGACGTGGATCCTCACCTCGGCGAACCGGGACTACCTCGACGCCGCCGCCCAGCTGTGGGGTGGGGAGGTGACCGAGTGGCAGCCAGTCGGGAACGGGCCGAAGGCGTGGCGGGTCATCACCAACACCCCGGTCATCGACGCGATCCTGCCGCCAGGGGACCCGCTGTCGCAGCACCAGGAGATGTGGTCACGCGGCGGGTGCCAGCGGCGGTGCGACGGTGAGCGGGAGCTGCTCACCGACCAGCCGTGCCTGTGCCGGGCCGAGCACGGCGAGGATTTCCACGAGCAGAAGCAGGGCACGGTGTGCGACATCCACACCCGGCTCAACGTGTTTCTTCCGGACCTGCCCGACATCGGTGTGTGGCGCGCGGAAACGAAGGGGTTCTGGCCGGCCAACCACATCGCTGGCTACGTCGACATGATCAAAGGTCAGGTCGGGCCGAACGTGCTCGTGCCGGTCCGGTTGCGGATCGAGCCGCGCACCAAGGTGAAGGCCGGGAAGACGTCGCAGTTCATCGAGATCGTGGTCGAGCTGCGGAGCCGGGCCTCGTTCGCGGAGATCCTGAACGCGCCCGACGTCCTCGCCATCGGCGGCGGTCCCGAGCGCGCGGCGATCGGCGCCGGCCCCGCGCCCACCACCGCGGCGGCCGCGCCGGCGGCGGTCGGGCCGGGCCGGGCGACACCGGCGCAGTGGCGGGACCGGTTCGCCCAGGCCACCACCCTCGACGAGCTGCGTGCCATGTGGACCCCGGCCGGCCAGGACGAGGCCCTGGACGAGGAGACCCGGAAAGCGTTCTGGGAAGCCAAGGGCCGCATCGATGGCCGGTCGCCAGCCTGGGCCGAGCAGCCCGTCGACGAGGCGCCCGCGGCCGAGCCGGTCGACGGCGAGGCCGAGCCGGACCGCGATGCGGTGTGGACCCAGGTCCTCACCGTCGCCGCGACGAAGGGCTGGAATCTCGCCGCGGTGACCGAACGGCTGCACGCGGCCACGGGCAAGGCCCCGGCGGACGCGGACGGGTGGGCGCTGCAGCTGTTCCTCGACGCGGTCAACACCGGGCAGGTGGCGTGATGTCCAAACTGATGGACGCCAAGTGCCGCAACACCTACCGGTTGCTCAACCAGGGCGAGGTGTGGTTCCCGAAGGGTCGGCCACGCGTCGCGATCGCCGACATGGACCCGGAGTGGCGGTTCAACACCGCCCGGTTCCTGGAGCGCCGCGCCGCGGTGCTCGAGCTGCTGTACAGCATGGGCGAACTGGGGGTGCTCGGTGAGCCCACGATGCAGGCCGTTGTCGGCGAGGTGTGGGGCGAGACCGTCACGGCCGGCCCGTTGTTCTCCCACCTGGACCTGCTGGGCGAGCACGCTTCGGACGCCTTCGACCAGGAGCTCGAGCGCCGCGTAGGGGACCCGGTCGCGTGGCTGCGCACCACGCCGCTGTACCAGGCGCTGGTGGCCGGGCTGCCCCGCAGGGGCAAGCGCCTGGCCGCCCTGGCGGAGCGGGCCCGGCACTGGTCAACGTGCCCGGCCCGGACCGGGACCGGCGACTGCCTGTGCGACGACATCCGGGCCGCGGCTGCCGAGGTGGCAGCGTGACCGCCTACCTGGACGGGCCGATGGTCGGGTTCGACACCGAGACCACCGGCATCGACGTCGAGCGGGACCGCATCGTGACCACCTGCACCGTGCTGCTTCAGCCGGCTACCCCCACGTGGACGCAGAAGGTCACCTCCAACCTGATCGCGGTCGACGTGGACATCCCGGCCGCGGCCGAGGAGGTGCACGGCATCTCGACCAAGTTCGCCCGCGAGAACGGCGACCCGGCCCCTGTCGTGCTGGACGCGGTCGCTGACCAGCTGTACCGGGCGATGGCGGCCCGGATCCCGGTGGTCGGGTCCAACCTGGCGTACGACTTCACCATCCTCGACCGGGAGCTGCGCCGCCACGATCTGCCCACTGTGGACGAACGTCTCGGCCGTAGCCTCGGCCCGGTTATCGACGTGCTGGTGATCGACAAGTGGCTGGACCCGTACCGCAAGGGCAAACGGAAGCTCACTGACCTGTGCGAGCACTACGGCATCGAGCTGGTCGGGGCGCACGACTCCACGGTGGACGCGTTGGCGGCGGCCCGGGTGGCGTACCGGATGGGTCTGCTGGCGCGCACGAACTACCGGGAACGGCTGGCCCAGCCCAACCCGCCCATGTACCCGGCGTTCCACCGGCTGGGCCACACCGGGGTCGCCGCCCGCTACCGGGAGCTCGCCGGGTTCAGCATGGCCGAGCTGCACGACGGCCAGGTGGTGTGGCGGGCCGAGCAGTGCGACAGTCTGCGCGCGCACTTCGACGCGCGGGGGGTCGCCCACGACGGGGTGCGCGGCGACTGGCCGATGATTCCGTTCGCCCTGGTGCCGGACGGTGCGGTGTGACGCTCACCCTGACCGACCTGTTCTGTGGCGCCGGCGGCTCCTCATCTGGGGCCGAGCAGGTACCGGGCGTCCGCGTCCGGATGGCCGCGAACCACTGGGCGCTCGCGGTCGCGACGCACAACGAGAACCTGCCCCACGCCGACCACGACACCGCGAACATCAGCCAGGCCGAGCCTCGCCGTTACCCTCGCACGGACCTGCTGTGGGCGTCGCCGGAGTGCACCAACCACTCCCAGGCCAAGGGCAAGCGGAAGGCCGACCAGCAGCCCGACCTGTTCGGTGAGGTCCTGCCGGACGAGGCGGCCGTCCGGTCCCGGGCCACCATGATGGACGTCCTCCGGTTCGCCGAGATCCACCGGTACCGGGCCATCGTGGTCGAGAACGTGGTCGAGGTCCGGGACTGGATCCTGTGGCCAGCGTGGGTGACCGGCCTCGACAACCTGGGGTACGAGCACGAAGTCGTCTACCTCAACTCGATGCACGCCCAGGCCGGCGGCCGGCCAGCGCCACAGTCCCGCGACCGGCTGTACGTGGTCGCGTGGCGGCGCGGTGACCGCGCACCGGACCTGACCCGGTGGACCCGCCCGCCAGCGTGGTGCCCGCGGTGCGACGCGGTCGTCCGCCCCATCAAGGCGTGGAAGCGGGTCGACCGGCAACGCGGCCGGTACGGGGCGCAGTACGTGTTCCGCTGCCCGGCCGTCGCGTGCCGCGGCGGCGAGGTGTTCCCCGGCGTGCTCCCGGCCGCGGCCGCGATCGACTGGTCCCTCGCTGGTGAGCGCATCGGCGACCGGGCGAAGCCCCTCGCTTCCAAGACCATGGCGCGCATCGAGGCCGGCCTGCGCCGGTACGCCCGGGCGCCCTTCCTCACCCCGCTGCGCTCGGGTCGGCCCCGGACGCTCCGGGCCGACCAGCCGTTGGCGACTGTGGTCGCTAACGGATCGAATCACGGCCTGGTCGACCCGATGCTCGTGCCCACCGTGGCACGAGACCGGGTCCGGGCCCGCCGGGTGGCCGAACCCCTCCGCACTCAGACGGCCCGCCTCGAGGACGCCTTGGTCGTCCCCCTCCGCGCGCACGGCGTTGCCCGGCCGGCCAGCACCGACCCAGCGCCGACGGTCGCCGCGGCCGGCAACCACCACGCCCTCGTCATGCGGAACAACACCGCCCGCGGCGACCAGGGCCAGATGTCCACATCGGTCGACGAACCGCTTCGCACCGTCCTGGCCGAGGCCCGGCAGTCCCTGATCCGGTGGGACGGCGCCATGGTGATGCGGAACAACGACGGCGGCGCCGAGATGAGCACGCCGGTGACCGAGCCGCTCCGCACGCTGACTGCGGCCGGGCACCAGTCCGTTGTCCGGTGGGACCACCTGGTGTACGGGTACGACGCCGGCGAGCTCCGCCCCGTCGCTGCGACCTTGCCCACGCAGACCACTGTCCAGGGCGACGCGCTGCTCGGCCCCGAGGTTGCGATCGACGACTGCACGTTCCGGATGCTGGAGCCGCACGAGATCCAGGCCGCGATGGCGTTCACGCCGACGTACGTGGTCCTCGGAAACAAGCGGGAGCGCGTCCGCCAGCTGGGCAACGCTGTTACCCCGCCCGCGGCCCGCGACCTCATCTCCGCCGTGGTCGAAGCCCTCACCGGCGGGGCGGTGGTCTGATGCGGCCGTACTACGCCGACGACACCGTGACCCTCTGGCACGGTGACTGCCGCGACCTGGTCCCCGCGCTCGGCCTGACCGCGGATTGCATCGTCACCGACCCGCCCTACGGTGAGACCGCGTTGTCCTGGGACGCGTGGCCGACCGGTTGGCTCAAGGCCGTGGCCGGCAGCGCCAGATCGCTGTGGTGCTTCGGATCGATGCGCATGTTCGGCTTCACCTGGGACGAGTTCTACAGCTCCGGCTGGGCCCTGTCACAGGACATCGTCTGGGAGAAGCACAACGGGTCCGGGTTCGCCGCCGACCGGTTCAGGCGAGTCCACGAGCACGCCGTCCACTGGTACTCGGGCGCCTGGTCGGACGTCTACCACGAGACCCCGACAACCGCCGACGCCGTGGTGAAGCAGATCCGCCGCAAGGAACGACCGACCCACATGGGCGACATCGACCGCAGTACCTACGAGAGCGCCGACGGCGGCCCCCGCCTGATGCGCTCCGTCATCTGGATGCGGTCGATGCACGGCTACGCCACCCACCCCACGGAGAAGCCCGTCGGCATCCTCGACCCGCTGATCCGGTACGCCTGCCCGCCCGGCGGCGTCGTGCTCGACCCGTTCGCCGGCAGCGGCTCCACGGCCGAGGCGGCCCGGATGACCGGGCGCAAGGCGATCCTCGTCGAGGCCGACGAACGGTACTGCGACCTCATCGCTAACCGCCTCGCCCAGGGCGTTCTGATCGAGGACGGTGCCTGATGGTCGACCTCGCCATCCCCGCGTCCTGCGCCGCCCGGCCTACGGTCGGCGGGGTCGTCGCCCCCTACATCAACCTCCGCCTCGCCGACGGCGGCGTCGACTTCCGCTCGCCCCACCACAAGGCGTACGAGGAATGCTGGACGAACTGCTGGTGCCAGGTGTGCGGCCAGCCCACCGGGCGGCCCGCGGTCCTGTTCGGCGGCCCCAACCAGGTCGCCGCCGGCCGGTTCGACGAACCACCCCTGTGCGCACCGTGCGCGCAGTACGCGTCGAAGGCGTGCCCCATGGTCGCCGGCCGGCAACCCCGCTACGCCGACCGCGCCCGCATCAGCGAAGGCCGCCGCGGCCACACCTGCCCCGACCCGGGCTGCGGGTGCGGCGGGTTCGTCCCGGTCGACCCCAACCACGGCGACGCCGCCGGCGAGCCCGCCCACAACTGGTACGCCGTGTTCATCGACCCGCGCGCCTACCAGGTCACCGCGCACAGGGCCACGGTCCGGTGCTCCGACCTGGGCTGTGAACACGAACGGGTCATCGTCAACGGCGGCCAGCTCACCGCAGCCCCGCTGAAGGTGGTGCTGGTGTCCACACAGGACGAAGGCCGGGTGTGGCGGCCGTTGGCGCCGCACGAATGGCCCACCACCACCTGCACCAGGGAGGCCACATCATGACCGACGTCCGCGGTATCGACCTGTCTCTCACGGCCACCGGCCTCGCCTCGTCGCTGGGCTGGTGCACCACCGTGGGCTGCGATGGCATTACCGCCCTGCCGCTGCGGGAAAGGGTTCTCGCTCTGCACAAGCTGAAGGCCGAGCTGCTGGAGGCGATCGGCGACCCCGGCCTGGTGTGCATCGAAACCCCGGCCCTGTCCAAGGCCCGCGGCGGGGTGTTCGAACGCGGCTGGCTGTGGTTCGCCGTCGTGTCCGCCCTGACCGCCCGGGATATCCCGGTGATCGGTGTCGGGACGGGCCAGCTGAAGAAGTACGCCACGGGTGACGGCCAGGCCAACAAGGGCAAGGTCATGGTGGCTGTCACCCGGCGGTGGCCGCAGTTCGAAACCGGCGGCGACGACAACATGGCCGACGCCGCCGTCCCCGCCGCGATCGGCGCCGACCTGCTCGGCGAACCCCTCGCCGAGATGCCCGCCACCCACCGGGCTGCCCTGACCAAACTCGACCTGCCGGAAGGACTGGCCCGGTGAACTACACCATGCGCCCGCTCGGCCCGTGGACCGAACCGGTGACCCAGAACCGGCGCGGCGCCCATGTGTTCAAAGCATCATGGGCCGACACGCTCGACCTGCTGTCCCGCGAACTTGAGCACCTGGGCGCCGACGAGGTGATCCTGCAGGTCGACCTGCTCGAGCACCAGTTGCGCCGCGACGGCATGCCCCGCGCCGACGCCAAGATGGGTCCGTTCCCCGGGGTGCGGATCTCGTTCCAGTCCAAGCACGGGCCGCTCACGTACGCCACCGACGCCCACGAGAACAGCTACTACAACCCCCGTTGCCTCGCCGGGTGGCAGGCCAACGTGCGGGCCATCGCCCTCGCCTTGGAGGCGCTGCGGGCGGTCGACCGGTACGGAGTGTCCGGCCGGGGCCAGCAGTACACCGGCTGGACCGCCATCGAAGCCACCGCCACAGTCTCTGATGTCGCCGCCGCGGCGCTGCTGCTCGACCCCAACGAGCCCGGCCGGCTCATCGGCGCTCCGACCGCGGTCATCACCGGGGCGTTCACGGCCGCGGTGCGCCGCCACCACCCGGACTTCGGCGGCGACGGCAACGCGGACATGGCCGCCGTGGTCAGCAAGCTGCGGAACGCCCGGGACCTTCTCCTCACCGGGACGAAGCAATGAGCCTGGCCGGCCGCCACTACCTCGAGCGCGGCCAACCCGTCACGGTGATCTGCGGTTGGGGCCCCGGCGGCGGCCCGCGCAACGTGTGGATCCGCCGCGCCGACGGCTCCGAAGTCGTGCGGCCCTTCCGGGGTCTACGCCTACCGAAGGACGAGGACCCGGCATGACGACCACCGAACCCGATGAGGCCGACGGCCACCCCGATTCGGTGTGGGTGAGCAGCGACCGCACCGTCGACGACTACTACGTCGCCACCGTCCACCCGAGCAGCGACGTGTCCATCCCGCTCACCGCGCACCAGGCCGTCGCGTACGCCATCACCGTCCTGCGGGCCGTCGCCGACGCCGAGTACGACGCCGCCGTCCTCGCCCAGATCACCACCGCTACCGGCGGCGACCAACACGCCGCCGCGGCGACCGTCATGCAGCTGCGCGAAGCCCGGCCACCCCGTGACACCGCCCCCACCGCACCACTGGTGTTCACCCCGATCGTGTCGAAGGCCAACGGCCATCCGTTCGTGCTGGTGCATCTCCATGGTCAGGCCCTCACCCAGTGGACACCCGAGGACGCCCGTGGCCACGCCCAGCACGTGCTCGACGTCGCCATCGTCGCCGACCACGACGCCGCCTACCTGCACTACCTGACGTCCGTCGTGGCCCTCGAACCCGAACGGGCCCGGGTCGCCGTCGACGCCCTACGGCAGCACCGGCACAACCAGCCCACAACCCAGGAAGGAACCACGGATGTCCACTGAGGACACAGGCCGGCAGGTCCAACCGTTCGCCGGCATCCTGCAGAAGATCGGCAAAGGTGTCGCCCACACCCGCATCTCGGAGGCGATGCAGCAACTCGTAGTCGCCGTCACCGAGACCGGCAAGAAGGGCACCCTGACCCTCACCGTCACCGTCGAGCAGATGAAGGACGCCGAAACGCTCAGCGTCTCGGCGAACTGCACGGTGAAGCTCCCGCAGGAGCAGCAGGCGTCGATCTTCTACGCCGACGAGGCCGGCAACCTCACCCGCAACGACCCCCGCCAGACCGCCGTCGACCTCGCCGTCGTCGGCACCGCACGCCGAGGAGACACCGCATGACCAACGACGCCCAGACCATCGTCGACACAGCCCGGCTCGGCGCCATCCCGTCCTCACTGAAACCGGGAACGATCTACACCGTCGCCACCGCCAACGGCGACGTCAAGCAGATCGACCTCACCGGCGACCAGTACCGCGACTTCCCCGCCCGGATCCGGCAGACCGTCCACCTCACCCACGCGGACAGCTTGCTCGCCTACTGGGACAAGCACTCCGACCCGGGCTCGGAGGTGTACGCCGACCGGCAGAAGTGCACCATCACCGCGATCCTCGACGCCCACTTCGGGGCCTATGGCTCGGCCCCCGAGCCGGATGACGGAACCACCGATGAGGAGTTCCGGCCCCGGTGGCAGGCCCACCGCGCCGTCCTCGAACTGACCCTGTCCGACCCGCTCAAGGCGTGGATGGGCCGCGACAACCGGTACGACGACCAGGCCGGATTCGCCGAGTTCATCGAGGACTGGCTGCCCTACATCGTCGCCCCCGACTCCGCCGACCTCCTCGAGATGGTCCAGACGTTCCAAGCCACCACCCGGGCCACGTTCAAGTCCGCGTACAAGCTCGTCAACGGGCAACGCCAGCTCGAGTACACCGAGCAGGTCGACGCCACCATGCGCGGCGACGCCATCGTCGTGCCCACCGGCCTGGTCCTGCACATGCCGATATGGCGCGGCGCGGCCGACGGCGTCGAACTCACCGCCCGGCTGCGGTACCGCGTCAACCACGGGGGCCCCGGCCAACTCGGCATCGGGTTCAAACTCGACCGACCCGGCGACGTCATCGACGCCGCGTTCGAGGCTGAGGTCGCCGCCGTCGCCGAGCACGTCGGCCGGCCCGTGCTGCGCGGCACCCCCGCCGGCGGCGCCTGATGACCCGGGTTGTCACTCTCGCGGGTGCCTCCGACGACCTCATCGAGGTCGGTGGGGCCATCCGCGAGGAATTCAGCTACCGCGGTGCCCCCAACGAGGGCGACCTGGTCGCATTTTCGGACGGCACAGTGCTGCGCATCGTGTTCAGTGAGGCCGGCGAGGACGGGGTGTGGCGTATCACGCCCGTCGCCCGCGGCACGGCCACCCTCGACATCGTCCAGGCACCCGAAGACGACCCCGCCAACTTCACCGACGTCGCTTCGCTCAGCGGCGTCGAGGTGCGTTGGGCAGTGCACGGCCTCGCGTACGCCAAGGCGGTGGGGTGATGGTGGACCTGCCCAACTGGGAAGTCTCGGTCACCATGGTCCGTGGCGCCGGGCGAAGTAGGGAGGAACGCACCTTCCTCGCCGTTCTACCGGCCGCCACAGAGAAGGCGGCCCTGCGCGGCGGCCAGGACTACGGGCTCGGAATCAACACCGCGTCCGAGCACGAGTGGAAGTCCGCGGGCCGGGACACCTGCGTAGCCGCCCGCCCGTTCGACGGCGCCAACCTCGACGGGCTCACACCCGAGCAGGCCATGCGGCTCGCCGCGGTCACCGCCGACGCCATCCGCGACGCCGAACGGCGCGGCGCCCGCGATCAGCTAGGCCCGATCCTGGCCGACCTGCGGGCCAAGCTCGGCGAGGAATACGTCACCGACCCCATCGGCTACCTCGAAAACCTGGAGCTGCAGCTGGCCACCCTCGCCGGGGAGGCACCCGAATGACCCGGTACAAACTCCCCGACGAGCTCGGCGGCCGGACCGTCGACGCCGAAGAAACGTGGGGCGGGTGCGCCGGCGCCCGCCCCGAATACCGCATCGGCGACATCACCCTGACGATGCCGCCCGGCACGCCGCTGAAGGTCATGCCGCCGGCCGAACCGCCACCGGGACCGTACCTCCTCGACGGCGGGGCAGTGGTCATCTGCACCAGCCCCGGCGACTGGTGGGTGCCGAACGGGCGTGGCAACCCCGGTGTGTTCCGCTACATGTGGCCCGGCTTCTGGGAGAAGTTCGGCGGCCCCGACGTCACCCTGGTGCCCCTCGTGCCCGACCCGGCCGCCGGCGTTCAGCTGCCGTGGGCGGGCGAATCGGCTGTGCTGGCCACAAGGCTCGGCGTTTGCACCCACGACCCCGGCGAGGGGGGCTCCCTCGTGCAGGAGCTGTACGGCTCCCGCGACGCCCTCCTCCACCCCGACACCGCCGAGGCCAAGGGCGCCGCGCTCATCGCCGCGGCCCGGGCCGCCCGAACAGCGGTAGGCACCTGATGACAACCCAACGGGCCCGCACCGACCGGGCGCTCAACATCGTGACCAAATGGCGAACCCTGTTCACCGGATGGCAGCTCGGCACCCGACCCAAGGGCGACCCCGAAGGCGACGCCGTCCGCGACCACCGCGAGCTGAGCATCCTGCTCCGCGTCGAGTTGACCGCCCTGACCGGGCTGCTCCTGGCCAAGGGCGTGTGCACCGAGGACGAGTTGCTGGCCGCCTTCGAGCACGAGGCGGAGCTGCTGAACAAGGACTACGAGCGCAGGTTCCCCGGCGTCACCGCGCACGAGGACGGGCTGAACCTCGACCATCGGGTCCTGCCCTGGATGAAGGGCTGGCGGCCGTGACCGCCGCCGACAACCCGTTCGCCGAGTGGTGCCTCGTCGAACTCATGGGCCACCGCCGCGTCGCCGCGTATGTCACCGAAATCACCCTCGCCGGGGCCGGCATGCTCCGCCTCGACGAACCCGACGGCCGCACCCAGTACGTCAGCCCCACCTCCGTGTACGCCCTCCACCCCACCACCGAGGACGTGGTCCGGGCCATGGCCGGCCAGTGGCGCGAACCGCCGATCACCCGGTACGAGCTCGAGCAGGCCCAGGCCGCCGACGACCCGCCGCCCGAACCGGCCAGCGCCGCCGGGCCGGCCCCGTACGCCAACCCGTGGGGGGAGCCCGAACCACCGTTCTGACCCCGGGGGCGGCACCGGTTCGGCACCGACCCGTCCAGCCGGCCAGACACCGCCCCCACCCCGGCACCACGCTGACCGGCGCAACCCCACCACCAGGGGTTGCGCCGCCAGCCTGCACCACGCAAAACAGACAAACATCGATCAACAAAAAGGGGGGTGGTGGGCGTGAGCCAAGCCGGGCGCCGGGCGGCGCGCGCAGAACCCCGACCCACCGGCCCGGACACCGTTGACCCGCAGGGCACCCAAACCGCGGCCGAGGCCACCGCCGAACAGGCCGTCCTCGGGGCCATGCTGATCGACCCCACCGTGATCGACACCGTGACCGCCCGGATCAGTGGCCAGGACTACTACCAACCCCGACACGGGGTCATCCACAACGCCATCGTCGCCGTGTACCTGGCCGGGCGGCGCCCCGACGCGATCGCTGTGTCCCGCCACCTCACCGCCATGGGCAACATGCGCCTAGTGGCCGGCGGCGACGTGTACCTGTTCGAATGCATCCAGGCCGTACCCACCGCCGCGAACGCCAGCTACTACGCGGCCCTCATCGCCGACCACGCGCAACGCCGCAACCTGGCCCAGATCGCCGCCCGGCTCTCCCACGCCGCCACCGTCGAAGACCCCGCCCGGCGCAGCGAACTCGCCGAAGCGGCCCGCATGGAGCTCGACAAGGCCACCACGGTCACCGAGCCGGCCGAGGCGGACACCTGGGCGCCGCTCGACCTCACCCCCGCCCTCAGCGGCGGTACCCTCACCACCCCGCCCGTCATGCTGGCCCGCACGGACGGCACCAACCTGCTGTACCTCGGCCGAGTCCACTCGCTGGCCGGAGAACCCGAAGCCGGCAAAACGTGGGTGGCGCTCGTCGGCGTCGTCCAGGCCCTCCACGACGGGCAACACGTCATCTACCTCGACTTCGAGGACACCCCGGAGGGCATCGTTAACCGGCTCCTCGCCCTCGGCGCCCACCCCCAACAGATCTCCGCCCAGCTGCACTACGTGCGCCCCGACCGGGCCATCGACGGGCCCGCCCGGGCCGGCCTGACCAAACTCATCACCGACCACCCCGTCACCCTGTGCGTTATCGACGGAGTCACCGAAGCCATGACCCTCCACGGCCTCGACCCGTACAACAACCCCGACGCCGCCCGGTTCTACGAAGCCCTCCCAAGGCCCCTCGTACGGCTCCCCAACGCCCCCGCCGTCCTCCTCATCGACCACGTCCCCAAGGACGAAGACCGCCCCAAGCGGTACGCCATCGGCGCGCAACACAAACTCGCCGGCCTCGACGGGGCCGCCTACGTCGTCGACATCGTCCGACCCTTCGCCCCCGACCAGCCCGGCATCTCCCGAATCCGCGTCGCCAAGGACCGGCCGGGCCAAGTTCGCCGCCACGCCACCGGCGGAGTCATCGCCGAACTCCACATGGGCGGCGCCTACCCTGTCGTCACCGCCGAACTCCGCAAACCACTGCCCTCCGCGGCCGCCACAACACCCGACCAACACTGGCGCCCCACCCTCCTCATGGACCGGGTCAGTGCATGGCTCGAAGTCCACCCCGGGGCATCCCAGAACGAGATCGAAAAGGCCGTCCGGGGCCGTAACACAAACGTCCGCGCCGCCATCGAAGCACTCACCCTCGAGGGCTACATCCGGCGCGAGCCCGGAGACAACCGTCAATGGAGGCACTACCTCGACAAGCCCTTCCACAACCCCGAGGCCGGAGACCAAGACATCGATGACGAACGCTAGAAATCGGCCCGAAAACGGCCGCCAACCCCGGTGCGTCCCGGTGCGTCCCCGGTGCGTCCCGGACGCACCCAGTGCACACCGAGCCAGGTGCGTCCCGCGTCCCCTCCCCCTTCGGGGACGCGGACGCACTTGGCGTCGATCACTGGCAATGGGAATAGATCAACTACAGGGCCGGTGCGTCCGCGATCTTGAAAGGGGGTGCCCATGACAACAACCGACACCCAAAACGACGATGACAACGGCGGCCCGAAGAAGTGCGGGGCCCCCCGCCGACAGGCCGACGCCCCGTGCACGCGTCCCGCCGGCTGGGGCACGCCGCACCCCGGCATCGGGCGGTGCAAGCTCCACGGCGGGTCGACGCCGAGCCACGTGCTGCATGCCCAGCGCCAGGTGGCCGAGCAGGCCGCGGCGGCGTACGGCGCGGCCCGGGACGTGAACCCGGTACAGGCGATGGTCGAGCTGCTGCACGACACGGCCGGCCACGTGGCCTGGCTGCGCGACATCATCCAGACCGAGCAGCCGGACGCGCTGATCTGGGGCGTGGCCGACGAGATCAACAAGGGCAGCGGCGAGTTCCCCGGCGTCGACATCCGGAAGGCCGCAGCCCCCTCCGTCTGGCTGCAGCGTTACGACGTAGAGAGGCGCCTGCTGCTCGACGTGTCCCGCGACCTGGCCAGGCTGGGCATCGAGTGGGACGCGCGGGAGGCGATCCGCAAGGAGGGCGCGGTTCTGGCCCGGGTGGCGCGGGAGATGGCGCGGCGGCTGGGTCACGACCCGGCGGATGAGCGGGTGGCGGCGGCGTACCGGGGGGCGTTGCGGGACGTGCTGGGGGCCGGGGTGGACGTGGACCGGGTGGTTGAGGGGCGGTTGGCGTGAGGCAAATGTGGATCTCCGCGCTACACCATAAGCGGAATTATGGGCGACCGCGTAGTACTACTATGGTGCGATGGTGGTCTGCAAAACGTGCGGCGTGGACAAGTCCCCAGACGATTTCTACCGGCAGGCCCGCGGCGTCAAGGGGCTGCGCCCTGACTGCAAGTCCTGCCACAGCACCAAGCGGCGCGCCGACTACGCCGCGGGCAGGGGCAGCCGCGGCCGGGACGCCTCGTACGAGCAGCTGCTCAAGCGCGAGTACGGGATCACCCTGGCCGACTACAACGCGATGCTGCGCCGCCAGGCCCACCGGTGCGCGATCTGCCGCCGCCCGGAGACGGTCAGGATCAAGCGCACGGGCGAGCTCAAGCGGCTCGCCGTCGATCACGACCACGTCACCGGGGCGGTCCGGGGTCTGCTCTGCCACCGGTGCAACGTCCTGGTCTGGGCGCTGGAGGACAACCACACGACCCTGGCCGCCATTGGCGCGTACATCGAGGAGTTCCGGGAGACCTTCGCCAATGGTGCCCCGGTGTAGCTCGGCCCCGGTGGGTGCCCGGTGAGCGCGTGCCGCCCGGATTGCCGGGTTCCGTCGCCGTCGCAGGCGCATTGCGGGGCGTGCCATCACACGTTCGGGTCGGTGTCGGCGTTCACCGTGCACCGGCGGGGCGGGGTGTGCCGGCCGCCGGCGGAGCTCGGCCTGGCCGAGGTGGCCGGGCTGTGGTGTTCGCCGGAGGGCCATGCGAAGCGGGCTGCGGGTGGTGCCAGGTTGGCGCAGGTTCGTGCGTCCCGCGTTTCGGGTGTGTGCGCAGACGGGCCGGGGGACCTGGGTGCTCCCTCTGTCCCTTCAAAGATCAACAACTCGGATCTTGCCCACAGGGAGGGGTCGACCGATGTCGCAGCCTGAGCAGACCACCACGAAGGAGGCCCGGCCGTCGGTCGCCGAGCTCGTGCGGGAGATGGTTCCCGAGCACGCCCACCGCACCGGCGGCCCGTTTCGATCCACCTGGAAGTGGTCGACGCCGGCCGGGTGGTGGGAGCTGGAGATGTCGATGCCGTTCGTGTCCGCCGGGTACCTGGCCCTGCGCGGCTCATGCACCGCGGCGCTGCCGTACAGCTTCGCCGGGCTGGCCGCGGCGCGGGCCCTGCTGGTGGCGCTGGGCGGGCTGCCGCCTAAGCCGCCGGCGGCCGAGCGGCCGGGGTGGTGGGGCGAGGGGTGCCGGTGCACGGTCACGCCCGAGGTCGTCCAGGGCACCGGCGCCCGGGTGGTCCGGCTGAACGGGTGCCCGCTGCACTCGGCGGTAGGTGAGCCCTGATGGCCGCGGACGCGACCATCCGGTTCGAGGGGCCCAGCCTGGCGACCCTGCCGTTCCAGCTGGACGTGCGGGTGGCCATGGTCCTGCCACCGATGCGGTACATGACCGGCGACGGGGTGGAGGTGGGCCTGTCGCCGGCGGGTCCGCCGACCCCGGAGCTGGCACCGCTGCTCGAGGTGCAGGGCGACCGGGTGACGGTGGCCGCGGCGCTGCGGGCGCTGGCCGCCCAGCTGGATCCGGGGTGAGGACCACGGTGGCTGAGGTGACCGCGACGCGGGTGTGTCAGGCGTGCCGGACTGGGCTGCCGTGGCGGTCTGTGCATGAGATGCGCGTGCCGCCGGTGGGGTTGGTGTACGCGTGCCTGGATGTGGTGGCGTGCCGGCGGCGGGCGGAGGCGTTGGGGATTTGGGGGTGGGTGGGTCCGTTGCCGGCGGGTCTGCCGGAGGCGTCCATTGTGGAGAGTGGGAGGCGTAGGAAGTGAGCCCTGTCGACGGTTCGGTGTCGTTCGCGGAGTGGGTGCCGCGGGCGGAGTACGACGCGGCGTGCGTCACGTTGGCGCAGATGCACGCGGCGGCGGTGGGTGAGGTGCGTGGCCCGATCCGGGGTGTGGTTGAGGATGTGGCCGATGTGCGGGCCCAGCGGGACGCGGCGCTGTTGGTGGTGGCCGGGGTGCGGGCGGCGTTGCGCCGGTTCGATGGGCCGCCGGCGGCGGAGCCGGTGTTGCCGGGTGAGCGGGCGGTGGTGGAGGCGGCGGTGGCGTGGCGGGCGATGGTCGCGGCTACTGGGGAGTGGGGGATCCGGATCGAGGGCGGCGCGCTGGCCGATGCGGTGGACGCGCTGCTTCCTGGTGAGGAGACGTTCGGGCGGAGCGACGTCACGTGTGGGACGTGCGGGGGTGAGGGCGTGGTGGCGTGCGCGGCTCACGTGGCTGGGTGTGTCGACATGGAGCGTGCCTGTCCGGACTGCCGGTTGGCTCCGGCTACCCGTGAGCCTGGTGGGGTCGACGGCTCGACCCGGTTGGATCCGGTGATCGAGGAGGCGGCGCAGGCGGCCCGGTTGGCTGGGTTCGAGCAGCGTGGTGATGGGCCGCCGCGGGCGCGTTGGGATCAGCTGCATCCGACGGAGCGTGCCTGGTATCGGGCGATGGTTCGGGCTGCGGTGCCGGTCATTGAGCGGGCGGCGTTCCGCGCTGCGGCCGAGTTGCCGTTGCCGCATGGTGGTGGGTTCGTCGACGAGTCGCAGCGGCGGTCGGAAGAGAACGGCGCCAACCGGCTACGGCAGGCAATCCGCGATCGGGCTGGTCGGGGTGGTGGAGATCATGCCTGATCTCTTCGTGGCCGAGCCTCCGCACGTGTGTCAAACGCCGATCCGGGGCCAGCGCAACTGGCTGCACAACGTGGCCGCTCGCCAGGCCGGCAGCGTCTGGAAGTGCGACATCTGTGGCCGGATCTGGGAGTGCTACCTCGGACTGTTGGGTCTCTACTGGTGGGACCCGAGCGAGGCCACGGTCGCACGGTTCGCCACCGATCGGGCTACTCGCACGGGCGGTGGGTCGTGAGCCGCCGCGGGCTGTGCCGGCACTGTGGCAAGCCGGATGCGCCCGTGTCTGAGAACGGCTTCATCGACCGCCATTACCGGGCCGACCACGAGCTCGGGACGCGGCCGAGTGGGGAACTCTGTGCGGGCAGCGCGATGGGTGGCGGGCATCTTCGTCCGGGCGAGGCGTGCGTGCACTCGGTGCCGAACCCGGACTGTCGGGCTGCTCAGGTTGGTGGTGGGGGGTGAGCACCGACGCGGCCACCGCGTTCAAGCGGCTCGGGTTGGCGTTCCGGATCGCCGACCTGAATATCGCTCTGGGCTTGGCTGATCGGGTGCCTGGGCATTACTCGCCGGAGGCTGTTGAGCGGGCCCGAGTTCGGCGGGCGGAGCTTGAGGCCGACTTCGAGCGGTTGGGGGTGCCCGATGATGCTGCATGACCGGATCCGGGCCGTGGTCGAGGAGCGGCTACGGATCGCGCGGGCCGCCAACCCATCGCCGTGGCGACGGTTTGTGGGTCGGACCGGGCTGAACCATCTCGACCCGAACACGATCTTCGGCGACGGCGAGCCGCGCGGCTTCGACAGGCTCCGCAACGTGTGCAACCTCGACTATTCGTGGGAGCGCGACGCGAATGCCGAGCACATCATGGCCAACGATCCGGCCGACGCCATCCTGGCGGCTGAGCACGCGTTGGGGATCCTGGCGCGGCACGAGGCGGTGCTGGACGAACTGGACCGCCTGGTCTGCGGCGGGTGCCAGGAGTTGTGCCACTCCCGTTCGGGGCTGTCGTGCGACTCGCCCGACGCGCCCTGGCCATGCGCCGAGGTTCGTGCGCTGGCGACCCGGTTCGGCGTGGAGGTGTCGGGGTGACCGGGCGTGCGACTCCGGGTGGTGCGTCGACGCCGGATGCGTTGGCGTTGATTGATGCCACTGTGGACGGCCGGTGTGCGTGTGGGTGTGGGGCGGCGTTGCGGCCGGATGGGCCGTCGGGGTGGTTCGCGTCGGAGGAGTGTCAGCGGCGTTTCCAGTCGCCGGCGGTGGACGTGACCGGGTCGGCGGGGGATGAGTTGGCGCGGTTGTTGGCGGATCAGCCGGCGTGGTTGGTGCGGGTGCTGGCGTCGTTGGAGGCGGGGCGGGCGGCTGCTGGTCTGGTGTTGGTGTGGGATCAGACGCCGGAGCCGGCGGGTGAGGCGGTGACGTCGGATTCGCGGCCGCCGTTCGAGTTGGGGGGCGATCCGCTGCCGGAGGACGTGAGGCGGGAGTTGGTGGCGTTCCGCCGGCACTGTGCGCGGTGCGGGCGGCGTGAGGTGCCGCAGTTGTTGGTTCGGCCGCGGTTGGCGCAGCTGTCGTTCGAGATCGCCGAGCCGACTGCGGTGGTGCCGGTGGACGATGTGATGTTCCACGGTTGTGGTTCCTGTGGCCGGCCGTTGGTGGGGTTGGCGCTGTGGGCGACGGCTGATTACTCGTCGGGGGCGGGTGTGGTAGTGCTGGCGTTGCGGACCCGGGTCGGGGGGAACCTGTACTCGGTGCGGGTCTGGCAGGACGTGGACGAGCTCCGGTTCTTCCGAAGCACGGAGTTGGCCGACCATCGGTGGCGGGATTGCGAGCGCGCGTTGATGGAGTACCGGCTGCCGGTGTGCGTGATGGCTGGCTGCGGCGAGAAGGCCCGGGAGCGGTTTGTGGTGGCCCGCCGCCCGGATCCGGATCCGTTGCTGCCGTGGAGTTTGTGCGGGCGGTCGTGGGATCCGGGTGAGGTGATCCGGTTGTGCCCGGGCCACGCGTCGATGTTGGTGCGGGGTGAGGATCCGGCCCGGCCGGGGGTGTTGCGGGATGAGCTGGTGCACGGGCTGAGGTTCCAGACGGCTGAGGCGTCCGAGCTGGCGGCGGCCGCGCGGCGGGAGCTGGTCGCTGAGCGGGTGCGGCAGTGGGCGGCTTTGGACATCACACCGGACCAGGTTTGTCGCAGGCTGTTTGGTAGTGGTGCCTGATGCCTCGGCCGCAACAGGCGTTGTTGTGCGCGTCGCCGGCGTGCCCTCCGCACCGGGGGAAGCACACGGCGGAGTGTTTGGCCACAGATGACAAGTGCCCGGGCTGCTTGCCGCGTCTGGCCGGCGATGGGGTGCGGTTGTGTCCATTGTGTACTCGCCTGATCGGTGAGGACGCCCGGACCCTGGCGGCGCGGGACCGGGACCTGGAGGTGGTGCTCGCCGGCGGTGGCGGGGTGGGTGGGGAGCATGTCTCGCACGGTGGCCGGGATCCCAATGTGAAGCTGAACCCGGCGGCAGTGGCGGCCCGGTCGGCGGTGCGCCGCCAGCTGGTGGCGTTGGTGCGGTTGATCTGTGAGGAGCGGGGTGTGCACTTGCCGACGTTCACGGCGGTGCCGGCCCGGCCGGAGGGGTTCGTGGGGCCGTTGCCGTTGCGCCGGTTCGTGGACGCCCGACTGGGCACCCTGGCCGGGTTCGTGGGGAAGCATGCCCTGTGGTTGGCGGCGCATCCGGGGGCGGGTGAGCACGCCCAGGTGCTGAGGTCTTTGGTGCGGTCGACGTGGGGTGTGGCTTTTCCGGCGGGTGTGCGGTTGTTTCCGGTGCGGGTGCCGGGTGGTTCCGGGGTGGCGGTGTGTCCGGGGTCGGTGCGGGTGCGGGTGGCTTTCGCGGTGACCCGGCGCGGTCTGGTGTCCGAGGTGTTTGGGTTGGCGCCGTGTGAGGGGTTGTTGTGGACTGTGATCCGGCCGGGTGATGACCGGTTGCCGGCGGCGGTGTTGTGTAACCAGCGGGATGAGCATGTGTGGCCGTCGTCGTCGTGGTTGCGCCGGTTGGCGCCGTTGTTGTTGGCGCAGGCCCGGCGGGTGCAGGTAGCCGCCGCCGCGGGCGAGGCTGCGACGGGGGTGGCGGCGTGAGCTCGGGCCGGGGTTCCCGCCGGGCCCGGGTGGCGGCCGCGGTGTGGCGGGCGTACGACCGCCGACCGTTGTGCTGGTTCGTGGACATATTCGAAGGGGCCCGGGTGGCGTTCGAGCGGTGGCCGCTGGTGTGCCTTCTCGTCGCGCAGCTGGTTGTCCTCGTGGCGCTCGTGGCGGGGTCGCACGGGTGGTGGCTGTGAGGGTGATGCAGTGGCAGGCCACCGCGGGCGGGTCGATGACGTACCGGTTGGATTGGCCGGGCCGGGTGTTGACCCGCCTGGGTCACACGGTGCGCCGGTGTGAGCGGGCCATCCATTCGTGGGTGGCGGACTCGGATGTTGTGGTGGGCCAGTTCGTGGCGAACGAGGCCCCGTCGTTGCGGTGGCAGGAGTGGGCGGCCGAGGGCCGGACCCTGGTGTACGACGTTGACGACGACCTGTCGTGTGTGGACCCGGAGTCGGTGAAGGCGTACGCGTACTACTCGGATCCGGTGGTGCAGGCCCGGATCGGGGCGAACATGGCCGTGGCGACGAGGGTGACGGCGGCGACGGACGGGATCGCGGCGTGGGCGGCCCGGTGGGCCCGGGATGTGGTGGTGGTGCCGAACGGGCTGCCCGCGCAGTTGCTGTGCGCCCCGGATCGGCCGGCCCGGGCCGATGGGCGGGTGGTGGTGGGGTGGGCGGGGTCGATGCAGACGTTGCCCGAGTTGCGGCTGGTGGCCCGGGCGTTGCAGCGTCTGCTCGAGTCGACACCGGGGGTGGTGGTTCACACCGTGGGGGTGCCGGCCGACGCGGTCGCGTCGACGGGGCTGACCCACCCGGGCGTCCAGGTGACGCCGTGGGTGGCCGGCACCGACACCTACCTAACGGTGATCGACTTCGATGTGTGGGTGGCGCCGTACCGGGACATCGCGTTCAACCGGGCGAAGGTGCCGACGAAGGCCCTGGAGGCGATGTTCCTGGGTATCCCGATCGTGGCGTCTCCGGTCGGGCAGTACGCGACGGTGGTGCGGCACGGGGTCACCGGGTTGCTGGTCCGCGCCGACCACGAGTGGGGCCGCCACATCCGCGGCCTGGTCCTGGATCCGGCCCGCCGGGCGGCGATGGGTGACGCGGCGAGGTCGGCGGCCGCGGCCCATGTGGTGGAAGGTTTGGGCCCGTTGTGGGAGAAAGCGCTCACCCCCTGAACGTGTGTGTCCACATAGGAGAGAGGCATCGGAATGATTGACGGCAAGCGGGTGGTGGCGTGGACACCGTTCGGGCGGGAACGGTCGGTGAGCATTTTGACCGAGTACCTGCGCCGCGACCACGAACGCGGCATCGTCGACGAGCACTGGTTGTTCATGAACACCGACGTGGCCGGGCAGGAGTCCGACATCGCGTACGCGTATGGGTTGGCGGCCCGGCACCCCGGGTGGGTGCGGATCGTGGAACGGCCGCCGGGGGAGCCGTACCGCACGCCGAAGCAGCGCAACACCGGCCTGGCGTACCGGTACATGACCGACCCTGACACGGTGTACGTGCGCCTGGACGACGACATCATCTACGTGCACGAGGACGCGATCGGGCGGCTGGCCAAGGCGAAGCTGGAGATGCGGCCCACGTTGTGCTGCCACGCGATGATGTGGAACAACGCGATCACGTCGTGGTACCTGCAGCAGGCCGGGGTGATCCCGTTCGAGTTCGACACCGGCGGGTCGGCGCCGCTGCGGATGGAGGTGGGGTCGCCGTTCTGCATGGACCCGGTCGGGTGGGCGTCGGGTGACTTCGCGGTGGCGATCCACGAACTGCTGCTCGGCTGGCTGGACGCCGGCGAACCGCAGCGGGCGTTCCTGTACCAGGACATGCCGTTGCAGCTGGGGCAGCAGTTCTCCGTGTCGGCGTTCGCTTCGCTCGGTGCGGACTACGCGGCGCTGCCGCGGCCGGGTGTGCTGGAGCCGGACGAGGAGGAGCACTGGCACACGGTGCACCAGCCGCGGGTGATCGGGGCGCCGAACATCATCGTGGGGAACGCCCTGGTGTCGCACTACACGTTCGGGCCGCAGCAGCGGGCGGTGTTGGCCACCGACATCCTGGACCGGTACCGGGCCCTGGCCGGGAAGCTCACGTGAGCGGGATGAAGGTCGGGGTGGTCATCCCCGCCCACAACGCCCAACCGTTCATCGAAACGCTGCTGGCCACGGTGAACGCCCAGACGTACCCGTGCGCTGCGTACATTGTGGACGACGCGTCCACCGACGGGCTGGCCGCGTTCTTGAAGGCGCGGCCGTCGTGGTGGCGGCGGTTCGAACGGTCCGAGCAGCGGCGCGGCTGGCCGGCCGCGCTGAACTTCGCCGCCAACCTGGCCATCCTCGACGGCTGCGACGCCCTGTTCTACTGCGCCGCCGATGACTTCCTGCGCCTGGACTGCATCGAACGGTGTGTGCGGGCGCTGGCCCGCCACGACTGGGTGGTGCCGTACGCCCAGCAGATCGGCGGCGAGAACGTGGTCCAGGCGTCCCGGGCCGGCGCCACCCTGGCCGACTTCGCCCTGTGGCCCCCGGTCATCGACCACGCCCTCATCCACACCCACGTGTGGCAGGCCGTGCGCGGGTACGCCACCGACGTCACCGTGCCCGGATCGTGGGGTGCCGCGGAGGACTGGGACTTCTGGATCCGGGTCCTCAAGGCCGGGTACGGCGACTACGGGGTGATCGAGGAGCCGCTGTACTACCACCGGGTCCACCCCGGTCAGCTGTCCCGCGGCCGGGCCGCCATCCACCAGCAGACGGTGGAACTGCTCGCCGCGAAGCACCCCGACGTGTTCGCCCCCGACCCTGATGAGGAGTAGCGCATGCCAGGACCACAACGACGCCCCCACCAGCAGCAGCAGCGGGCCGGGGTGCCGGTCGTCATCGACCCGGCCGAGGTGATGCAGAACCTGCACGGCCAGTACGCCGACGTGGTGGCCAACCTGATGCAGGAGAACGCCGAGCTCACCGCGGCGCTGCGCACCACCGCCCAGGAACGCGACGAGTGGAAGGCCAAGGCCGACGCGGCCCGGGCCGCCGCCGGCGTGGCCCCGATGGCGTTGCCAGGGGGCGGCGGCTGACCGGCCCGGCCCGCGTGCCCGTCGACGAGTACGCCAGCGTCCACGACATCGTCGCGGGCACGGGCCTGTCCGCCCGGGCGGTCCGGCGGCGGGCCCGGGCGGAGGGTTGGCGCACCCGGCCGCTGCGGACCGGGCGCCGCGGCCGCCCCGAACTCGGGTACCTGTTCGCGGATGTGCTCGCGTCGTTCGGCGCGTCGGTTGACCCGGCCGACCCGAAGGGGTAAACAAATCACCGTATAGTGGTCCGCACCCTGCCAAGGGGAGCCATGCGGGCACGCCGCGGTGTGGAGCAGCTGGTAGCTCGCTGGGCCCATAACCCAGAGGTCACCGGTTCAAATCCGGTCGCCGCAACCTACCCGTGAAATCGATACCGGTGTCGAGAGACCGAACCGTTCCCCGTGGCGGTGGGGTCAGGGTCGACACACAACACGAAGCCCCCGCCGGGGCCAAGCCCGGCGGGGGCTTCGCGCATCCACGGAAGGGAGCCGGCCCGTATGGGACTGCAAGGCAAGGTCACCGACTACGGCGACCTCCTCCACGTTGAGACCTGGATCGTCAAGGGCCGTCGCGTGGACTTCGTGGCCCACTACGGCGCCGAGACCGACACCGGCCCCGCCGACCGCGTGCCGGGCACAGGGCCCGCCACACCACCGCCACGAAAGGCAGAACTGATCATGGACCTGCACGAGGACAAGAAGCGCACCCGCACCGCCAGCGCGGTCGACGAATTCGGTGTCCCGACCACGTTCGACGGCACGATGGCGTACACCGTGGACGACCCGACGCTGGTCAACCTCACCGACAACGGTGACGGTTCCTGCGTCATCGCCGCCGTCGGCGGCGGCGCGATCGGCGTGGCCAACCTGACGTTCACGGCCACCCCGACCGTGGGCGACCCGGTCGTCCGGGTCGAGGCGATCAACGTCATCCCGGGCGCCGTGGAGGGCTTCAGCTTCGTCGACGGCGCCGAGGAAGAGGTCACCCCGGACGCCTGACCGGCGACCGGCAAACGTTTCCCTGGCCGGCGCGGCCCCGCCCACCCTCCCGGGTCGGGGCCGTGCCCACCGGTCACTTCTTCGAGCAGGTCAGCACGATCGGCTGGTTTGACGCCAGCGTGGTGCCCTCGGCCGGCTCGACCTTCCTCACGGTCCAGTTCTGAGCCAGGACCACGAACGTGTCGTCCGGGTCGGCCGACCCGTAGACCACGTTCGTGAACCCGAGCCGCTCCAGCTGGTCGTGCACGATCAACGCATTCCCGCCGACGAGCCCGGTCGGGATCCGCAGCTGCACCGCCGGCGGGGTGGTCGGCGCCGCGAATGTCGGGAACCCGGTGAACGTAGGCCCCGGCGTGAACGCCGGCAGGGCGCCGTTGCCGGCCCGCCCTACGTAGGCCGTGAACGCCAGCAGTCCGCACAGCAGCAACACGCACCCGCCCGCGACCAGCCCGATCAGCACCCCGGGGTGGATTTTCGCCCGAGGTGGGCGGGGCGGCGGGACGGTCGGCCACTGCTGCGGCGCCTGGGTCATATCGGCTCCATGCGGTAACGAGACGACTCCTCGCGGTCGCCTGGCTCGGCCCATCGTGGCCGCCGCGATCGATGGTCACCATCACCCTTTCGGGCCGCGGACCGCCGCCAGAACGGCGACCCGTTTCCCCACCGTTGTGCCCCGGCCCGCGGGTTCCGCTCCTTGTTGGGGAACGGGAGGCCGCGGGTTCGCGGGCCGGGCGCACGCACGCGCCGTTCCCCGATGCACCGTTCCCCAACGGAAGAGATCAACTATGCGGGCCCACTCGATCAACTACCTGAGACGGGACGGGCGCCCGAAAGGCCACCTCGTCTCCGTCGGCTTCTGGGTCTTCAACGCCCCGCGGCCGCTGCTGCTGTGCCGGCTCCTCGGCCACAAGGCAGTCATCGACGGCGTCGGCGACCCCAGCGTCGAGCGCCGGCGGCGCGGCCTGCTGTCCCGGTGGGTGTGCTGCGACCGGTGCGGAGAACGCCCCGAACCGCAGGGCTATCTCAACCCGTTCGCACCCTGGCACAGGATCGGCCTGCGCTACAGGGGCCGGTTCAACGGCACCCTGCCCGACCGGGACAAGACCACACGGGCCCACACCGAGCTGGTGGCCGAGCGCCAGTACTCGCCACCGGGGCCGTGGCCCCGGAAACTGACCGGTGAGCTGGGCGGCCAACTCGTCATCGGCGGGGCAGTTCCTTCCGTCGGATTCGGGGTGAAAGTCGGCCACGGCGGCAGCGAAGAGACCCTGGCCTGCCACCTGCACCTCGGCAAACTCGGCGCCCTGTACCTGCACACCGAGCGCTTCGGGACCTGGTGGCAGCGCCGCCTCAACCCGGTCGGCTACCACTCGCGCGTCATCGAGGTCGAGGTCGACACCGAGCGCCTGCGATGGCGGCTCTGGGTCAGGCGCGACGAGTCGTCCGCATCCACTCCGAAGTGGATGGACGGCAGCGTGCGCATCAACCCGTTCGACCTCACGCTCGGGCCGAAACGGTACGCGTACGAGAACGTCGGCGACCCCGTGACGGCCACAGTGCGGCTCCCGCACGGCGACGACCACCAGGTCACCCTCCAGCTGCAGCGGGTCCTGTTCGGACGCAAGCGGTGGCGTAAACGACAGTCATGGGCGGCCGACTGGGACGCGCGCCCCGGCATCGACACCAAACCCCACGGCGGCGCGATCTGGGGCTCCGGCGTGAAGATCACCGATTCGAGCGGGCGGCGAGACCACGCCGACCCGTACCACGAACACCAGTGGGTCCTCGAAGCGTGCGCGGCCATCGCGGTGCAGATCACCGGGATGCGGACGCGGTCCGGGTACCACCCGTTCCCCACGGAGAGAACAGATGCCTGACCTGAGAACAAGGACCAGCGAGCAGCTGCACGACCGGCTCACCGAGATCGAGACCGAGCTCGGTCATCCGGCGGCCGACGGCCAGCTGTTCGATGACGTGATGCGCCACCTCGCGGACCTGCTCCGCGAGATCGGGCTCATCCACATCGAGCTCGCCCGCCGCACAGCGACCGGCTGGAGGCCGATGTGAAGGTCGCAGTCACCGGCGGCGCCGGCTTCATCGGCGGCCACGTCGTCGACGAGCTCCACGCCCGCGGCCACCAGGTTCTCATCGTCGACCACCACGGCCGGCGCGGCCACGCCACCGACGACGAGTTCATGCTCGCCGACGTCCGCGACCCTGTCGCCATGGCCGAGGTCGCCGCCCACGTCGACGGCATCATCCACCTCGCCGCCTGTCTCGGCACCCAGGAGACCATCCGCAACCCGCGGCCCGCCGCCGAAACCAACATCCAGGGCGGCCTCAACTTCCTGGAAGGGCTCGCCCAGTACAACATCCCGGGTGTCTACATTGGAGTCGGCAACCACTGGATGAACAACAGCTACTCGATCACGAAGACGACGATCGAGCGGTTCGTTGCCATGTACAACCAGGAACGCGGTACCCGCTGCAACGTGGTCCGGCTCGTCAACGCATACGGCCCCCGCCAGTCCGTCGCCCCCCCGTTCGGGCCGGCCAAGGTCAGGAAGATCACACCCGCGTTCGTGTGCCGGGCGCTCACCGGCGCCGACATCGAGGTGTACGGCGACGGCGAGCAGATCTCCGACATGGTCCACGTCACCGACGGCGCGAAGGCCCTGGTGTCCGCCCTCGAGCACGCCGCCGGCGGCGACGTGTTCGACCGGGCCGTCGAATGCGGGCCGGTCCAGTCGTGCACCGTCAACGAGGTCGCGCACCGGGTCATCGAGGCCGCGACCGGGTTCGGGTTCGACCCTGTCGACCTGGTCCATCTGCCCATGCGACCGGGCGAGGTGCCCGGCGCCCGGGTCACCGCGGACACCTCCACCCTGGCTCTGGTCGGCATGGACCCGGCCAGCCTGGTGCCCCTCGACGCCGGCATCTCCGACACCGTCGGCTGGTTCATCGAGAACTGGCTCTCCGGCTGGACCGCCGCTCAGCAGAAGGCGACCAGCACCCCGCAGGACCGGTGCGTCCGGGACAGCGGCGACTGCGGATGGTGCGCCCCGACCTGCCGGCAACTCGCCGCATCATGACCACCGTCGTCGCCGCCGCCCGGGACGGCCTGGTCGCCATGGCCGCGGACACCATGGTCAACGTCTACGACCGGCCCGTGCCCGGCGGCGTCTCGAAGATCCTCCGGGTGCCGGCCGGCCGCGGTCAGGTCCTGCTCGGCTGCGCCGGCTTCGCCGGGATCATCGGCGTGCTCGCCGCCGGTCTACACATCGACGGCGAGCCCGAGGACGACGCGGCCGTCCATCCGTGGGCCCACGCCGTCGCGCACGCCGTGACCGACCTCGCCGTCGACGCCAAGCTCACCGACGACAGCGGCCGGATGGACGCCCACCTCATCCTCGGATGGCGCGGCCAACTGTGGACCCTCGGCCACATGGTCGCCGTGCCCGCACGCGACGGCGTCGCCGCGATCGGGTCCGGGGAAGGCCCGGCCATCGGTGCCCTCGACGCGCTGCTCGAGGTGGCCGGCCACGAACCGCTCGCCCAACTCGTCGCCCGGGCCGCCCGGATCGCAGCCGCCCGCGACCGGTACTCCGGCGGCCCGCTCGACGTCCACCTCCTGCCCGGGCCGGACGATGCTGACGCTGCCGGCTGAGGCATACGCCGCGGTCCTCGACCACTGCAGCCGGGCCCTACCCGACGAGGCGTGCGGCATCATCGCCGGCCCGGCCGGCCAGCCCCACGCCGACGTCTCCGCCACCCGGGTCGTCCCGCTGGCCAACGTGGCCGACCGACCCGGCAGCCGGTTCGAGTTCGACCCGACCCAGCAATTGGCCGCCTACGACCAGATGGACGCCCTCCGCGAGGACCCGGTCGTCCTCTACCACTCCCACCCGGCCGGGCCGCCCGTACCATCCCCGACCGACGTGGCGGCCGCCGCCGGCGGAACCTGCCTCTGGCTCATCGTGGCCATGGCCGGCCCCGCCCCGAAAGCCCGGGTGTGGGCCATCGACGGCGACCAGGTCACCGAGCACGTGCTGCAGATCGTGGACGGCCCCAGTGGACCCCCGGCCTGACAGCTACGACCGGTGGGCCGCCTCGGAAGAGCCGGCCGCGTGGGACGACAACCCGTACGCCGACGACGTCGTATTCCCCGAACCGCCCACGTGGGCGCCCACCGCGGTGGACGCCGAAACGTTCGACCCGCAGGCGTACCTCGACCAGTTCGACCGGGTCCGGCTCGGCTCCGACCCCACCTACCGGCGGGCCGCCACCCGCCGCGACCCGCTTCTATTCGCCCTGGTCTACCTCGACCGGCACCTCCGCTCCGACGCCACCGCCGGCCAGGTCACCATGGCCGACCCGCACCTCGACTGGTGCCGGCGCGCCCTGGCCTGGCTCACGCCCGTCGTCGAGCCGCGCAGCCAACGACACGCCGAGATCGCCCCCCGCGAGACCGGCAAGAGCAGTTGGTGGTTCCTGGCCCTGCCCCTGTGGGCGGCCGCGCACGGACACGTGCGGTTCGTGGTCGCGTTCGCCGACTCGACCGGGCAGGCCGAGACGCACCTGATGACGTTCAAGCGCGAGTTCGAGGTCAACCACCTCCTGCGCGAGGACTACCCCGACCTGTGCGCCCCGGCGCGCCGCCAGTCCGGCACCACGGTCGCCGACCGCCAAGGCATGATCCACCAGCGCAACGGGTTCTCCTTCGCGGCCAGGGGCATCGACAGCGCCAACCTTGGCCTGAAGGTGTCCGAACGGCGCCCGGACGTGATCCTGTTCGACGACGTCGAACCCGACGAGTCCTCGTACAGCGAGCTCCTGGCAGGGAAGCGGCTCCGCACCATCATCGACGCGGTTCTCCCGATGAACCTCCTCGCCCGGGTCGTCCTCATCGGCACCGTCACCATGCCCGGGTCGATCGTGCACCAGCTGGTCCGGGCCGCCGCCGGCGACGACACCGAGGACTGGGTTGCCGAGGAACGGTTCGTCGCCCACCACGCACTCCCGATCGTCGTCCGCGACGACGGATCCGAGCGCAGCATCTGGCCCGCGAAGTGGCCGATGGAGATGCTCAACGAGATCCGGCACACACGCTCTTATCGAAAGAACTTCGCCAACGACCCCATCGGCTCCAACGGCGGGTACTGGACTCTCGACGACTTCGTGTACGGCCAACTCGACGGAGTCGTCGCGGAGATCCTGTCCATCGACCCAGCCGTCACCACGAAGAAGACCTCCGACTTCACCGGCCTCGCCATCGTCGGCTTCCAACCATCCACAGTGGAAACCGACAGCCGCACCGGTCGCCGGGCGCAACGCCCATCGCGGTGCGTGGTCGAGGAGGCATGGGAGGTTCGCCTCACCGGCGACCCGCTACGCACCCACGTGCTGAAGCTGCTCGCCAGGCACCCACGCGTGCGCGCAGTACTGGTCGAAACCAACCAGGGCGGCGAGAACTGGCACGCCATCCTTCACGACCTGCCCGTGAAACTGCTCACCGTGCACCAGACCGTGAAGAAGGAAGTCCGGGCCGCGAACTGCCTCAACTTCTACCAGCGGGGCCGGGTGCTCCACGCCAAGAAGCTCGCCCGCCTCGAGGAACAACAGACCGCGTTCCCGAAGGCCCCGCACGACGACATGGTCGACGCGGTGACCGCGCCGATCCTGCGCCTGCTCGCACCCGGCAAGCCGGGCAAGACCCAGACCGTGTTCCCACGATGACCAGGTAGGGGGGCCATCCACGTGCCAGCCCCCGCCGACCTGATCACCGCGTACGAGGAGCTCGTCGAGTACCGCCCGGCGTACGAAGAGGCCAAGGACATGTACGCCGGCCAGGTCGGCGAAACGTACGCGTCCGAGCGGGTCAAACGTCTCCTCGCCCGGGCGCGCGCCGACGACATCGAAGAGTTCAACTACGCGCACATCCCGGTCGACACCATCGCCAATCGGCTCGAGATCACGTCGGTGACCGTGGTCAGACCGGACGCGGACGACCAGACGACGGAAGGGGGCACCGGTGGGGTACGGGCCGACAGTCAGAACACCAAGACCCCGGATGCCGAGAAAGGTGCGCGCGTCGGTGAGGGTGCGGCTCCCAAGGCTGCGGATGCCGAGCACTACTCGCAGGCGCAGGCGGCGCTAGACAAGCTCCGCGAGGACAACCAGCTCGACGCCGAATCCGCCGGCCTACACCACAAGGTGTCCCGCGACGGCGACTGCTACCTCATCGTCTGGCCGGCCAGCGACGACAAGGGCAAAGTCACCGCCGTCGATATGCGCGTCAACGACGCCCTCACCACCCGAGTCATCTACGACGTCGAGGACCCGCTCAAGGTCGCGTATGCGATCAAGTCCTGGACCTACGACGAGGTCGACGCGGGCGGCAACAAGATCCAGCGCACCCGTGCCACCCTCTACTACGACAACCGGGTCGAGCGGTGGATCAGCAAGCCCGACAAGAAGGCACAGGCCCTGTGCGACCCGGACGCCTGGCTCCCGTACGAACCCGTCGGCAAGGACGGCAAACGCGAACCCGCGGTGAAGGAACACGACTACGGCCGGGTGCCCGTCTTCCACTTCCGGAACGACCGGCCGTACGGCCAACCCGAGCACCGGTACGCGTACGGCCCGCAGCAGATGCTCAACAAGCTGGTCATGGCCCAGGCGGTCGCGGTCGACTTCCAGTCGTTCCCGCAGCGATACCTGCTCATGGACCCGTCCGCCGACCAGACCATGGCCAACTTCCTCGACCCCAACCACCCCGAGGACGACGACGACCCCGAGGGCGACGCCAACGCGTCCAACCTGTCGGCCGACCCGTCGTCGGTGTGGAAGCTGTTCGGCGCGAAGTCGACCGGCCAGTACGACCCGGCCTCACCCGACACCTTCCTCAAGCCGTTCGACCGCTACGTCCAAGCAATGGCCGAACTCACCGAGACCCCGCTCTACCGGTTCGGATCGGCATTCGCGCAGACCCCCAGCGGAGCCGCACAGCGTGCAGCCGACACCCCGACCGTCAACAAGGTCGAGAACCGGCAAAGCTCCTACGACGCCACCTGGGAAGACGCGTACCAGTTCGCGTTGAAGCTGCTCGGCTTCGACGTCACCGTCTCCGTGGCGTGGAAGCCCGCCGAGCAGGCGACCGACTTCGAAGCGTGGTCCGTGGTCGGGGCCAAGGTCGACGCCGGGGTACCGCGTCGGCAGGCCCTCATCGAGACCGGGTACACGCCCGACCAGGTCGACGAGTGGCTCGGCGGCGAGGCCGCGATGTCCGCGCTGCTACAGAAGAAGGTCGACCTGATCACCGGTGTCGCCAACGCGCTGCAATCGCTCGGAGCTGCAGTCGCCATGGGCGTCATCCACGAGGATCAGGTCGGTGCACTGGTGTCCTCATTGGTCGGTGAGGTACAGCAGAGCCAAGCCCAGGACACAGCGCCCGACAGCGGGCAGACCCAGGCCGCCGAGACAGGCACCTGACCGTGGCCGGGCCGCTGCCCGACTGGATGACCGCCCACGACCAGCGGGCCCTCAAGTTCGAACAGCAAGCGCAGGACCACACCGCGGCCGCCCTCAAGCTGGCCCTTGCCGACGCGGCCCGCCGCCTGGCCGCCGAGTACATCAAGGCCGTCGGCAAACTCGATCAGCCGGTGCCGCCGACCGCGCAGAGCTCACTGCGCGCCGCCCTGCGCCGCATCGTGACCGCGCTCGCCACCGGCATGGTGTCCGAACTGCCGGCCCTCATCAGCGCGCTGACCGACATCGCCGAGCAGGGCCTGCGCCTCGGAGCGCACGCCTCGCCGGGCCGGCCGCGGCGAACCCAGCTGGCCCAGTCCGCCGAACTGCGCGCCGCGATCCGCCGAACTGAGAAGACCCTCCGCGACCAGATCGCCGAGATGCAGCAGCAGGCCGCGGCAGCAGACCTTCGCACCTTCGGTGACGTCACCACCGTCATCGCCAAGGGCCAGCAGGTCGTCAACAAGGCCCAGGCCGCAGCCGCGTGGGCAGCCAACCGGGCCGTGAACGAAGGCGCCCGGGCAGTCGCCGACCGTTCGAAGTCACCGGTGCTGTGGGTGGCCGAACCCGGGGCGTGCCTGACCTGCTTGGCCTACGCCGGGCACCTCGCCGAACCAGGAGAACCCTTCCCGGCCGGGCTGACCTTCGGTGACAAGTCCACCGTGGACGAACCGATCGACGGACCACCGGCGCACCCGTGGTGCCGCTGCCGGCTGCAGCCCTGGTACGGCACCGAACCACAGTTCGGCGTCGAACTGCCCACCGCACTCAAGCGCGAAGCGCAACGCCAGGTACTGCGCGGGAAATCCCTGTACGCCTCGCGGCCCGCGAAGCTCCGGGCCGCTGACCGGCTACTCAAGACCAGCCTGTCCGGTCTACCCGAGCACGTGAAGCTCACCGCCGCGCACAAGGTACAGGCCGGTGTCATGGCCTGGGCCCTGCCAAAGCGGCCGCACACAACCAAGCCCTGAGGCCGCGACGGTCCACCGGGGCAGTTCCCCAACCCAAGCGAAGGTCGAGATGACACGAACCCTGGCCGTGACGGCCAAACCGAACACGATCATCGGGTACCGCGCCAGCGGACAGCCGATCCGCCTGCACACCGGTGCGAACTGGAGCACCTTCCAGGTCACCCCGGACGAAGGCGGCGACGATGACGACGAGCCCGACGACGACGTCGACGACGTCGACGAAACGACCGACGAAGGTAGCGGCGACTGGACGCCCCCCACACGCGAGGAGTGGGACCGCACCCAGGCCGGGCTGAAGCGGAACAACGCCGAGAACAAGCGGCTCCGTCTGCTCAGTAAGGCCCTCGCCGCCCGCGGTGTGGACCCGTCCACCGACGAGGGCAGGACCGCCCTCGACGAGCTGCTCGCCGGCCGCACCGTCGACCCCGACGGCAAACCCGCCGACGCCAGCGTGAAAACGCAGATCACGAGGGCGGTTGAGCGGGCAACCGCGAAGACCGAAACCAAGTACAAGGGCGCGCTCGCGGCTGTGGCCGTAGAGGCTGCGCTCAGCCGGGCCGGGTACTCGGCCGGCGAGGAACGCCTGGCAAGGGTCATGAAGATGATCGACATGGACGAGGTCGACGTCGACGACGACGGCCAGGTCGTCGGCATCGTCGACCAGATCGCCGACATCAAGCACGACGTCCCGGAATGGTTCCAGGGCACCACCAAGGCGCCCAGCGTAGTGCGCCGCGGCGCCGCCGACGTCGACGCCGGCCCCCGATCCACGAAGGCAACCGGCGACACCAAGACCTGGCTCGAGCGGGTCGACAAGCAGATGACCGGCGGCGGGGGCTGACTCTCCGCACTGCACCTCCAGCACCACCCACCTGATCGCACATCACGGGCAGGGGGTGGAGTCGGTGGTCACCAGGAAACCATTCAAAGGCTCGCTGCATCCCCGCGGTGCGCACACCGGCAAGTTCGTCGAGAAGCTCGACGTACCAGCGTGGTTGAGCACCGTCAGCGGCCAGCTGCTCGACCTCGCAAGCGGCGGGACCGACCACAAGCAGGCGCAGGACCAGCGTGTGCACGCGGCCACCCGGGCAACCATGCAGGGCCACTCGCTGGAGACCGCCCGCCAACTGGCCCGGCCCGGCCGGACCGGAAAGGTCGATCGGACCAAGCTGCGGGCCCAGGTCCGCGGCCTCGACGACGACAAGCTCGCCCAGCTCCGCACCGAACTGGGCAGCAAGGGCCACCCCGACGCTGTCAGCGTCGTCGACGCCGAGCTCGCCCGCCGAGCAGGCGCCACCGCGAAGGCACCCAAGGCGAAGCCGTCCCTGGCCGAACGCATCGACCAGGACGGGTACGCCAAGCAGATCCGCGCCATGAGCGACGACAAGCTCGCCGACGAGTTCGTTCGGATCTCCCGCCAACCCAGCCTCACAGCCCACGACGAAGCCGCGATCATCGCCATCGCCGACGAGATGGGCCGCCGGGACAACGCCCGGCACGCCGACACGATCAGCACTGAGCAGGCCCACCAGGACGCCCGGATCGACGCCCTCGTCGCGCGCGGGTACTCGTACCGGGACGCCTACGCCGAGGTGCACGGCCTCGACTCCGACGTGCTGGACCGGCAGGAGCGGGCGTCCCTTGTGGACGCCCAGCGAGCCAAGGGCGAAACCCGCGAGCAGGCCCTGCGCCGTCTCTACGCCGAGCACGTGCACCTCCAGTACCTGGCCGCCGAGCAGGCGTCGAACGGGCACCTGCTCACCCCGGCCGCGCGCGCGCAGGGCATCGCCGCCCTGTCGCTGTTCTCCGGCCCCAGCGCGCGGGCGAACAAGCATGCGTCGGATGAGCTGAAGGAGTTCTGGCGAACCCACCCGCGGGTCACGTACGCGGAGTTCAAGTCCGCGACGTTGGCCCGGCCGGCGGATGCGAAGGCGGCCGAGCGTGCCCGGCAGGCTGCTCGGACCGCCGAGGTGGCCCAGCCCGGCGACCGTGGTCAGAAACGCGGCCCGCGCAAGAAGCCCACCAGCCGCGGATCGCTCAGCGCCCCCGAGCGCCAGTTCCTGGTCGGGCTGTCGAAGGAGCACAGCGGGATCGCGTTCTCAGACGAGGACGGGTACCGCGACAAGGCCACCCGCGACCGCCTGGCAGAGCTGGGCTACGTGCGGGTCGAGCCGGCCGGTGGCCGGCGGAAGGCCATCCACATCACCACGCACGGGCGCACCGCCGCGGCCGAACTCGACTCGAAAGCCATGGCCTCCGGGCCAGCGCCGGCGCAGGGGGTCTCCAGCAGCCAGCCGCCGATGGCGCGTGAACTCGCGCAACGGTCGATGACCGACCTTAGCCGCCTGGCCAGGATGTTCCATGTCTCGAGCAATGCCAAGGATCCCGAGGGTCTGGCCAGGGATATTCGAGCGAGCCGCCTTCGGGCCTGGCGCGTGCCGGGCGAGGACTCCGCCGCCGACATGGAGAAGGCCGCAGCTGGCGCCGACCATGAACTAAGGCGCGGGTTGGCCGAGATCGACGCGGCCAAGCCGGCGAAGCGGGTGCCGGCAAAGAAGGCCACCAGGAAGGCCGCCGCCCCTGACGTCGGCGACGTGGCCATCTGGGAGCCGCACGACGAGCCAGCAGTTCGTGGTGTGGTCGGCCGTGACGGACGCGGCTTGTACGTGGAGTGGCCCAACGGGACCGGCGGAAGCCCTCGCCGCGAGCGAATGACGGCGGTCAAGAAGGACGACCGGGTCCGGTTCGAGTCCCCCGACGGCTCGCCGCTGGGCGGTTCGAAGCCACCGGCGAAGAAGGCCGCCAAGGCCGCACCGAGCGCCCCGGTGAAGCGCCTCACCGCCGCCGACCGGGCGCAGGCCGCCCGGGTGGCCAGTGCGTTCCACCAGGACTGGCAGAAGACCCAGCCCCTGTTGGGCGACGGCACCCGCAAGCCGAAATTCAAGACGACCACCGACCGGGCCTGGATCCAGGCACACGGCACCGACCAGGTGGACATCGCCAACACCTCATACGCCGACCTGCCCGACGACTGGCAGCAAGAGAACCGCGACGCCGCTGAGGTCGTGCAGCGAATCCTCAAGGAGCGCGGCGGCACCGTCGACCTGTCCGACGAGAAGACCCGCCTCGAGGTCGGCGACCAGATCCACAACGCTTGGCTCAGCCGACACGGCACCGAGGACTGGGTCAAGGAATCCGGCCTCGATGTCCCGTTCGCGGAACTGCCCCGGTCGGAGCAGGACAAGGACCTCGACCAGCTGAAGGTCGCCATGGCCGCCCTGGCGCCGGCCAAGAAGGCTACCCCGCGCAAGGCGGCCGGAGCTCCGCCGACGACCCGTGGCATCACATCCAAGGTCGAAGCCCGCAGGTCCGGGTTGATCGGGGTCGCCCGCAGTTCGGCTGTGGGCGGCAACAACCCGGCCGCCGAGGAAGTGGCCCGGATGCAGGGCTTCGATGCCAAGCCCAAGGTCGGCGACGCCAAGGCCGTGGACGCCGTGATCGCGGCCGGTGGTATCGAACTGTGGCGCGGCGGTGACCCGGCCAGCATCGACGCGATGCGCAGCGGGAACCTGCACTACGGCGGCGGGTTCTTCGGGTCCGGCTACTACTCTTCCGTCGGCCGGGGCGCGGCCGAGGACTTCTCCGGCGCCCGCGGTCACAGCGAACCCGGCCACGGCGCTGTGGTTCGGATGGCGTTGCACCCGGACGCCAAAGTGGTCGGGTACGACGACCTCGACGCCCAGTACAAGAGCTTCGAGGCGAAGGACCCGCAACTGGCGAAGGCCATCGACCGCAACGGGTACGCGGCGATGCTCGGCTACGACGCGGTCCGCGTGCCGGCCAAATACGGGGACGGCACCGCCAGCCCGGTCGACCAGCTGATCGTCCTCAACCGGTCGAAGCTGACGGTGGACCGGGACCAGGAGCACTACGCCACCGGCGACCTGCTGACCGACGCAGAGTTCGCCGACATGGTGAAGTGGTTCAACGCCAAGGACGCGGCGCAGGCCAAGGCGGACCGGGAAGCCAGTAAGGCCCGACGAAACACCGGGTCGCAGACCACGCCAGCGAAGAGGTCAGCAGCTGCGGCACCTCCGTCTCATGTGGACGTACGCCGCGAGTTGGTCGCCGCCAAGACGCCCGACGCGCGCAAGCAGTACCTCGAAAGCCTGGGCCTGAACAAGACCCAAGCCAACGCGCTCGCCAAGGCGCTGGGCGCCCGCCAGAACCGCGGCACCGTCGACGAGGTCCTCGACAACATCGTTCGATACTTCGACACCGGACCCGATACAAGGCACCACAGCGAGCCGCCCTCGGCGCCGGCCAAGAAGGCCGCGCCCAGGAAGGCCGCCAACCCGGGCGGCCTATTCGTCGCCCGACCCGGCCACCCCGGCCTTACGGCGGCGCAGAAGGCCGCGGTGCAGCGCTACACCAACAGCGACCTAGTGACCGCACAGGTCAACGACATTCTGCGCCAGGGCAAACCCCACACCGCACTCATCCGTCGCATCGACGAAGCCCTGGCCGGGTCACAGACCACAGAGCCAATGGTCACCTACCGCGGCATGGCCGAACTGTCTGGCCACGGCCGCGAGGGCGGGGTCCAGCGGGCCCTCGGGCTCAGCGGGTCATCGCTGCCAGACAACCTGGTGGGACACGAATGGACCGAAAGGGCGTTCACCTCCACCACCCACCGGCGCGGCATCGCCGAGGTGTTCTCGTCTGGTCCGAACCCTGTGATCCTCGAGATCCGGGTGCCTGCGGGCACGCATGCAGTCGCCCGGCCCGGCGGTGAGGAGGAGGTCCTCCTCGATCGCGGCTTGACGTACCGGGTCGTGGGTGACCGGATCCAGACCCAAATGGTGGGGATAAGCGGAGACGAACCGCTCCGGAAGCGTGTCCTCGAAGTCGAGGTGGTACCCAAGGCATCCGGTCGTGAGGCCCGCCAGGCCGAGATCAAGGCCGCCCGCCAGGTCAGTGATGTGGCCGCCGAGGTGCACGAGCTCGTTGGCAATGGGGCCAGTCCGGCGGCGATACGGCACCGCCTCGACGCCGAGGCGCAGCGCACGGGCATCGACACCCGGCGCTTGCAGGAGCTGGCCGACAACCCCGACGCGCTGAAGGCTGCCGCCGACAGGATGGCCGAGGCGGCCGGGCTACGCCGAGTCGGCGATGTGCACCCGGCGCCGCCGATCCCATTCGACCGACGCAACCACAGCATCGCCGGCCCCGACATCGAACAGGGCCGGCCGGTGGATGTCCTGCGGCCCACGCACGTCGCCACCCTGAGCACGGGCGAAAAGGTCAACCTTGGGCCCGCCAAGGTGAAGGCGTCCACCCGGCCGCTGCCTGGCAGCGCCGCCGGCGGGACCCGGCCGGCGAAGGAGACGAAGAACGGCGTACCCGAGCCCGCGGGCACTGTGCGAGCGGAGGGCTACTCCAGCGCGCGGAACGTAAACCTGCGAGTGGTGGCCGACGGTAATGGCGGCTACGTCGGCGAGCGCCAGGAACGCGGGACCGGCGAATGGCATTTCGATGGCGCGCTCGGCACCGGGAACACCCCCAAGGACATCACCTCGCGCATGCCGCGTGGCCAGTGGAAAATGGTCGCCGCTCCGAAAGCGACGCCGCCGGAGGCCGCCCCGGCACCCCCCGCCCAGGGCGGCCTCTTGGCCGAATGGCATGCCCAGGACCAGACGCTTTCCGCCGCACCGGCCGGCCTCGACCGCCGCACCACCAACCTCACCCAGGCCCAGCGCACCGCCCTGCGTTACTACCAGGGCGCCCCAGGGGTCGGTATCAACGCCGCCCTCTACCGGCCGCCCGCGCAACTACACGGGTCCACCAAGCGCACGATCGCAGCCATCGACTCGGCCATCGACGGGTCGCGCCTTACCGACGATGTCGAGGTGTGGCGCGGTATCCGCGGCGCCGACCGTGTCTTCGGCCGTGATCTCGACGGAGACCTCACCGGCCACGAGTGGACCGAGCCCGCGTTCCTGTCCACCAGCGCCTCGCAACGCGTCGCGGCCGGGTTCGCCAGCGACAACGACGGTCCGCCCGCCCTGCTGCGCATCCGGGTACCCAAGGGCACCGGTGCGGTGCAGGTCAGCAGGCGCGACCACCAGGGTGAACTCCTGCTTCAGCGCGGGCTGCGTTTGCGGGTCACCGCCGACCACGGCACCAACGCCAACGGGCAACGGGTGCTCGACGTTGACGTGGTGCCGGCCGCCGAGGCGCCGGCCAACCCGGACGGCCTCGACGACATGGAGCCGCACAGCCTCCGCAGTTACGCCCAGGAGTACGAGGTCAAGGTCAGCGGGCGCACCGACGACCAGATCAAGGCCGACCTCCGCAAGCAAGGCATCGGGTCGCCAGCGTTCGAGCGAGCCAAGCAGGACGCCGAGGACGCCGCAGCCGGCGCCGAACCAGCAGTCACACCGGCGCACCTTCCCAGCGGCAGCACCGCGACCTCCACCCGGGTCGACGACCCAGCCGGCGAGCCCGGCCTGCTGCAAGTCCTGCCCGAGGCGCAACGCGGTGAGCCCGGCGACGGGAAGTACCGCAACCCGGACGGCACCCGCGGCCCGTGGGGCCGGTTCGGGGCATCTGGTCTCCTGCTGCGCCACGTCGGCCCCGACGGGCAGGCCCGGTACCTGCTGGGCCGCCGGTCTACGGGCGTCGAAAACGGTGGCACGTGGGCGTTCCCAGGCGGAGCGAAGGACGAGAACGAGTCCGACTACCAGGGCGCCGCCAGGGAGACAGCCGAGGAGCTCGGTCTGACCGACCAGGACCTGAGCACCGCCCGGGTCAACGGCACCCACACCGCGACCACGCCGGGCGGCTGGCACTACACCAGCGTCGCCGCGACGGTGCCCACCCAGTTCACGCCGAAGGACACCGAACACGGGTGGGAGACCGACGAAACGCGGTGGATGACCGCCGACGAGATCGCCGAACTGGACCGCAAGGGCGAGCTCCACCCGGCCCTGGCCGGTGGGCAGTTGCAGGCCAACGTTCTCAGCCTGTTCCCCGACACCGCGACCCCGCGCGCGAAGGGCGGCGGCTCGGCCAGCACCTCGGCGCCTGCTGTCCGACGGATGTCGAACGACTTCTCCGGCGGCGTTATCCCGGTCATCGCGCGCGAGAAGGCCGACGCGCCGATCCACCTGCCCAACCACGGCAGCGACCAGGGACTGGTTCACCTCGACTCGGCGCTCGGGTCGCTGTGGAACGACCTGTACCACGACCAGCGTGAACCGAACTCGTTCATCAACGAGATCGCCATCCTGGGTGACCGGTCGGGCAACTTCCAGATCAGCTTCGACGATGTCCTCGACCGGCTACGCGAACTGAAGACGCAGGCCGCCGACCAGGCCGTGGCCAACCGGATCCAGGAGGCCATCGACTCCATCGACTCGCCGCGGGTCCCGGTCCCCGAGGTTCCCGACACCGTGCCGGACGTCGTGAAGAACTACCTGGCCGACCTCGCCGAGATCCCAACCGCCAGGCGGACGGGCCGCCTCGGCGGGCACGACACCGACAAGTCGGTGCTAGACCAGCAAGCTGAACTCATTCGCCGGATCGACGCCGGTGAGGTCGACCGCCACCGCGCTCTCGACCTGCTCCGCGCGAGACACCTTCACGAAAGCACCGACGGGGCCACGCACATGTGGCGCCTGGCCGACCACCTGGTCACCCCGAAAATCGTGACCGGGTACGAGCGCGGGCCCGACGGCACCATGCAACCGGTCGAGGAGGACAACCCCAACTACAGGATTGTCCGTGACTGGCTGCGGGACGCCCACGCCCGCCGGGCTGGCCGCCCGACCAGCTCCAGCCCCGAAAGCAAGCCGCCGGCCACGGACAAACGCGGTGCGGCCCGTGCCGCCTACCAGGCTGTCGTGGACGCACGCCCCTACGCCACCGCCGGCGCCGAACTCGCCGAACTGCTCGACAAGAAGGCCGACAACAAGGTCATCGCCGAGCACATCAGGGCGATCGCTAACCCCGGCCACCCGGACATGGAGGAGGCCGCCCGCGGCGGCAACGGCGACAAGATCCGCCGCGACCTCGAGGCCGTCGCCACCGCGTTCGACCGCGGCGACGACGCGACCGGCAAACGGCTGATGCTGGCCCTGCTGAAGCAGCACAACCTCAGCACCGTTGGCGGCGAACCCGGTAACGAGAAGGCTTTCAACCCGGACGTGCACGAGGGCGTCGGCGGCGATCATCAGACGGGCGACCGTGTGCGCGTGGTCCGGCCGGGCGTCTCGCTGCGCCGCGGTCCGGGCGATGATGTGCAGCTGTCGCGGGCGTTAGTGCGCAGCGTGCCGACGGCCCCGGCCCCGGCTTTGGC
>Ga0134124_10000116_pt1 | contig 74230 bp, 69 predicted proteins | sample KB304_FD_96880 | JGI IMG/M metagenome (GOLD analysis project Ga0134124, IMG submission 96880) | Terrestrial soil microbial communities without Nitrogen fertilizer from Kellogg Biological Station, Michigan, USA - KB3-0-4 | ecosystem: Environmental > Terrestrial > Soil > Unclassified ...
CGCCGCAACGGAGCGCCGAGAGCCGCCTCGTCTCCCGATCGCAAGGGAGCGGGGACACGAGCTCTCGCAAAGCTCGTGTCGGGCGCCGGTCGCGCCCACGGGGGTCCTCGCAAGACCCCAGCGGTTCTCGGCGCTCCGCCCCTCTCTATTTCGGGCGAAGTGAAGGAAACGACCGGCCGCCCCGGGGCCGATGAAAAATCCGGGCGATGACGCGCGTCTTGCGTCGGGCTGTTTGACAATTGAATCAGAAAAAAGGGGATGCGGTGCGGACGCCAACCTCACCCCTCATCCTGAGGAGCGTCGCGTCAGCGACGCGTCTCGAAGGATCGAGGCCCGGGCCTCTATGGTTCGAGACGCGCACTGCGTGCGCTCCTCACCATGAGGATTGAGGAGCTACCTGAACCAGCCGCCGAACGGATTGTTGTTCGCCGGACGCACGGGCGCCGGCGAACGCGGCGCGTTGCCGTTGGTGCCCGGCTGGACCGTCAGCCTCTGCCGCTGCTGTCCCGCTTGCGCGGTCTTCGGCGCCGGCTTCGGCTCGGCGGACTTCTCCGGCTGGAAGATCGGATCGTTCGCGCTGGTGACGGGCACGGTCGACCCGGCAGCCGATGCGGAAGCCGACGGCGCCGACACCGGCAAGGGCGTCACACCCGCCGGCAGCGAGGCGAAGGGGCGCGCGGCGTCGCGCGGCCACACGAAATCGTCGGCGCGGCCGGTCGGCGCCGGCAGCGGCTCGCCCTTGGTCAGCACGCGCGTGGCGATGGCGTCGGCATGCGCACCGGAGCCGCCGGCGAGCTCATCGGAATTCGACGGCGTTGTGGTGAGCGGCACCACCGGACCGGCGAGCGGCCGCTCGCGCGACTTGCTCTCGGTCGCCGGCGCCACCGGGCTGGTCGGCAGCGACACCTGCAGCGAGCGGTTGCTCATGTAGCGGCGGATTTCGCGCTCGACGTAATGCGCGAGCTTGCGCGCGCCGTATTTGGTGAAATAGACGCCGTCGGCCGAGCGCAGGCGGCGCATCTGGCCTTCGTAGTCGGGACCGAAGGTCGAGAACTTGCTGGTCTCGTCGACGAAGCCGTCCCACACGTCGATATAGATGGCGCCGGCGCGCTGCGCGCGCGCGCGATAGAGGTCGTTGAGGTAGACGGCGTCGGCGGTCGACTTCGGACCGCGGATCGACGGCAGACCGACCCAGAACACCGGCACGCCCTTGCTCTTGAGCGCGGCGATGGTCTCGTCGATGCGCTTGGAATAGATCTCCGCCCACTTGTCGGTGCGGAATTCGATGATGCCGTTGGCGCGCCGGCCGGGCGCTGGCTCGGGGCTGATGATCGACGACTCGCCCTCCTCCGCGTCTTTCTCAGGCGCGGGAGTCTTCTCGGCGTCCGGAGCGGCGGCGGTCTTGTCGGCGGCGGTCTTGTCCGCGGCAGTTTTGTCGGCAGCGGTCTTGTCGGCCGCCTTCTTCTCGGCGGCTTTCTTCTCGGCTTCCTTGGCGAGGTCCTTCTCACGGATGTTCTGGCGGTCGCCGACGCCGAGCATCATGACGACGTAGTTCGCCTTCTCCTGCCCCAGCAGGTCGCGCGCGACGTGCCACCAGTCGAGGTCGTTCTTGGGATCGTAGCGCAGCAGGCCTGAGTGCTGCTTGTTCTTGCGCACGACGGAAACTTCCGGCGCGTCGGCGAAGGCGTCTTCCAGACCGTAGGCCAGCCAGTCGGCCATGCTGTCGCCCATCACCACGATGGACGTTGTCGGCGATATCGCCTCGGCCTTGCTGTCGGGCTTGCGCGGCGCCGGCGCACGCGAATTGTCGACCGGCGCCTGCGACTCGCTTTCGGAGCTGCGTCGTTCGTTGCTACCGCCGCCGAACATGTCGCCGAAGAACCCACCGCCGCCGCCACCGCCGCGATAGCGCCGCGGCGCGAAGCGATCGTCGCCGCCGCCAAACCATTGCGCCTGGGCGGTGGATGCGAGCGGCACACTGAGCGCGACCAGCGCGGCGCATTCGGCCACAGCCAGCGCCAAAGCCCCGCACAGCCACCCCGCCATCCGCTTTTTGGTCAGCATCGCCAATGCCTTCTGGTGCCAGGGCCAAAGCCCCGTGCTCCTCGCAAAGGTGAGGAGCCACAGGAAAATGTCAACTCGAAGGTGGCGGTCTGGTTACCCTTAACGGGCCCACGGAGCCTAGCGGGAGCGCAGGCGCGACAGCACGTCGGCGGAGGCGAAACCGTCCGGAACCTGACCGACCCGGGCCTGGAAATCGCGGATGGCGGCGCGGGTGCGGGCGCCGAGCTGGCCGTCCGGCTCGCCGATGTCGAAGCCGTGGCGACTGAGCAATTGCTGAAGTTCCAGCCGCTCGGCGCGGGAGAGCACGTGCTCGTAGCGCGGCCAGGGCTGTACGAAAGAGGTGCCGCCGCGCAGCCGGTCGGCGAGATGGCCGATCGCCAGCGCGTAAGCCTCGGCCGGGTTGTACTTCATGATGGTGCGGAAGTTCGACAACATCAGGAAGCCCGGGCCCTGCACCCCGGCCGGCACCAGCAGATAGGCGGTCTCGTCCGGATGCGCGAACGGCTTGCCGTTGGCGCGGACGATGCCGTGCCGCTCCCACTCGCGGACCGTCATCGTGCGCTGATGATCGGCGAGCCGGAAGTCGAGCGTCGCCGGCACCACGACCTCATAGCCCCACGACCGGCCGCCGACCCAGCCGTCCTTGCGCAGGTTGTTGGCGGTGGAAGCGATCACATCGGGAATGGAGTCGATGACGTCGCGGCGGCCATCGCCGTCGAAGTCGACGGCGAAGCGCTTGAACGCGGTCGGCATGAACTGCGTCGGACCGAAAGCGCCGGCCCAGGAGCCGACCAGCCGGTCGGGGCGGATGTCGCCGCGCTGCAGGATTTCCAGCGCCGAGAGGAATTCCTCGCGGAAGTAATTCTGCCGGCGGCCGATGCAGGCGAGCGTCGCGGTAGAGCGAACCACCGGCCGGTCGCCGCCGATCGTGCCGTAATTGGTCTCGACGCCCCAGATCGCCGCGATGGTGTAGCGGTCGACGTCGTAAGCCTTCTCGGCCGCATCGAAGGTGGTGCGGTATTTTTCGATGATCGCTTTGCCGGCGGCGATACGCTCGGGCGTCACCAGGATGTCGAGATAGTCCCAGAACGACTTGGTGAACTCCGGCTGGCTGTCCATCAGGTCCATGATGCGCAGATCGGGCGAGAGCTGCGCGGTGGTGGCCTGATAGACGCTGCGGCTGATGCCGCGGCGGGCGGCGAGCGGCCACATGCGTTCGAGGCAGGCGTGGAAATTTTGCGCGGCGGCGGCGACCGCTTCGGCGGTCATCAGCGGATGGCCGGAGGCGCCGGACTGTCCGCTCCATTCCGGCGCGCGCGAGACCGGCGGCAGAGTGCCGGTCGAGGCAAAACGGTCGTCGCGCGGCTGTGCCATGGCGCCCTGGGCGCCCAGCAGCACGGCAGCGGTCAGAAGAAAGGCCCCGGTCTTTTGCATCAAGGTGAATATCTAGCCCCCGAGCGACTCGCGACAACCCCGTAACAATCCTAATGGGTGACCCGATATCGTTTCCACGGCGTTAATGTCACAGTTCCGAAACGCGTCTGGACCGGCCGGTGGCGACATGCTTTGTGCTGCGGCGGACGTCGAAATTGCCCCGCAACACCTAAAAGTCCCGCATGACCCGCATCCGCAAAGCCATTTTCCCCGTCGCCGGCCTTGGCACCCGGTTCCTGCCCGCGACCAAAGCCATGCCCAAAGAGATGCTGCCCGTGGTCGACCGGCCGCTGATCCAGCACGTGGTCGACGAGGCCTACGAGGCCGGCATCGATCACCTGATCTTCGTAACCGGGCGAAACAAAGGCGTCATCGAGGATCATTTCGACCGCCAGTTCGAGCTGGAAGTGACCCTGGTCGAGCGCGGCAAGAAGGCGGAACTCGCGCTCTTGTCGGAGGCGCTGCCGGAAGCCGGCACGGTCAGCTTCACCCGCCAGCAGTCCCCCCTCGGCCTCGGCCACGCGGTGTGGTGCGCGCGCGAACTGGTCGGCCACGAGCCTTTCGCACTGCTATTGCCGGACGTGCTGGTGCAACATCCGCGCGGCTGCCTCGGGCAGATGATCGACGTCGCCAACGACCTTGAAGGCAACGCCAACATCATCGCGGTGGAGGAAGTGCCGGCCGAGCGCGTGCACATGTACGGCGTGGTCGGTGTCGGCAAGACGAAGGGCAAAGCCTTCGAGATCACCAAAATGGTCGAGAAGCCCAAGCGCGAGCAGGCCCCCTCCAACCTGTCGATCACCGGCCGCTACATACTCCAACCGGAAATCTTCGAAATTCTGGAGAACCAGGCCGCCGGAGCGGGCGGCGAAATCCAGCTCACCGACGCGATGCTGGCGCTCGCCGCCAAACAGCCGTTCTACGGCCTCAAGTTCGAAGGCCGCAGCTTCGACTGCGGCTCCAAGATCGGCTTCCTCACGGCGAACGTCGCCTACGGCCTCGCGCGCGACGACATCGCGCCGGAATTCCGTGCCGAATTGCAGAAAATGCTGGGCGAAAAATAATCAGCGCTGCAAGCGCAGGCCGAGCAGGAAGATGGTGGCGCTGTAGTTGGCGTTGTCGACATTCGAGCGCAGCCAGTCCTGCCGCACCTCGCCTTTGATCTGCGCCATGCGGTTGACCTTGTAGGTCAAGCCGAAGCCGAGCGAGAAGCGCCGGTCGACGCGATCGGCCGACGTACCGCCCGGTGTCGAGATGACGCAGTCGCACAGCTCAAGTTGCGTGAGCTCCGCGCCGCTCACCGTCGCGCCCTTGTAGCTGTCGAGACCGAAGCCGACCTTCAAGCTGCCGATCAGCCAGCGGCGGAAGGCGTGGTCGATCTGCAGACCGACGTCGCGATAGAGTACGCCGGAGACGCCGGCGAGGGTCGACTCGGCTAGGCTCGACTTGGCCGATAGCTTGACGGTGGTGAGGGCGTCGGCCGTCCAGATCAGCGAGGCGTCGCCGACGAAGCCGGACAGCTTGGAGAGGCGCGCGTCTTCGTAAGTGCGCTGCGCATAGCCGACGGAGAACTCGCCGGTGAGCGAACCGCGCATGTTGAAGGTCGAGCCGGCGCGCACCGCCAGACCTCGCGAATTGCGCGCATAGCCGTTGAGATCGACGGCGGTGTCGTGATGACGCGTGTCGAGGGCGGTCTCGACAAACGGCATCACGCCCGGCAGCGTCTCGTAGCCGAGCCGTGCGATGCCGCCGTATTGCGTGTAGTTGCGGTCGGCGTTGCTCGCCGTGCCGCCGCCGATGAGCTGCGAGTCCTGATAGGACGTGCGCTCGGCGTCGGCTTTGACCGACAGATCGAAGCGGCTGAACTTCTGGCCGAGTCCGGCGCTGCCACCATAGGTCGTGTAGACCGGCAGCTTGGCGAGGCCGGCCTGCAAGTTGGGGCTGCCAGGATTGTCGGTCGACACCGTGACGCGGCTGCCGAGATCGATGCGCGTGTCTTTGACCACGTCGATTCTGCCATCGACATGTCCGTTGACGTTGGGACGACTCAGCGTCGGCTCGGTGTCCGGACTGTAGCCGGTATAGCTGCCACGCAATTCGCCTTTCAGCTCGTGCCGCGACCAGTTCGATTGCGCCTGCACTTCCGGCGCGATCGTGTAGAGCGAAGCGCCTTTCGGATTGGCGCTGTGGCTTGGATTGCTGTCATGGCCGGCGATGAGCTCGATCGCCGGATAGAGCAGGAACGAGCCGGCATGCACGCCGAGCGGTGTGTAGGGATCCTCCGGCTCGGTATGCGCCTTGCGCTTCTTCGGTTGCTGCCGGATGGGCCCGAGTTCGACCGGCGGCGTGCCGGGCTGGGCAGCGTAAGCGCCTTGCGCGGATTTGTCGGTGGCCTTCGTCTGATAGGGCGAAGGCGGCTGCGGCGGCGCCGGACCGGGCGCGACGGCAGTGCGCGGCTTCGCCTTGGCCTTGGTCTTGCTCTTACGCGCGTTGGTGGAATCGAAGCCGGTGCTTCCAGCACCCGAGGCCGGCGGCGTGAAGGGCGCCGGCGCGCCGAGTTGCGCCAGCGTCGGCCGCGTGAACGGCTGGAAGCGTGACGGATTGCGCGGATCGCTGGTGACCTTCGGCGCCCACGGATCGGGCGCCGCCACTTGCGCGCACGCTGTGCCGCCGCCGAGCGCGAGGCTCGCGCTCAAAGCAGCGCCGCACAGCAGAGCCGTTCTTGGAAGGCGCAAACGCGGCACGTCCGAATCCTTCGCTCCGAGACGGGGTCGCGCGCACGGGCGCACGCCCGCGTGTCCCGCAGGCAGTGGTTAACGGACGTTAAAAGCCTATGGTTAACGGGGAGTTATTGCCCTCAAACCCAGCCTTTGAGCTCGCGCAGCACGACGTCGCGGATCACCGCCATGCCGCCCGGACTGTCATTGAGGCAAGGGATATAGGCGAAGTTCTCGCCGCCGGCCTCGCGGAAGATGCCGGCGTTCTCCATGGCGATCTCCTCCAGCGTCTCCAGGCAGTCGGCGGAGAAACCGGGCGTGAGCACCGCGACGCTCTTCACACCGCGCCCGGGCAGCGCTGCCATGGTGGCGTCGGTATAAGGCTTGAGCCACTCGGCCGTACCGAAGCGCGACTGGAAGGTCATGATGAGCTTCTCGTCGGACATCTTGAGCTTCTCGCGCAGCAGGCGGGCGGTCTTGACGCATTGGCAGTGATAGGGATCGCCCTTGTGCAGGTAATCCTCCGGCATGCCGTGGAAAGAGGCGACGATCATGTCCGGCTTGAACTTAAGCTTGGCCAGTTCGGCCTTCACCGAATTGGCCAGCGCGTCGATATAGACCGGCTCTTCGAAGTACGGCGGCGCTACGCGTAACGCCGGCTGCCAGCGCATCGGCGTCAACGCGCGGAATACCTCGTCGCAGACGGTCGCGCTGGTAGCAGCGGCATATTGCGGATAGAGCGGCACAACGAGAATACGATCGCAGCCTTGCGCGGCGAGCGCGTCGATGCGCGAGCGGATCGACGGATTGCCGTAGCGCATCGCCCAGTCGACGCGGATGCGCTTGTCGATCTTCTCCATCATCTCCTCGAGCTTGTCCGACTGCGAGCGGGTGATGGTCTTAAGCTGCGACTCGTTGCGCTGTTTGTTCCAGATCTTGTCGTAGTCTTTGCCCTTGCGGCCCGGCCGCACCGTCAGAATGATAAGGTTGAGCACCAGCCACCACTTGACCCGGTTCTCCTCGATGACGCGGCGGTCGGAGAGAAACTCCTTCAGGTAGCGCCGCATCGACCAGTAGTCGGTCGCGTCCGGCGTGCCGAGATTGACCAGCAGCACGCCAATGCGGCGCGGCGGCAGGTCCGGATGGTCCGGCGGGAGATGCGAGGGTGCGGGCGCGACTGGCATTGAATCTTGAGCTGCCTAGGTTAAACGGTGCGAGGCTTACATGCCTGAGTGCAGCGGTGGTGACAACCTCGAGCTGGCCTCGTCATTGCGAGGAGCGTAGCGACGAAGCAATCCAGAGCCACGGACATAGCCGTGGATTGCTTCGCTTCGCTCGCAATGACGGCAACCTCTTCAGGACACAGGCCGCTCGTCGGAGATCACCTTGCCGTCATTCGGCAGCGAGCCGGGCGGCACCAGGGCGACGGCGCCTTTAAGCTTGGTGACCGATTGCAGCGTGGAGGCGACGGCGTCCGCCAATCCCGCGTCGCTCGCGGCGCACTCGGCCTTCAGCGTCATGGTGTCCTGTTCCGCCTCGCGCCCGACCACCAGGCGCAGCCGGCCGAGGCCCGGATGGCGCGCGGCGACCTCTGCGATCTGCTTGGGATGCACGAACATGCCTTTGACTTTGGCGGTCTGGTCGGCGCGGCCCATCCAGCCCTTGATGCGAATATTGGTGCGGCCGCAAGGCGAGACACCGGACAGCAGCGCCGAGAGATCGCCGGTGCCGAGCCGGATCATCGGGTAGTCGGGGTTGAACGAGGTCACCACCACCTCCCCGACGTCGCCCTCCGGCACGGGATCGCCGGTGCCGGGCCGCACGATCTCGACGATGACGCTCTCGTTGACGATCATGCCTTCGCGCGCGTCGCTCTCGTAGGAGATCACGCCGAACTCGGCGGTGGCGTAGCATTGCAGCACCTTGACGCCACGTTTACCCAACTCTTCGCGCAGCGAGCCCGGCAGCGCCGCGCCGGAGACCAGCGCACGCTTGATCGAGGAGGCGTCCTTGCCGGTCTTCTCCGCGGTGTCGAGCAGAATCTTGATGAAATCGGGCGTGCCGACATAGCCGCTCGGCTTGTAGTGCGCGATCGCCTCGAGCTGCTGCTCGGTATTGCCCACGCCGCCGGGAATAACCGCGCAGCCGAGCGCGTGCGCACCCGACTCCAGAATGAATCCGCCGGGCGTGAGATGATAGGCGAACGAATTGTGCACGATATCGCCCTGGCGAAAGTCGGCGGCAAAGCAGGCGCGCGCGGCGCCCCACCAATCCTTGCCGTCGCCTTCCGGCTCGAAGATCGGACCCGGCGACATCAACAGCCGCTTGGCGCGGTTCGGCGGCGTGACATTGAGCCCGCCGAAGGGTGGATGCTCTTTCTGCAGCGCGGCGAGATCGGTCTTGCGCAGCACCGGGAGCTTCGCCAGCGTGGCGCGCGAATTGACCGTTTTTGAATCGACGCCGGATAGTTGCTTTGCCCAGCCCGGCGCCGTCATCGCGCGTGCGATGATCTCCGGCATGCGAGCGAACTGCTCCCGTTCGCGCTGCGCGGGGTCGCGTGTTTCAAGAGCGTCGTAATGGTCCGGCATGGCTTTGCTCGAGGTTCAGAAGCTGCGGAACCATCGCACAATGTTGAGCAAGGTGGCCAGCGCCGCCGCGACATAAGTCAGCGCGGCCGCCTGCAGGACGCTGCGCGCCGCAGGCCAGTCGCGCCGGGCGAGATATCCCTGTCCTTCCAGCACCGGCAGCGCCTTGCCGAAGCTCGCATCGAACTCGACCGGCAACGTCATCACATGGACCACCACCGCGATACCCATCAGCGCGACGGCGCAGACCAACTCGAGCACCAGCAGCGCCGGCGAGCGCACCAGCGCGAATAAAGCTGGCGCTAGCAGCAGAAAGCCGACCGCGATCCGCTCGACCCATATGAGCTGGCCGACCAGCTTGGTGCGTCGCATGAAGGCCGGCTCGGCATGGGCATGCTGGATGGCGTGCGACACCTCGTGCGCGGCGATGGCGACAGCGGTGATCGACTTTCCGTCGTGGTATTGCGGCGACAGCCGCACCGCCTGCGCGTTGGGATCGTAGTGGTCGCCCTGGTCGGTGATCTCGACCTTGACGTCAGTGAGTTTGGCCTCATCGAGCAAATGCCGCGCCAACTCGCCGCCCGTGCCGGGCAGATCCGGCCGATCGGCCGCATGTTTCGCAAAGACGTGCTTGACCCAGATGCTGGGGCCGAAGACCAGCGCCAGAAATAGCAGCGATCCGACGGCAATCAGAATGGGCATGCGCTCTTATAAATCGCGCCGCACCTGCTACGCCAGCCAGCGCTTCCTGCGGCGATAGTGCTTGCCGTCGCGGAAGCTCTTGCGGCGGCCGCCGGAGATGCCGAGGTAGAACTCCTTCACGTCCTCGTTCTCGGACAATTCCTTGGCGTCGCCATCCATCACCACGCGGCCATTTTCGAGAATGTAGCCGTAGCTGGCGAAACGCAGCGCCATGTTGGTGTTCTGCTCGGCGAGCAGGAACGACACGCCTTCCTTGTCGTTCAGGTCCTTCACGATGGCGAAGATCTCTTCGACAATCTGCGGCGCCAAGCCCATCGAGGGCTCGTCGAGCAGAATCATGGTCGGGCGTGACATCAGCGCGCGCCCGATGGCGCACATCTGCTGCTCGCCGCCCGAGGTGTAACCGGACAGCGAATTGCGCCGCTCGGCGAGCTTGGGGAAATAGGCGTAGACCTTGTCGAGATCGCGGCTCACCGCCGCCTTGCCGTCGGTGCGCGTGAAGGCGCCGGTCATCAGATTTTCTTCGATGGTGAGATGGCCGAAGCAGTGGCGGCCCTCCATCACCTGGATGCAGCCGCGCTTGACCAATTCGTTGGGCGTGAGGTTGTGCACCACGCCGCCGTTGAAGGTGATCGAGCCCTTGGTCACCTCGCCGCGCTCGGCGCGCAGCAGATTGGAGATGGCCTTCAGCGTCGTGGTCTTGCCGGCGCCGTTGGCGCCGAGCAACGCCACGATGCCCTTCTTCGGCACGGCGAGCGAGACGCCCTTGAGCACCAAGATGACGCGATTGTAGATCACCTCGATGTTGTTCACCGAGAGAAAGGGCTTTTCCGTCGCGGGCGCAGCGGCAGGCGCAGTGGCAATAGCGGCGGTCGACAATGGACGCTCCCTAAGAAGGCGTGGGAGGCGACGGTGGCGCCGCCCCCCACTTTTTCGTCAAGTACGCGCTCAGCTCTCCTTCGAGCAGTCGCGCGGCGTGATCTTCTTTTCGGCGGCGTATTTCTCCGAAGCTTCCTTGACCATCGGGTCGAGGATGGAGAGGTCTGCCTTGTAGTAGCCCGAGATGGTCTTCCAAGCCTTGCCGTCCCACTGCTGGACGCGCGCCACGTCGGCGCCCTGGTGGTCCTTGCAGGAGAACTTCAGCGGTTGCAGCATGCCTTCGAAGCCGAGCTCCTTAATGCGCGCTTCGGAGAGGTCGAGGTTCTCAAGACCCCAGCGGACCTGCTCGCCGGTCATCGGCTTGTTGCCGAACTTCTTCATGGCGGTACGGATCGCCTCGGTGCCAATCATCGAGTTGATGATGCCGCGATTGTAGAGCACCTGCGCGTAGTCGTCCTTGGAGGCCGACTTGCCCTTGGAGACGACGAACTTGTCGAGGTCGGCATGCACCTTGAACTTGCCGGCGCCGTGCTGGAGCATCAGGGCCTTGTAGCCGACCGACTGCTCGCCAGCGGGCGTCACGTCAGGCTCGGCGCCCGACCACCACACGCCGATCATGTGATCGCGCGGATAGCCGACCGCCGCGGCCTCTTTGACCGCCGTGGAGTTCATCACGCCCCAGCCCCAGAGCAGCACGTAGTCGGGCCGGTCCTGGCGAATGGCGAGCCATTGCGACTTCTGCTCGACGCCCGGATGCGTGACCGGGATCGCCTTGAAGGTGAAGCCGTTGAGCTTGGCGCGCGCTTCCAGCGCCGCGATCGGTTCCTTGCCGTACGGGCTGTCGTGATAGACGAGGCTGATCTTCTTGCCCTTGAGCTTGTCGACGCCACCGAGTTCGTGCGCGATATGCTGCACGGCGACGTCAGCCGCGGTCCAATAGCTGCCGACGGCAACGAAGTTCCACATGAACACCGCCCCGTTACGGCTTTCCGAGCGGCCATAACCCATGGTGAGCAGCGGGATCTTGTCGCCCGGTACCTTTTCGGTGAGCGCGAAGGTGATGCCGGTCGACAGCGGCGAGAAATAGCCGGCGCCGGTCGGGCCCTTGCCCTTCAGGCGCTCATAGCATTCGACGCCCTTGTCGGTGGCGTAGCCGGTCTCGCATTCCTCGAAGGCGATCTTGACGCCGTTGATGCCGCCGTCGCGTTCGTTGAGCAGCGTCCAGTAATCAGCAACGCCGTCGGCGAACGGAATACCGTTCGGGGCATAGGGGCCAGTGCGGTAGACCAGCGCCGGCAGAAATTGCTCGTTCTGCTGCGCGGTGGCCGGCTCGGTCATCGACGTCGCGGTGAGCGCGACGGCGGCGAGAGCCATGGTCAGCTTTCTCATTGCGTTTCCCTCCTTGATGGCCGGCGTTATGGCCGGCGCCTTGAAGCGTTTTTTGTGTTTTCGGAGACGCGCCGCTCCACCCCGCGCGCCCGCGTTAGGAATGAGGCAAGCCTAGGCCCTCAGTAGGGGTAAGGCCAGAGCCTCAGTTTCTCCTTTCCGGTCAACCAAAGTCTAGCAAAGCCGTGCGGCTCGACGATCAGCAGCCAGCAGATCAGCGCGCCGGTAACGACAAAAACGAGCAGCGATACGGTCTCGACCGAGATCGGGATGCCCATCATATGCGGCACCTGGTCGAGCAGGATCGGCAGCACCAGGATGAAGGCGGCGCCCAGGAACGAGCCCATGATCGAGCCCAGGCCGCCGATGATCACCATGAACAGGATTTGGAAGGAGCGGTCGATGTTGAAGGCGAGCGGCTCCCAGGAGCCAAGATAGATGAAGGCCCAGAGCGCACCGGCGACCCCCATGATGAAAGACGAGATCGCGAAAGCCGACAGCTTGGCATAGAGCGGGCGGATGCCCATCAGCTCGGCGGCGATATCCATGTCGCGGATAGCCATCCACTGCCGGCCGATATTGCCGCGCACCAGGTTCTTGGCCAGCAGTGCGAAAACCGTCACGAAGAGGAGGCAGAGCAGATAGCGCTCGATCGGTCTGTTGACGTAGAGGCCGAAGAAATTGAGCTCCGGCGCCGTCACCGAGCCGGATGACGTGTAATTGGTGAACCACTGCACGCGGATGAACAGCCAGTCGAAGAAAAACTGGGCGGCAAGCGTCGCCACCGCGAGGTAGAGACCTTTGATGCGTAGGCTCGGCACACCGAACAGAATGCCGACCAGCGCCGCCATCAGCCCGCCGAGCAGGATCGCGAAAAAGACCGGCAGCGGCGGAATGGCGATGGTGAAAATCTCGAGCGGGATGCGTATGCCGGTGGCGAACTTGTAGGCGCTATAGGCGCCGATCGCCATGAAAGCGCCGCTGCCGAGCGAGAGCTGGCCGCAATAGCCGGTGAGGATGTTGAGGCCAACCGCGGCGAGCGACAGGATCAGGAACGGGATCAGAATCGCGCGCAGCAGATATTCGCCGCCAAACGGCCAAACCTGGAACGAGTCGAGCAGCGGAATGCCGATGAAGGCGGCGAGGATCAGCGCCCAAAACGCGACGCGATCCTGGCGGATCGGAAAGATCGCCATGTCGTCCGCGTAGTTGGTCTTGAACTGGCCGGTTTCGCGGTACAGCACCTTATGGTCCTCACACTCTCTCGATGATGCGTTCGCCGAACAGCCCCTGCGGCCGCATCAGCAGCACCACCAGCGCCAGCACATACGCGAACCAGTATTCGATGCCGCCGCCGATGTAGGGACCGAGATAAGCCTCGGCGATCTTCTCGCCGGCGCCGGCGATAAGCCCGCCGACGATGGCGCCCGGCACCGAAGTGAAGCCGCCGATGATCAGCACCGGCAGCGCCTTCAGCGCGAGGAAGGTGATGGAAAACTGCACGCCGAGCTTGGTGCCCCACACGGTGGACGCGGCGAGCGCAACGAGACCGGCGACCAGCCAGACGATGAACCAGATCCAGTTGAGCGAAATGCCGACCGACTGCGCGGCGGCGTGGTCGTCGGCCACCGCGCGCAACGCGCGGCCGGTCTTGGTGTACTGGAAGAACAGTGCCAGCCCGACCACGAGGACGGCCGCGATGAAGCCGCCGAAGACATCGATCTTGCTCATCAGGATGCCGCCCGGGAACGCGTTCTCGAACAGGAACCAGGCGTCACCGGGGAAGAATTGCAGCGGATAGACCTCGGCGCCGAACAGCATCTGCGCACCGCCCTCGATCATGAAGGTGACGCCGATGGTCGCCATGAACAAAGTGAGGCCGTCCTGGTTGAGCAGCGGGCCGAGCACGAAGCGCTCCACCAGCCAGGCCGTCACCGCCATGATCGCGGCGGAGAACAGCAGGCCGATGACGGCTGCGCCCCAGAACGAAAAGCCTTGCGCCACCATGAAATTGAGACAGCGCACCAGCGCCAGCCCGGCGAGCAGCACCATCGCGCCTTGCGCAAAATTGAAAACGCCGGAGGCCTTGTAGATCAGCACGAAGCCGAGCGCGACCAGCGAATAGAGTACGCCGGCGAGCAGCCCACTGAGCAGCACTTCGAGAAACTGGCCGAAGGCGATCATCAGTGCGCTACTCCGAGATACGCGTCGATCACCGCCTGGTTGCCCTTCACCTGGTCCGGCGTGCCGTCGGCGATCTTGATGCCGTGATCGAGCACGACGACACGGTCGGACAGGTCCATCACCACGCCCATGTCGTGCTCGATGAGCGCGATGGTGGTGCCGTAGTGGCTGTTCACATCGAGGACGAAGCGGGACATGTCCTCCTTCTCCTCCATGTTCATGCCCGCCATCGGTTCGTCGAGCAGCAGCAGGTCCGGCTCCATGGCCAACGCGCGGCCGAGCTCGACGCGCTTCTGGAGCCCGTAGGGCAGCCGCGCGACCTGCACCTTGCGGATCGCCTGGATCTGCAGGAAGTCGATGATCTCCTCGACACGGTGGCGGTGCTCGACCTCTTCCTTGAGCGCCGGGCCCCAGCGCATCAGTTGCCATCCGATGCCGCGATGCATTTTCAGCGTACGCCCGACCATGATATTGTCGAGCGCGCTCATGCCCTTGAACAACGCGACGTTCTGGAACGTGCGGGCGATGCCGCCGTGCGCGGCGTCGTGCGGGCGCATCCGGGAGCGCGCCTCGCCCTTGAAGGTGATGCGGCCTTCCTGCGGGTGGTAGAAACCGTTGATGACGTTGAGCATCGACGTCTTGCCGGCGCCGTTGGGCCCAATGATGGCGCGGATCTCACCCTTGCGGATATCGAAGGAGACGTCGTTCACCGCCTTCACGCCGCCGAACGCCAGCGACACGGCCTCGACCGACAGCAGCACATCGCCGACGGCGACATCGGGTCCGCCCGGCGCTCTCATGCCGCTTTCTCCAACGCGGCGGCAGCCGCCACCGGCGCCATATCGCGAATCTTCACGCGCGCGCTGATCACGCCCTTGCGGCCGTCCTCGAAGGTGACTTCGGTCGAAATGTCGGCCTCTTTGGAGCCGTCGTAGAGCGCATTGATGAGCGGCGCGTAGCGCTCGGCGATGAAGCTGCGGCGCACTTTCTGCGTCCGGGTCAGTTCGCCATCGTCGGCGTCGAGCTCTTTATGCAGAATGAGGAAGCGCCTGATCTGCGCGCCCGCCATCACCTTGTCGGCCGCGAGAGAGCGGTTCACCTCGGCGACATGCTTCTCGATCATGTCGTAGACCAGCGGATGACCGGCAAGCTCCTGGTAGGAGGCATAGATCACGTTATTGCGTTCGGCCCAGCTTCCCACCGCGGTAAGATCGATGTTGAGCATCACGGAGACGAAGTCGCGCTTGTCGCCGTAGGCCACCGCTTCGCGAATGTTGGGATAGAACTTGAGCTTGTTCTCGATATATTTCGGCGGGAACAGCGTGCCGTCGTTGAGGCGGCCGACGTCCTTGGCGCGATCGATGATCTTGAGGTGCCCGGTCTTCTCGTCGAAGTAGCCGGCATCGCCGGTCATGACGTAGCCGTCGGGCGTCATCGCTTCGGCGGTCTTGGCGGCATCCTTGAAGTAGCCGGAGAACATGCCGGGGGACTTGAACAGCACCTCGCCGTTGTCGGCGATTCTGATGTCGACGTTCGGGCATGCTGGCCCGACCGTGTCGGAATAGATTTCGCCGTCCGGCTGCGCGGTGACGTAAAGGAAGGCTTCGGTCTGCCCATAGAGCTGCTTCAGGTTCAGACCGATGGAGCGGTAGAAGGCGAACAGCTCGGGGCCGATCGCCTCACCCGCGGTATAGGCGACACGCACGCGCGAGAAGCCGAGCACGTTCTTGAGCGGCGCGTAGACCAGAATATTGCCGAGCCAATAGAGCAGCCGACCGGTGAACGGCACCGGCTGTTTGTTGAGAATGCGCTCGCCGTATTTGCGCGCGATGCCGATGAAATAGTGGAACAGTTTGCGCTTGAGATAACTCGCATCCTCCATGCGGATCATCACACGCGTCAGCAGGACTTCGAGCGTGCGCGGCGGTGCGAAGTAGAAGCTCGGACCGATCTCGCGCAGGTCGGCCATCGCCGTGTCGGCGCTCTCCGGGCAGCACATGCAGAACCCGGAGACGAGACCCTGCGCGTAATTGAGATAGTGGTCGCCGACCCAGGCGAGCGGCAGATAAGCGAGCGCGACATCCTTTTCGGTGAGCTTGTCGAAGGCGACCGTGTCGGCGGCCGCCTTTATCGAACGCTCGCCGGTGAGCACCACGCCCTTCGACGTGCCGGTGGTTCCCGAAGTATAGAGAATGATCGAGGGATCGGAGCCCTTGGTCGCGGCAATCTCCGCATCGAGCCAGGCCGCCGTCGCTGGGTCGGCTAGCGCCTTGCGGCCGGCGGCAATCACATCGTCCATCGCGCGCAGGCTGGCGTGCTCGTAATCGCGCAGGCCACGCTTCTCGTCGTAGACCATCAGTTCGAGCTTCGGCAGGCGCTCCTTCACCGACTGGATCTTGTCGACCTGCTCCTGATCCTCGACAGCGGCAAAGCGGGTCTCGGCATGCGCCAACACGTAGGCCAGTTCTTCGGCGACAGCGTCGGCATACACCGGCACCGGGACGGCGCCGACCATCTGCGCCGCCATCACCGACCAGTAGAGCTTCGGCCGGTTGGCCCCGACGATGGCGACGGTCTCGCCCCGCTTGAGGCCGAGTTGATGCAGACCGACGGCATATGCGCGCACGATCTCCACCACCTGAGACCAGGTCCAGCTCTGCCAGACACCTAAGTCCTTGTGCCGCATAGCCGGCCGCGACCCGTAAAGATGGGCGTTGCGGATCAATAGCTTAGGGAACGTGTCCGCCTGCGCAGCGGCGTTCGACACCACGACTTAACCTCCCGGTCGGCCGCACGTTTTGCCTGTGCGGCTCGTTTCCCCTCGCCGTCTGTTACCGACGGTCCTATCTCACGATATGAAAACACCGCCTCGGGGCGGTCAAGCCTTAAACGGCTGCTTATTTGGTCGCAGTCGAGGCTAAATTATTCGGCCGCCTTGAGAAATGGCGTCGTGCCGGCGCGGAATTGCTCGCGGAGAGCGGCCTCTTCCGCCTTGGCGGCAGCGAGATGGCGCTCCTTGACGACGCCGAAGCCACGGATTTTCTCCGGGATCGAGGCGAGCGCGACCGCGGTGCCGTGGTTGGCAGGCGTGAGGTCGGCGAGGATGGCAGCGACTAGCGTCTCGTACTCGGCGATGAGCCGGCGTTCGGTACGCCGCTCGCGCGTAAATCCGAACGGATCGAACGGCGTGCCGCGCAGGCCCTTGAACTTCGCCAGCACACCGAAGGCCTTCAGCATCCACGGTCCGAAGGTCATCTTCTTCAGTTCGCCGGTCGCCTTGTCGCGGCGCGCGAACAGCGGTGGCGCCAGATGGAATTCCAGCCTCAGGTCATCGCCATCGAAGGTCGATTTCACGCGGGCGAGGAAGGACGGATCGGCATAAAGCCGCGCCACCTCATACTCGTCTTTATAGGCCATCAATTTGAACAGATAGCGCGCCACCGCCTCCGACAGCGACGTCTGGCCCGGCGCCTTCTCGGCTTCCACAGCGCGCACGCGCTCGACCAGCGTGCGGTAGCGCGCGGCATAGGCGGCGTTCTGATAGGCCGTGAGGAAGGCGATGCGGCGGTCCACCGTCTCGGCGAAAGACTGCGAGAGCTTGAGGGAATCGTGGTCCTGCTGCGGCAGCGGCGCGATCAGCGCTTCGAGCGCCGCCGGATCGATCGCCGCACGGCGGCCATAACGGAACGCGGAGATGTTCATCGGCACCGCTTCGCCATTCATCTCGATGGCGCGCTCGATCGCGTCCGCCGACAGCGGCAGCGCGCCCAATTGGTACGCGTAGCCGAGCATGAACATGTTAGCGCCGATCGAATTGCCGAGCAGCGCGGTGGCGAGACGGCTGGCGTCGACGAAGTGGCTGCGCGACGCGCTCGCCGCGCCGACGATGGCGCGCTTGAGCCGCTCGGTCGGCAGCGAATAGTCGGCCTGGCGCGTGAAGTCGCCGGGCAGGAATTCGGCGGTGTTGACGATGATGCGCGTGTTGCCCGGCTTGACCGCGCCGAGCACCTTCTTGGCCCCGACAACGACGATGTCGCCGCCGAGCACGAGGTCGGCGCCGCCGGCGGCGACGCGGATGGCGTGGATGTCGTCGGCGGTGTTGGCGATGCGGATGTGGCTGTAGACCGCCCCGCCCTTCTGCGCGAGGCCGGCCATGTCGATGATGCCGACGCCCTTGCCGTCGAGATGCGCGGCCATGCCGATGATGGCGCCGACGGTGACGATGCCGGTGCCGCCGATGCCGGTGACGATGATGCCGTAGGGGTGATTGGTCAGCGGCAGCGACGGCGCCGGCAGCGCCGGCCATTCCTCAGGCTGCGCGATGCCCTCGCCGCGCTTGAGCTTGGCGCCGTGCACCATCACGAAGGACGGGCAAAAACCCTTGATGCAGGAATAGTCCTTGTTGCAGCTCGACTGGTCGATACGGCGCTTGCGGCCCCATTCGGTCTCCAGCGGCTGCACCGAAACGCAATTCGATTTGACGCCGCAGTCGCCGCAGCCTTCGCAGACCATGTCATTGATGAACACGCGCTTCTGCGGGTCGGGGAAGGTGCCGCGCTTGCGGCGGCGCCGCTTCTCGGCGGCGCAGGTCTGGTCGTAGATGAGGACGCTGACGCCCGACACGGTCGCCAGCTCGCGCTGCACGGAGTCGAGTTCGTCGCGATGATGCACGGTGAGCCCGCGCGGCCAGTCGATGTCGTCCGGATATTTCCACGGCTCGTCGGTCACAACCACGACGCGGCTGGCGCCGGCGGCGGCGACCTGATTGGCGATGATCGGCACCGTGAGCCCGCCGTCGTTCGCCTGGCCGCCTGTCATCGCGACCGCATCGTTGAACAGGATCTTGTAGGTCATGGTCGTGCCGGACGCGATAGCGGCACGAACGGCGAGATAGCCGGAGTGGTTGTAAGTGCCGTCGCCCAGGTTCTGGAAGACGTGCTCGCGCTTGCTGAACGGCGCCTCGCCGATCCAGTTGGCGCCCTCGCCGCCCATCTGCGTGTAGCCGAGCGTCTTGCGGTCCATCCACTGCGACATGTAGTGGCAGCCGATGCCGGCGTAGGCGCGGCTGCCGTCCGGCACGCGCGTCGAGGTGTTGTGCGGACAGCCCGAGCAGAAATACGGGATACGCAGCGCGACGTCGGAGGTTTCGGCAAGCGCGCGCTGCGCCGCTTTCAGCCGCGCGACATGCGCGGCAAGCTCGTCGTTGGCGCCGAATTTCAGCAGCCGCTCGCCGATGCAGATGGCGACGTCGTTCGGATCGAGCGCGCCTTTCACCGGGAACAGCCAGTTGCCCTGCTCGTCCTTCTTGCCGATGCACACCGGCTGGTTAGCGGTGCCGTAAAGCTCCTCGCGCACCTGCACTTCGATCAGCGCGCGCTTCTCCTCGACCACGATGATGAGGTCGAGCCCTTGCGCGAAATCCAACAACTCCTGGCCGCCGATCGGCCAGACGCAGGCGATCTTGAACAGCCTTAAGCCCACTTCGTTGCAGCGCTGCTCGTCAAGCCCGAGTTCGTCGAGCGCCTGGCGCACGTCGAGGAACGCCTTGCCGGTGGAGATGATGCCGATCTTCGGATTGCGCCCGCCGGAGGTGACGATCTTGTTGAGCTTGTTGGCACGCACGAAGGCGAGCATGGCGTCGCGCTTGAAATCGTGCAGGCGCGCTTCCTGACCAAGAATGGTGTCTTGCAGACGGATGTTGAGGCCGCCCGGCGGCATCTGGAAGTCGGCCGGCGTCACGATCTGCACGCGATCGAGACGACCGTCGACAACGCCGGTCGACTCCACCGTCTCGTGCATGCATTTGAGCGCGGTCCAGGCGCCGGTATAGCGCGACATGGCCCAGCCATAGAGCGCGTAGTCGATGATCTCCTGCACGCCGGCCGGATTGAGGATCGGCATCATCACGTCGACGAAATGGAATTCGGACTGATGCGCGGTGGTCGACGACTCGGCGGTGTGGTCGTCGCCCATCAAGGCGATGATGCCGCCGGTCGTCGAGGTGCCGGCGAGATTGGCGTGGCGGAAGACGTCGCCGGCGCGGTCGACGCCCGGGCCCTTGCCGTACCAGAGACCCCACACGCCATCGAACTTGCCCTCGCCGCGCAGCTCGGCCTGCTGCGTGCCCCACAGCGCGGTGGCGGCGAGTTCCTCGTTCAGGCCAGGCTGGAACTTGACGTCGGCTGCGGTGAGCTGCGCCGCCGCGCGCATGAATTGCTGATCGAGCCCGCCGAGCGGCGAGCCGCGATAGCCGGTGAGGTAACCGCCGGTGTTAAGACCCGTCGCTTTGTCGCGCGCCTTCTGCATCAGGCAGGCGCGAATCAAGGCCTGATAGCCGGTGACCAGCACATGCGACTGGGTCAGGTCGTATTTGTCGTCGAGACTGACCGGGCGAAGCGTCATAATCGGCCTTGGGCGAGCGTGAGGGCAAAGGATACCGGCCCGCTTGGCATTCTCATATAGGCAATGGCGAGGCGACGCAAAGCCGGTAAACGCTGAGAAAAGCAATCACTTCAAGGCGATGCTAATCGTTTCACGGGCGGGCGCAGGCTTGGAATGAAATTCCAGTCCTGCTCCGATCCACGCATTTTGGCGCACCGCAGCAGAGGCGCATGCCGCCATGCCGGGCGCGCGGTGGTCAATTCCTGAGCAGCCGCTACAAGGATGACCAGCCGGAAATACCGTTCAATGCAATCGCCGTCATCCTCCATCGAAACCCGCGAGTCGTGGATCGTCGCCGTTGTGGCGCTCATCGTAATGCTGATGGCATTCGGTGGCGCCTGGGTCACCCCGGTCGCGCTCAAGGACATCGCCGCCGAAGTGGGCGGTACGCGCTCGGTCCCGGCGCTGGCGAGCGCGCTCGTCTGGTTTGGCTCGGGCTTCGGCGGCATCCTTATGGGACGGCTCGCCGATACGATCGGCATCCGTTGGACCGCTTTCGGCGGGGCATTGATGATCGCCGTCGGTCTTTTGATCTCGACGCTCGGGCCGCCCGTGCCGCTGTGGATCGGTCACGGCCTGTTCATCGGCCTGCTCGGCCTCGCCGGCATCAACGCGCCCATGTACATCTATGTCAGCCGCTGGTTCGACCGGCGGCGCGGCTCGGCGCTAGCGCTGATCTCGAGCGGCGGCTATCTCGCCGGCGCGCTGTGGCCGCCGATCTTCGAACCCTTCATCGCGTCGTTCGGCTGGCGGCAGACGATGCTCACTTATGCCGTCGTCGAGATCGTCGTGATCCTGCCGCTCGCGCTCATCTTTCTGCGCCATCCACCCGAGGTGATCCTGCCCGTCGTCAGGAGCGGCAACGGCACGGGGCGACCGCGCGTCCTCGGCTTGCCCTCGAACCTCGTCTTCGCAATGATGTGCGGCGCGGCTGTGCTGTGCTGCATTCCGATGGCCATGCCGCAACAACATCTCGTCGCGTTCTGCAGCGATCTCGGCATCGCACGCTCGGTCGGCGCGCTGATGCTGTCGGTGCTGCTCGGCACGGCTTTCGTCAGCCGCCAGTTCTGGGGCGCGGTGTCGGACCGTATCGGCGGACTTGCCACGGTGCTGATCGGCTCGGCCTGGCAGACGCTGGCGATGTCGGCCTTTCTCTTCACGCAGGGCGAGGTCGGATTGTTCACGGTCACCGCCGTGTTCGGTCTCGGCTTTTCCGGGATCATTCCGGCCTACGTGCTGGCGCTGCGCGAATTGTTTCCAGCGGCTGAAGCAAGCTGGCGCATCCCCACGCTGCTGCTGTGCAGTGCCTTCGGCATGGCGTCCGGCGCTTGGCTGGCGGGAGCCCTGTACGATTACTTCGGCTTTTACGCGCCCGCGTTCGCCGCAGGCGTCGGCGCCAACATTCTCAACATGCTGATCGTCGGCCTGCTGGTGATGCGCTATCGCCGGCGCTACGCGACCACTTAGGTCCGCGGCCGGATCAGCCAGACGCCGCCCAGAATCCCGAGCGCCACCGCCATAGGCCCGAGTGCGGCCCAGGTTTCGCCAGCGGCGAGCGCCGACGTCGCCGCCCATGCGATCGAGGAAAAAGCCTCCGCAAAGGTGGCGAGCCGCGACGACGTCTGGCGGCGGCGGAATTGGCTGCGCTTGGCCTGCACCCGGAAGCAAAGCTGAATCAAGGTCGCAGCCGCAGCGGCAGCGAGGATGCCGGTCGCGCAAACAAGCGCCGCGAAAACGGAATTGAAGGTCAGAACGGCGACGATTGGTGCGAACACCAGCGCGATCATACCGAGCACGGCTTCGATCTTGGCGCGCAGCACGTTGCCCGCGGAGATCGGCGCGGTGACCACCAATTCGGGCGCGTCTTCGCCGGAAATCGTGAGCCAGGCGAGACCGCCGGCAAGCTGCCCAGCCGCCATGACGACGACCGGCACGAGCAAGATGTAGGAATCACCACCCTTGCCGAAGGTCACCCACAGCAGCAGGCCCGGCGGAAGCAGATAGAGGATCTGCATCAAAGTCTGCGAGATCAGCCACGGATCGCGCCGGACAAGCGTCCATTCCTTCTGCCGCAACACGCGCTGCGGTGAGCGCGCACGGAAATGCCCACTCGCACTGCGCTGACGCACGGCTTCGGTGCCGACGCTCGCCGCCGCAAGGCTGTGCTCGCCGAAGCGGCGCGAGAACACGGCGATTGCCGTAAATAGAAAGACCAGACTGATGACGATTACGCCCGCGATCGCAGAAACATCGCCGAGCACGCCGCGCGCCGGCCACCAGAAGGCGCTCTCCAGGTCGGGGGCATGCGACAGCATCCAGGGCGTCTGCAGCGCGGCGTAGCGCGACATGGTGCCGCCGGAAAAGATCGCCAGGACTTGCAGGCCGATGACGAAGACGGCGCCCACGATCGCGGCGACGATCTGCGCGATCAGCCGCGTGCGCTTGGCGCCGATCAGACGGAACAGCCCCACGGTCAGCCCCAGCGCCGCCGCCGTCGCGGCCGCCCCCATCGCCGCCACCACACCATAGGCGCCGAGCCAGCGCGCGCCACCACGCAGGGCCAGCACGTCGATGAAGGGCGCCGCCAGCAGCACGGCAATCAACACGGAGGCGAGTGCGATGCGGCCCATCCGCACAGCGAAGACCTTGCGCGCCGAGACCGGCGAACTCAGGATCAGGTCGAGATCGGAGCGCGTGTAAAAGGCGCGCGTCACCGACTCCATCGCTTGCGAGAGCAGCAGCGACCAAGACAGCAACAACGTCCCTGTGATGCCGACCAGCGTGGCGGCATCGGGCGTGACCGTGGCTTCGACATAGCCCTTCACCATCCAATAGGCGAAGAGATGCATGCAGGCGGTAAAGACGACCAGGGCAATGGCAACGGTGCGCGTCTTGCGCCGCCGGCCGGCGGTCAGCAGCGACAGCCAATCGCGCCAGGCGAGCTTGAACTCGTGGCCGGCGAACCAGGCGATCGTCGCGGGCTGGCTCACGCCGCCGCCGTTTCCGCAACGAGGGTGAGGAAGGTGTCTTCCAGCGTGGTCGCCGTCTTGCCCGTCTTGTGGCGCAGTTCGTCGGGCGTGCCCTCGGCGATGAGACGCCCGTGCGCGATGACGCCGATGCGGTCGGCCATGCGTTCGGCGACTTCGAGGATGTGCGTGGTCATGATGACGGTGCCGCCGGCGGCGACGCGCTCGCGCAGCACGTTCTTCACCTGACGCGCCGAACCGGCGTCCAAGCCGGTGAGCGGCTCATCGAGAATGATCAGCTTTGGGTCGTGCACCAGCGCGCCGGCGAGTGCGACTTTCTGCTTCATGCCGCGCGAGAAACCTTCGCAGCGCTCGTGCGCATGCGGGCCTAAGCCCAGCCAGTCGATCAGTTCGCGCGCACTGCGCTCGGCGGCGCTCGTCTCGATGCGCCAGAGGCCGGCGACAAATTCGAGATATTCGAACGGCGTCAGCTTGTCGTAGATCATCGGCTCGTCGGAGAGCCAGGCGGTGACCTGCTTGGCCGCTTCGGGCTGGGCGAGCGCGTCGACGCCGCCGATGGAGATTGTGCCGGCATCGGGCCGCAGCAGGCCGACCACCATGCGCAAGGTCGTGGTCTTGCCGGCGCCATTCGGACCGACCAGCGCGTAGAATTCGCCGCCATAGACGGTGAGATCGAGCGCGTCGACCGCGGGGCGGTCGAAAGATTTGCTCAAGGCCCGCAAAGCGAGCGCGACGGGACGTTGCTCGGGAGATTGCATCCCCGCTCTGTAGCAACGGAGAGGTTTCGGCGCGGTAAAGCTTGCCGGTAACGGTTTGGTTAAAACGCGCAAACCATGTTGCTCACGCCGCGTCTTCCGCCCAGGCGCCAAGCGTATGCATTTTCTGCTTTGCCAGATCGGGCCGCGATTCCGGCGCGCCCGGGCCGGAACCGTCGATCTTTTCCGCCACCGCCAACAGCCCGGCCGCGGTGTCGGCGTCATCCATGGCCTGACGGAAGCGCTTCTCGTCGATCCAGGCCCATTCGCCGTGCTCGAGGCGGGCATAGACCGCGCCGGTGTCGTAGTCGGCGAACTTCACCACCGGGATCCAGCGCGCGCAACGTTTGAGGAAGTCGACATTTGCCTCCGGCTTGAGGTCCTCGCCTGCATAGACTTCGGATGCCGTCTGCGCATGGATGTTGATCTTGCGAAAGCGCTCGATGTCGATCATGCGCTTGATGTCGAGCACCGTCATCTCGCCGTTCCAGCCGAAGGCGACCGTGCGCGGCGTTTCGTTTTCCTTCACGCTGTTATCGAGGAATTCGTAATGTACGCGTTTTTGGTCCGCGAGCGCCCAGGTGAAGAATAATTCCGGCATGCCGGTATAGGCTTCGACGTTGTGCGCGAGCAGGTCTTCGACCGCCTTGTAGCGGCCGACCTTGAGCCCGCGCAGCCAGGCGCGTTCGACCGTCGCTTCCGGCGGCGTGATCATGAAGAACATGTAGACCAGTTCACCGAAACGCGTGAGCAGGCGCTTCGAGCCCTCGCCTTCCAATTCCGGCACGAAGCTGTCGAAGCGGAAGCGGTCGATGAGCAGATGCGACGTCTCCCCCCGCGCGGCGCGCACCGCCATGCGCCGGTCGAGCTTGCGGTCGATGATCTCCAGCTCGTGGCCGGTGAGCGTGCCGGCATATTTATAGGCCGGACCAAGCGAGGCATAGTCGAGCAGGAACTTGCGCCAGAAATCCGGGCTGATCAGCGCGAATTCGTCCCATGGCAGCTTCAGCTTGGCGGTGAGCACCTTCTGGCGCGGGCGCATGGAGCTTTTGCCGGAGGCGGACGCGCCCTTCACGTTCATCACCACCGGATGCTCCTGCCGGGGCAGCGGCCGGTAGCCTTCGCACTTCAGCGCCTCTTCGAAATAAGGATCGATGGTGTCCCCGATCGCCTCGCTGCCGTAGTCGTTCATGACCAGCGTCAGTGCGAGGTCGGTAAGCAGCGCGACGTCGCCGAACAGACGGCCGCGCCTGCTCATGACGCCGGTGGCGACGCGATGCAAGGCTTCGAAGCAGCTTTCCTCCAAACGATTATCGGCGGCGGCGGCGCGACCGACCCAAGAGGCGACAATGCGCCGCTCGCGATCGGCCGGCGGCTCTGTAGGCGCTGCTGGCTTCTGCGTCTTGCCGCCGAACAGCCGCCAGCGGCTCGGCGCCTCCACTTCAGCAGGCGCAGGCGCGGTGAACAGCTCCGTCAATTCCCGCTCGACAATCTCCGCCGCCTGCCGACGCGTTTCTTCGAAGATGCGGAGGATCTCGTCGCGATGCGGCGCCACATAGCGATTGAGAATGGTCGCGGCGATGGCGCGGATATTGCGGCCAAGCTCCTCGTAATCCCGGGCGTCCGGCACTGAGATGCCCGCGGTCACATGGATGAGCACCTCGTGCGCAATCAGCCGGTCGGCGCGAAAAGCCACCAGCTCCTGCGCGGGGAGCCCGCAGTACTCCGACAGCTCGTAAGCTTTGGCGACGCTGGTCGAGACGTTCTCAGTTCGGAACACCGTCGACAGCGGCAAATATTCGCGCGGCAGCTCGGACTCCAGGCCCGGATTCCAAGCGTCGAACTCTTGTGGCCGCGTCTTGGCCGTCATGGTCGATCCCGGCACATCATAGAGTTTGAACGCTAAGCCCTCGGCGGCCGCTTGAACATAGCTCCGTCACGCGGGCCTAGGCGCGAAAATCCAGTCCATCTAGGATCATCGACACCAGCGTGACGACACGTCATCCCTGGGGAGAACGCATCATGCAAAAATTTGCTCTGGCCTTTGCGGCCGCCGCTCTATTCCTTGGCCCAGCCACCGCCGCCGATGAACCGATTTCGCGGCTGCCGAGCGTCACCGAGACGCCTTCCGACCCGGACACGGCCGCGGCCTTCGCCATGATCCGTTCGCGCGGCGGACAACTCATCAATCTGCATCTGACTCTCGGGCATGCCGGAAAGATTTACCGTGCCCGTCAGGACCTGACCTATGCGTTGCGCTTCGATGCCGTGACCTCGCGGGCGCTGCGTGAGCTGACCATCATGCGCACGTCGCAGATCAGCGGCTCGCACTATGAACTGGCGCAGCACATTCCCATTGCGCGCGCCTGCGGCTACAGCCAGGCGCAGATCGACGGCTTGGATAAATGGCAACAGGCCGGTCTGTTTCCGGACAAGGAACGGGCGTTGCTCGGCTATATCGACCAGGCCATCGGGCGGAACGGCAACGTAGATGATGCGGTGTTCGCCGAGCTTGCCGGCCACTTCACACCGCGTGAAATCGTCGAACTCACGATCACGGCGACGCAGTACGTCACCACCGGCCTGCTGACCCGCTCCCTCAAGATCAGGCCCGAGACCGACGGCCGCAACGCCATGGGTGGCCGCTGCTGAGAGGGAAGCGCGGCGCTACGCCTTCGCTACCATCTTGAACATGGCCTCGCCGTACATCGAGCGCGCGTCTGTAATGAGCGGCTGCACCGCGGCGACAAAGGCTGCGTGCTCCTGCGCCGTCAATTCGACGATTTCGCAGCCGGCCTGCTCGATGGCCTTGCGCGAACTCTCATGTTCCTCGACTGCGAGCTTGCGCTGGAAGGCGACGGCTTCGGTCACCGCGCTCTGCATCGCGCGCTTCAAGTCGTCGGGCCAGGCCTCGAACGACGGCCGATGCAGGAAGATCGGGCGCGAAATGTAGAAGTGGTTGGTGAGCGTGTGGAATTTATGGAAGTTGTGCACGCCGTAGGTGACGGTGTTGGCGAGCGGGTTCTCTTGCGCATCCAAAGTGCCCGCCTTGATCATGGCGATGGCCTCGGTCAGGTCCATGCGCATGGCGACCGCGCCGAGCAACTCAAAGGTGCGTCGCTGGATTTCGCTCGGCAGCACGCGGATTTTCATGCCCGTGAGATCGGCCGGCACGTGCACCGGACGCAGCCGGTTGGAGATGTGGCGGAAGCCGTTCTCAAACCAGCCGAGGATGCGATAGTTGACGCGTTCTTCGGTTTTCGCCGCAAGAAACCGCCCGAGCGCGCCATCCATTGAGCCGCGCACCTGCGCGTTGTTCGCAAACAAAAACGGCAGGTCGACGAAGCCCAATTCCGGCACGCGGTCGGTCAAATAGCTCGACGACTGGTAGCCGAGCGTCATCTCGCCGTTCTCGACCAGCGTGAGGATGTCCTCGGCCTTGTAGCCGTGGTCCATGATGTTCCACACGTAATCAACGGCGATGGCATCGCCGAACTGCGCGCTGAGCCTGTCGCCGATGAACTTGAGCGACTTGCTGAAGCCGGTGGTAGGCGGGCCATAGCCGGCCATGCGGATTTTGATAGGCTGGGTCATGTTACTTCTATAGCGGACCGGCTGACCGCGTAAAACCGCTGTGATAAGGTCCCGGAAAATTCAGGGAGAACACGATGAGCTCACCGAAGCTGGCAACCTCGCGCGACGAGTCCCACATGGGATTCTCGCCTGCCGAATGGCAGGCACGCGTGGACCTCGCCGCCGTCTACCGCCTCACCGCGCATTACGGCTGGGACGACGTCATCTACAACCACTCGTCGATGCGGGTGCCGGGCGAGCCGCGCATGTTTCTCATGAAGAAACACGACCTGCTCTACACCGAGGTGACCGCCTCGAACCTGGTCAAGGTCAACATGGACCAGGATCTGGACGAGAAGTCGGGCGTCAACCGGCCCGGCTTCACGCTGCACGGCGGCGTGCTGGCGGCGCGCGCGGACGTCAATTGCGCGATCCACATCCACACCACCATCGGCATGACCATCGCCGGCATCAAAGGCGGCCTGCGCATGGTGTCGCAGCAGGCCATCCGCTTCTACAAGCGCATCGGCTATCACGGCTATGAGGGCATCACCGAGGACTTCGGCGAGCGCGAGCGCATCAACCGCGACCTGGCCTCAAACCGCGCGATGATCATGCACAATCACGGGCTGCTCACGGTCGGCAAGACCGCACGCGAAGCCTTCGTGCTGATGCATCACCTCGTGGATGCGGCCGATATTCAGCTTCGCATCATGGCGAGCGGCGCCGAGCCGATCGAGATTCCGCCCGAGGTGTGCGAGAAGACGGCGGCGCAATACGAGACGCATGACTCCGGCCGCGGCAGCCACGACTGGGCGGCCTATCTGCGCAAGCTCGACGCGGTCGATACGAGTTATCGGAGTTGATCTTGCTTCACCCTCCCCCTCCAGGGGAGGGTGAAAAAGCTACCCCCACTTCCAGAAATCACTGCCCTCTTCGCGCAAGAAGCGCGCGAGCACCATCTTGTGCACTTCGGAGGCGCCGTCGACCAGGCGGGCGGCGCGGGCGTAGCGGTAGATCCATTCCAGGATGGTGTCTTTGGAATAGCCGCGCGCGCCATTGACCTGGATGGCGACGTCGGCCGCGTTGTGCAGCGTGTCGGCGACCTGGATCTTGGCCATCGACACTTCCTTGCGCGCACGTGAGCCCTGATCGAGTTTCCAGGCGGCGTGCATCGTCAGCAGGCGCCCGATCTCGATCTGGTGCGCGATATCGCCCAGCTTGATCTGGATGTTCTCGCGGTCGGCGAGCTTCACGCCGAAGGCGACGCGCCGTTCGGTATATTCCTGCGCAATCTCCATGCAGCGCTTGGCGAAGCCGAGCCAGCGCATGCAGTGCGTGAGGCGCGCGGGCCCGAGCCTGATCTGCGTGATGCGCAGACCGTCGCCGACGTTGAGCAGGATGTTCTCTTCAGGAATCTCCAGCCCGTCATATTCGATCTCGCAATGGCCGCCGTGCTCGTGCGGCCCCATGATCGGGATGCGCCGTGTGATGCGCCAGCCCGGCTGGTCCTTGTGATGCAGGAAGGCGGTGAGACCCTTGCGCGGATCGTCCGACGTGCGCGCGACGAGGATGAAGTGCGTCGCGCCCTCGGCGCCGGTGATGAACCACTTGTGGCCGCGCACGATGTAGCGGTCGCCTTTCTTCTCGGCGCGAGTCAGCATCATGCCGGGATCGGAGCCGGATCCCGGATGCGGCTCGGTCATGGAGAAGGCGGAGCGCACCTTGCCCTCGACCAGCGGGCGCAGCCACTTCTCCTTCTGCGCCGGCGTGCCGGCTTTGGCGATGCAGTTGATGTTGCCGTCGTCCGGCGCCATGCAGTGAATGGCGAGCGGGCCGAAGATCGAGCGCGCCGCCTCCTCGTAGATCGCGGCCCAGGCCACGATCGGCAGGCCCATGCCGCCGTATTCCTTCGGCGCCTGCGGCGCCCAGAGGCCGGCGGTGCGCGCCTTCTCGCGCACCTTGGCGAGGTTCTTCTCGGGGATGTTCTCGTGCTCGGTGAAATTCTCCGGATCGTTCTCGAGCGGCATCACCTCCTTCTCGACAAAGGCGCGTACGCGCAGGCGGAGGTCTTCGATTTCCGGAGAGAGCGTGAAGTCCATGGTCCGTTTCCTTTATGCAATCACCATCACCTGGCCGCCATCGGCAACGATGGTCGAACCGGTGATGTAGCTGCCGGCGTCTGACGCGAGCAGCAAGAGCGCGCCGTCGAGGTCACCGTCCTCGCCGAACCGCCCCATCGGAATTTGCCGCTTGAGCTTTTCGCCGGCCTCACCCATGAGATATTTGTCATTGATCTCAGTGATGAACCAGCCGGGCGCGATCGCATTCACGCGCACGCCCTTGAACGCAAGTTCGACCGCCAGCGCCTTGGTGACCTGCACCACCGCGGCCTTGGCAACCGCATAGGCGGCCGTGCCTTTCTGCACGCCGAAGGCAAGCACCGACGCAATATTGACGATCGCGCCTTTCTTGCCGGCCGCGAGCATACGACGTGCGGCCTCCTGCGCATTGTGGAAGACCGCGTCGAGATCGAGGCCGAGCACCTTGCGCCATTCCTCCGGCGTCACCTCGACCGCGCGCGTAGCGGACTGCGCGATACCGGCGTTGTTGACCAGGATGGTGACGGTGCCGAAGGCCTTCTCGGCGGCATCGAAAGCCCGCGCCACCGCGGCGCGGTCGGTCACGTCGGCTTCGACCGAGATGGCGCGGCCGCCGGCGGCCTCGATCTCCTTCTTCAGCTCAACAAGCCGGTCGACGCGCCGCGCCACCAGCACCACCGCCGCACCGTTGTCGGCGAGCGCACGGGCGAACTGCCGGCCGAGCCCGCTGGAGGCGCCAGTCACGAGCGCCACGCGGCCGCTCAAGTCGAACATCTTTGCGGCTTTGGTCATCGGCTTGTTCCGTTATCGTCCCGCACAAGGGGTAGATGGCCAGGCGGCGTCCGGCCATGACGAAAGTCAACGTCCATAAAGCGCATGCGGCAGCAGGGTCGCAAGCCCCGGCACGAACCATAACACCACCAGCGCGCAAAGCTGGATCAGTACGAAGGGAATGACGCCGATATAGATGTGGCGGGTGGTGATTTCCGGCGGGGCGACGCCGCGCAGGAAGAACAGGGTCGGCCCGAGCGGCGGGTGCATGTAGGAGGTCTGCAGGTTCACCGCCATCAGGATGCCGAGCCAGACCGGGTCGACTCCGGGCAGCTTGAGCAGCGCCGGGGCGACGATCGGCACCACCACAAAGATGATCTCGAAGGCGTCCATGACGAAGCCGAGGAGGAACATCGCCAGCATCACGACCAGGATGGCGCCGCCGGTGCCGCCGGGCAGATCGGTGAGCGCGCGCTGCACCATGGCGTCGCCGCCGAGCGCGCGGAAGACGAGGCTGAACAGAGTCGCGCCGATCAGAATGAGGAAGATCATGGCGGTGATCTGCGCGGTCTTCTCCGCGACGGGGCGTAGTAGCGGCAATAACGGATTGCGGCGCGCGGCGAGCAGCATGGCGCCGACCGCGCCGATGGAGGCGGCTTCGGTCGGCGTCGCGATGCCGCCGAGGATCGAGCCGAGCACGGCAACGATGAGCAGGATCGGCGCGATCAGCACGGCGACGAGGCGCTGCGCGAGCGCCGCGCCGCGCGGGGCTAGCGGATCGGCGGGCATGGCGGGCGCGGCCTTGGGGAAGAAGATCGCCACCGCGACGACATAGACGAGATAAAGCGCGACCAGCGCGAAGCCGGGGATGAGCGCGCCGGCGAACAAATCGCTGACATTGACCGAGCGCGGCGCAAAGATGCCCTGTTGCAATTGCGCCGCCTGGTAGGCGTTACCGAGCTGGTCGCCGAGCAGCACCAGCACGGTGGCGGGCGGAAAAATCTGCGCCAGCGTCGCCGTGGCGGCGACGGTGCCGGCGGCGAGCCGCGGGTCGTAGCCGAAACGCAGCATCGACGGCAGCACGATCAGTCCCATGGTCACCGTCGTGGCGCCGACCACGCCTTTCGCCGCGGCGAGCAGCGTGCCGACGACGATCACCGCGATGCCGAGGCCACCGCGCAGCGTGCCGAACAGGCGGCCCATGGTCTCCAGCAAATCCTCGGCGACGCGCGAGCGCTCCAGCATCACGCCCATGAAGATGAAGAGCGGGATGGCCAGCAGCACCTCGTTGGTCATCACGCCGAAGATGCGCTGCGGCAGCGCGCCGAGGATGGCGAAGTTCATGACGCCGAGGGCATGGCCGAGCCCGGCGAAGGCGAGCGACACGCCAGCCAGCGTCAGCGCCACCGGGTAGCCCGCCATCAACGCGGCGATGACGGCGACAACCATCAGCACGGCGAGGATTTCCGCGAGCGGCATCAGCGCGCCCTCAGCGCTTGCGCCGCCCGGATCGCCTGCGCCAAACCCTGCAATGCCATGAGCAGCGCGAACACCGGGATCAACGTCTTGAGCACGAACAGCAGCGGCAGGCCGCTCGCCTCCTGCGAGCGCTCGAGGATGGTCCAGGAGCGCGCCACGTAGGGCGTCGCGAGATAGAGTAGCGCCAGCGCGAAGGGCATGAGCAGCAGCAGCGCGCCGGCGAGATCGACGATGGCTTTGATGCGCACGGAAGCGTCGGCATAGAAGATGTCGACGCGCACGTGCCCGCCGGCGGAAAGCGTCCAGGCCGCCGCCAGCAGGAACAGCGCGGCATGCGCATAGACCGCCGCCTCCGACAGCCAGATCGAGCCGAGACCGAACAGATAGCGCGCCACGACAAGGGCAAATTCCAACAGCACCACGGCCAGAACCAGCCACGCCGCTGCGCGGCCGACTGCCGCGGTAAGCCGGTCGATGCGGTCGGCGACCCAGTTCAATCGCGCAAATGTCATAGATCGATGATGGCACAGACCCGGACGTTTTGCTTATAGTGCGGCCCATGTCCGACCATCACGACCACCACCACGATCACGACCATTCCGAGCTGTCGGAGACCCAGTTGCGCGTGCGCGCGCTGGAGACCGTGCTCACCGAAAAAGGCTATGTCGACCCGGCCGCGCTCGACCTCCTGATCGAGACCTACGAGACCAAGGTCGGCCCGCGCAACGGCGCCCGCGTCGTCGCCCGCGCCTGGGCCGATGCGGACTACCGCGCCCGCCTGCTCAAGGACGCCACACCGGCCATCGCCGAGCTCGGCTATGCCGGGCGCCAGGGCGAGCACATCGTCGCGCTGGAGAACACGGCCGCGCAGCACAACATGGTCGTGTGCACTTTGTGCTCCTGCTATCCCTGGCCCGTGCTTGGCCTGCCGCCGGTCTGGTACAAATCGGCACCCTACCGCTCGCGCGCTGTGAGCGATCCGCGCGGCGTGCTCAAGGATTTCGGCGTGACGCTGCCGAATGATACGAAAATCCGCGTGTGGGATTCGACCGCGGAAATCCGCTACCTCGTCATCCCGATGCGGCCCAAGGGCACCGAGGGCTGGAGCGAAGACAAACTCGCCGCGTTGGTGACGCGCGATTCCATGATCGGCACCGGACTGGCGAAACAACCATGAACGGCGGACAGGACCTCGGCGGCATGCACGGCTTCGGTCCGGTTGAGCCGGAGCCGAACGAACCGGTCTTCCATGCCGAATGGGAAAAGCGCGCCTTCGCGCTGACGCTCGCCATGGCGCGGCCGGGCGGCTGGAATATCGATATGGGACGCTTTGCGCGCGAGAACCGCCCCGCAGGCGAATACCTGGCGATGAGTTATTACCAGGTCTGGTTCGCCGCGCTCGAAAGCATGATGAAAGAGCGCGACCTCGTCGCCGAGGACGAGATCGCAGCCGGCCATTCGCTGCACACGCCGAAGAAGGTCGAACGCGTGCTGTCGCCCGCCGACGTGCTCAAGGTGCTGCATCGCGGCGGCCCGACCGAGCGCGAGACCAACACCAAGCCCGCCTTCAAGCCGGGCGACCGCGTGCGCGCCAAGACCATCAACCCGCCGACTCATACGCGCCTGCCGCGCTACGTGCGCGGACGCATCGGCGAGATCGAGCGCGTCATCGGCTGCCACGTGTTTCCCGACACGAACTCGCTCGGCGCCGGGGAGAATCCGCAGTGGCTCTATACCGTGCGCTTCGACGGCCGCGAGTTGTGGGGCCCGCAAGGCGACCCGACCGCGACGGTGTCGGTCGATGCCTGGGAGCCCTACTTGGTTCCGGCCTGACGAGGCGTATACTTTCGCCATGGCGCACGACCACCATCACGACCATGACCATGAGCACGGCTCCGAGCTGTCGGATATGCAGCTGCGCACGCGTGCGTTGGAAACCATCCTGATCGAGAAGGGCTATATCGATCCGGCCGCCATCGACGAGCTGATCGAGACCTACGAAAAGAAGATCGGCCCGCGCAACGGCGCGCAGGTGGTGGCGAAGTCCTGGGTCGATCCGCAATTCCGCAAATGGCTGTTCGAGGATGGTACCGCTGCCATCGGGTCGCTCGGCTTCGGCGGCCGTTCCGGCAATCACCTGGTGGCGCTGGAGAACACACCGAGCGTGCACAACATGGTCGTATGCACGCTGTGCTCCTGTTATCCGTGGGCGGTGCTCGGCCTACCGCCACTCTGGTACAAGTCGGCACCCTATCGCTCGCGCACGGTCGCCGATCCGCGCGGCGTGCTCGCCGATTTCGGCATCGCGTTGCCGAAGGACACCGAAATCCGCGTGTGGGATTCGACCGCCGAGCTGCGTTATCTGGTGGTGCCGATGCGCCCCGCCGGCACCGAAGGCTGGAGCGAAGAGAAGCTCGCCGAACTGGTCACACGCGACTCGATGATCGGCACCGGGGTCGCGAAATCGCCGAAGGAGCTTACATGAACGGCGCCGCGGACATGGGCGGCATGCACGGCTTCGGGCCGGTGGTGCCGGAAGACAACGAGCCGGTCTTCCACGCCGGTTGGGAAGGCCATTCCTTCGCGCTCAATATGGCGACCGGCGTCGCCGGCGTGTGGAATCTCGACGCCTTCCGCTTCAAGCGCGAAAGCCTGCCGCCGGCGGAATATCTCAATCTCAGCTACTACGGCCTGTGGACGCGCACGCTCGAACTGATGATGCTGGAATACGGCATGGCGACGCCGGCCGAGATCGCCGCCGGCCACGCCATCGCGCCGTTCGAGAAGGCGCCGCAGCCGGTCACAGCCGCGCAATGCGCCAACATGGTGCGCTGCGGCTCGCCCTATAACCGGCCGGCGCCCGCGCCGGCGCTGTTCAAGGTCGGCGACAAAGTGCGCGCCAAGAACATGCATCCGACGTATCACACGCGACTACCGCGTTACGCCCGCGGCCACATCGGCGAAGTCGTGCGCATCGTCGGCTGCCACGTTTTTCCCGACAGCAATTCGCAGAATCTCGGCGAGGACCCGCACTGGCTCTACACCGTGCGCTTCGACGGCCGCGACCTGTGGGGCGAAGGCAGCGACCCGACCGTGCGCGTCTGCATCGAGGCCTGGGAGCCATATCTGGAAACGCCATGATTGATCCCGTCGCCGCCCGCCGCGCCACCGACGCCGTATCGAGCATCCCGCGCGATGCCGACGGGCCGGTATTCCGCGAACCGTGGGAGGCGCAGGCCTTCGCCATGACCTTGGCGCTGCACGAGCGCGGCGTGTTCACTTGGCCTGAATGGGCGTCAGCGCTCGCTGTCGAGATCAAGCGCGCGCAAGCCGCGGGCGATCCCGACACCGGCGAAACCTATTATCTGCACTGGCTGGCGGCGCTCGAAAAGCTGGTCGCCGAGAAGGGCGTCACCACGACCGAGACGCTGCACCGCTACAAGGACGCCTGGGACCACGCCTGCGATCGCACCCCGCACGGGCAGCCGATCGAGCTACGCGCCGACGATTTCGGTAGCGATTAGACAAAAGTAGCTTGCACGTTCGGGAGCGCGAACATGCGGATTGCCTTTTTCGGCTTCTCTTCGCCACTAGCGTACGACTACAAACACAGCGCTGAAAAAGCACCGGCAGATACAATGTCCTCTCCAAATCCAATCGTATTTGGAGCGACGGCAAGCATGCTTTTATTTGACGAAATTTGGTTTGCAACAAGGAGTCTTTGTCCTTGGAGTATGCGCGGTCTTGAATTTGTAAAGTTCCTCGATGAAGAAGGAACGCTAACTTCGGAAATGATGAAACGTTCGCTAGAAGAAATATCAGACTTACAAGGGATGTTTCCGCATTCTCTTGACATGGATTTTAGCCAGCGAAAGGAATATCAAAGAGTTCAACAAGAGTTTCTCTCGGCTAATGATTTTGGGTGGGATAATCACACTCATGCGTTAAACGTTTTAGGCTGCCGCGTCCTTGGCAATTCCGGCTCACAATACCATCTGGAGCTTGATAGAAAACTGATATCACTCCTACGAGACTCTGCAGTTGAGCAGATTCACAATCCGTTCTGGGCTGACAATCTTAGCGCAGAAGTTAAATCGCTTAGTGAAATCGGACTTACAAACGAACTGATCCTAAATAGAATTCCGAATGCTTTTGACATGAAAGGTCCGCGGGTCGAAAATATTGAACGGTGGCGCGACAATAACTACATAGGTGATTATCGCGCGTGGCTTGGGTCCCAAGAGATTTCTAGCGATCCTAATAAGGTGAAGGACACGGTTGCCCAGATCGAAAAAGACATCCTCGAAGCCATGACCAAATCGTATTTGAGAGAATTGGATCGCAATCGTTTGTACAAATCAGCAGCGAAGAATGTTGTCGGAGAAGTTATTGGACATGTGGTCCCTGGATTTTCTCTCGTCCTTGAAAATATTAAAGCGGCGAGAGAGGAAGCAAAAGCTGCTCCCGAAAGGTGGCGCGCATTCTTGCTCTCGTTGGAACAAAAAAGCTGAACGGCCACCCATTCTTAATCAAACCCCCATCAGCCGCTCGCTCACGATGTAGCCGGTGAGCAGCAGCGCGCCAAAGGCGATAATCACCACAGCCGCGCCCGTTTCCAGCGCGCGTAGCGCGATCATGCCGGCGCCGGGCCTCGCCTTGGCGAGGCGGCCGGCGAGGCCGCGCGCACCGACGGCAATGGTGGCGATGGCGGCAACCGTGATGGCGGTGCCGATTCCCATGACGAAGGTGGAGGCGACGCCGATCCAGAACAGGCCCTGCGCCAGCGCGAAGACCAACACGATGATCGCGCCCGAGCACGGCCTCAACCCCACGGCGACGATGGCCGCGAGTCCTTGGCGCAGCCAGTGCCGGCCGGTCAGGTCCTGCGGCTCCGGCCCATGGGCGTGGCCCCAGGCGTGCGCTTCATCGGCGTGATCGTGGTCGTGGTCATGATGGTGGCCATGATCGTGGTGATGATGGTCGTGCGCGTGATCATGATGATGATCATGCGCGTGGTCATGGTCATGATGGTGCGCGTGCTCGTCTTTCGGACGTAGCAGCTTTAGCAGCGCGCGGCCCTTCACCCACAGCAACCGCAATCCGATCAGCACGATCAGCCCGTAGCTGACGATCTCGATCACGCGCACGGTGTCGCCCATCGCCTTGGCGGTGGCGCCGAGCAGCACTGCGGCGACCGCGACGATGGCCACCGCGGTAAAGGCCTGCAGCAGCGCCGAGGCGAACGACAGCACGATGCCGCGCCGCCAGGTTTCGTCATTGGCGACGAGGTAAGACGAGATCACCGCCTTGCCGTGGCCCGGGCCGGCGGCGTGGAAGACGCCGTAGAGAAAGGAGATGCCCATCAGCGTCCAGGCCGCACTGCCGTCTTCTTTGGCGGCGCGGATGGTACCGGACATCATGCGATAGAACTCCGCCTGCTTCGCCAGGATCCAGCCGGCGAGGCCATCAACCGGCGCTGCGCCGCGCGTCATGCCGAAAGGCTGCGCCAGCGCAATATCGACAGCGGCGAGCACAAGCAGCACGCCGACGACCAATGCGACGGTGCGCGCCGCGCTCAAGGACAATGCACCAGGATCTTGTTGGCGAACTGCGCACCCCAGGCCATCGCGGTGTTGGGCTGGTCGGCGGGAATCTGGCTCAGCGCTTTGCCTTCTTCAAAGGTCATTTCGCGCGGCTTGACCACCTCGCCTTTGCACTGCGGCGCGCCGGTGAGCTTGACCGGATTGTCCTTCGCCCATGCAAAGTCGACGAAGATCGTCTGGTCGTAGACCTCGACCTTGAGCTCTTTCGCCTTCATCGGCGTCTTTAGCGGCAGCGTGAAGTTCAGCGTCAGCACCGCGTCGGCGTAGTCGAGCCAGTAGTCCGGCGCCGGATCGGCAAGCGCGACCTTCTTGCCGTCGGCGGTGACGTAGGTGAAGTAGCCGAACTCGTTGAGCGACTCGACGTTCACCTTGGCGAGCGGCATCAGCTCCTCGCGGGTGAACTTGCCCTTCTCTTTGCTCTCCAGACCCTGCGTAGCGAAGGTCGAGAACATGTCGTCGAAGGCCCAGGCGTGGCGCACGCCGGTGATGCTGCCGTCCGGCGCATAGACCAGCTCGGTCTTCATGATGATCCAGACGTGCGGGTGCGCGTTGGCCGGCGCGATTGCGAGCAGGCTGAGGAGCGCGAGGAGCAAGAGGCGTGCTGTCATGGGCGGCACATTAGCAGGGACTGCGGCATAACGGAGGCGCGTAACAGGGACGCATATCCTTGGCGTTAACGCTCCGATCACACCCCCGCCGCGCCGCCGTCGGCGCGCGGGTCGTGGGCCCCTTCCAGCGTACCGTCGGCATGCAGCAGCACGGCGCCGGCGTGGCCCATGGTGTCGGAATAGTCCTCCGCGAGCACCGCGACGTCATGCCCGGCCGACATCAGCCGGTCGATCAGCCCGCCGTCGAAGCGCCGCTCCATTCGCAGGTTGGTGTGGGTCGAACCCCAGGTGCGGCCCAGAAGCCAGCGCGGCGCCTCGATGGCGCGGTCGAGCGGCTGTCCGAACAGCACGTGGCGGGTGAAGAGCGCGGCCTGCGTCTGCGGCTGGCCGTCGCCGCCCATGGTGCCGAAGGCCATGACGCGGCCGTCCTTAAGCGCGGCGAGCGCCGGGTTGAGCGTGTGGAAGGGCCGCCGTCCGGGCGCCAGCGCGTTGAGCGCCTTCGGATCGAGCGAGAAGCTGGCGCCGCGGTTCTGCATCAGAATGCCGGTCGCCGGCAGCACGCAGCCGGAGCCGAACTCCCAATAGATCGACTGAATGTAGGAGACGACGAGCCCCGAGGCGTCGGCCGCGCCCATCCAGATGGTGTCGCCTTCGCCACGAGGCGCCGGCCAACGCGCGGCCTTGCGCGCGTCGATCCTGGCGACCTCGCCGTCGAAAAACGCGGACGACAGATAGCGGTCGAGGCTGTCCGTCATGAGGTCGGGGTCGGTGATCACCCGGTCGCGCACGCGGAAGGCGCGCTTGGTCGCCTCGACGATGCCGTGGATGTGCTCGAAGCTTTCCGCTTTCGCCACGCGCAGGCGCTCGAAGATGCCGAGGATGATGAGCGAGGCCAGACCTTGCGTCGGCGGCGGCGCGTTGAAGATGGTGCCGGCCTGCGTCGAGACCGACAGCGCCGTCTCGACGACGGCGCGGTACTGTTCGAGGTCGGCGCGCGTCACCGGGCTGCCGATGCGCTCGAGGTCGGCGGCGATCTCATGGCCGACATCGCCACGGTAAAAGTCGTCGAGGCCGGCATGCGCGAGCTGATCGAGCGTGGCGGCGAGCGCGCTCTGCTTGAGGCGCGCGCCGACCTCCGGCGGCTTGCCGTCGGCGAGGAAGGCCTGGATGAAGCCGGGCGCCGTCTCCAACTCGGCGTATTTCTCGACCGTGAGCCGCGCCTGGCTGCGCGTCACGGTATAGCCTTCGCGCGCGTGCTTGATCGCCGGCGCGAGCAGTAAATCGAGCGGCAGCCTTCCGCCTTGCGCTCTGGCGGCATCGGCCGCCAGCATCCAGGCGGCCACCGCGCCCGGCACGGTGAGTGCGGCAAACGGCCCGCGCGACGGGATCTCGTCGAAGCCGGCATCGCGATAGAAGCGCGGCGTCGCCTTGGCTCCGGCGCGGCCGGCGCCCATCAGCGCGCGCACGCGGCCGTTCGGTTCGCGGATCAGCCAGAAGCCGTCGCCGCCGATGTGGTTCATGTGCGGGTAGACGGCGGCGATCGAGGCCGCCATCGCGATCATCGCCTCGATGGCGTTGCCGCCCTCCGCAAGAATAGCGCGGCCGTCTTCGACCGTAGCCGCATGCGGCGCGCAGACGACGCCGCGGCGATGACCGATGGTGTGAAGGTTCATGCGACGCTGGGCTCGAGCAGGCCGCGCTTGCGGAGCAGCGCCTCGACGGACGGCAGACGGCCGCGGAAGGCCTTATAGGCCTCGGCCGGATCGCGCAGATTGCCGGCGCTGTAGACGTAGTCGTGCAGCCGCTTGGCCATGCCCGGATCGAAGGCGTTGCCGGTCTCCTCGAAGGCCTCGAAGGCGTCGGCGTCGAGCACTTCCGACCACATGTACGAATAGTAGCCGGCCGCATAGCCGCCGCCGGAGAACAGGTGCTGGAAGTGCGGCAGCCGGTGACGCATGACGATCTCCGCCGGCATCTGCAGCTTCGCCAGCGTCTCACGTTCGAAAGTGCCGACATCGAGCTTGTCGGCGTGGGGCAGCGTGTGCAGATCGAGGTCGACCAGCGCGCAGGCGGCATATTCTGTGGTGAGGAAGCCCTGCCCGTAGGTGCGCGTCGCCAGCAGACGGTCGAGCAGCGCCTTCGGCATCGGCTCGCCGCTGCGGCTGTGGCGCGCATAGACCTCGAGGATTTCCGGCACTTCCAACCAGTGCTCATAGAGCTGCGAAGGCAGTTCGACGAAGTCGCTCGCCACTGCCGTGCCGGCAACCGACGGATAGGTCACGTTCGACAGCAAGCCGTGCAGACCATGGCCGAATTCGTGGAACAGGGTGCGCGCGTCGTCGAACGACAGCAGCGCCGCCTCGCCGGCCGCCGGCTTATTGAAATTGCAGACATTGAGGATGATCGGCCGCACGTCGCCGGTGAGCTTCTCCTGGTCGCGCAGCGAGGTCATCCAGGCGCCGCTGTGCTTGGAGGAACGCGCGAAGTAGTCGCCGATGAACAGACCGACGTGGTGGCCGGAGGCGTCGGTCACTTCCCAAGCGCGCGCGTCCGGATGATAGAGCGGCAGGTCGACCGGCTTGAAGTTGAGCCCGAACAGCCGGTGTGCGGTGGCAAAAGCCGCCTCGACCATCTTGTCGAGCTGGAAGTATGGCTTGATCTCGGCCTCGTCGAGATCGTAGCGCGCCTTGCGCAGCTTCTCGGCGTAGAAGCGCCAGTCGTGCGGCGCCAGCGGGAAATTGCCGCCCTCCTGCGTAACCATCGCCTGCATAGCGTCGCGCTCGGCCAGCGCCTTCTCGCGCGCCCGCCCCCAGACCTCGTCCATCAGCTTGCGCGCGGCGGCCGGAGTCTTCGCCATCGAATCGTCGAGGCGGTAGTCGGCGTAAGTGGCATAGCCGAGCAGCTTGGCGCGCTCGGCGCGCAAGCGCACCATCTCGGCGATGAGCGGACGGTTGTCGGTCGGCCCGCCGCTCTCGCCGCGGCTGACCCAAGCCTGGAACACCTTCTCGCGCAGATCGCGGCGGGTGGAGAACTGCAGGAAGCTTTCGCAGGACGAGCGCGACACCGTGATGGCGTATTTGCCGGAATGGCCGCGCTCCTCCGCCGCAGCAGCCGCGGCATCGCGGGCGAAATCGGGCAGGCCGGCGAGATCGCCCTCCTCCAGAATAAGCGCATAAGCCTTCTCGTCGGCGAGCACGTTCTGCCCGAACTGGGTGCCGAGGGTCGCCATCCGCTCGTTGATGGCGGCAAGCCGATCCTGCGCCGGCTTGTCGAGCGCAGCGCCGGCACGCACGAAGCGCGTATGGTAGCGATCGAGCACGCGCGCCTGCTCGGCGTTCAGCCCGAGGGACTCGCGGCGCGCCCAAAGGTCGGCGATGCGGGCATAGAGCTTAGTATCGAGATAGAACGCGTTGCTGTGGCGGGCGAGCAGCGGCGAGACGTCGCGCTCGATCGCCTCGATCTCGTCGCCGGTCTCCGCCCCGGTCAGCACGAAAAAGACGTTGCTGACCCTGTCGAGCGCGCGGCCGCTCGTCTCCAGCGCCTCGATGGTGTTGGCGAAGGACGGCGCCTGCGCATTGCCGGCGATGGCGTCGATCTCAGCGCGATGGCGGCTGAGCGCCTCGTCGAAAGCGGGGCGGAAATGCTCGGGTTTGATCGCGCCGAAGGGCGGTAGGCCGAAGGGCCCGGTCCAGTCGGCGAGCAGAGGATTGGTTGAGGTCATGCGCCCTATCTACGGGCGTCCCCTCACCCGCGCAACGCCCGCAAGGTATATTGCCGATGCCGCCCCGCCTGAGGAATCGGGTGGCAGCTTCGCTCCCGCTCATCCTAGAAGCGGCAGGCAACATGGAGACCGCGATGGCGACGACTTTCGGCACCGTGAGCGAAGACCGGCAGAAGGCGATGAGCGGCCTGGAGTTCATTCAGGGGCTCGTCGACGGCACGCTGCCGCTCAACACCATGGCCGAAACGTTAGGCTATCGCATCGTCGAGGTCGCCAAGGGACGTGCTGTCGTCAGCGCCACCCCGAACGCGGCCCACCTCAATCCCTTCGGCACCGTGCATGGCGGCATGGCGGCCACGCTGCTCGACACGTGCATGGGCCTTGCCGTTCTTTCGACGCTGGAGAAAGGCATCGGCCAGGTCACGCTCGAGTTCAAAATCTCGCTGGCGCGGCCGATCACCCCCGAAACCGGCCCGATCAAAGCCGAAGGCGTCGTGCTGAATTGCGGCCGCCGCATCGGCACTGCGGAAGGGCGAATCACCGACAGCCGCGGCCGGTTGCTCGCTCATGGCACGACCACCTGTCTGATCTTTGAGCGCTAGCCAAGGGGGCGCAGGTCGGCGCAGGCAGAGCGGGCTATAAGGCTAAGTGCGCGGGCCGACGCCAGGATCGCCAATCGCTCCGTGGGCGACCAGCCGGTTCCAAATGAACAGGACCAGTAACGCGCCGATCGTCGCAGCGACGAAGCCCGCGCCTTGGTCGGGCCGGTACCAACCGATGGCCTGGCCGATAAAGGTCGCAAGGAACGCGCCGGCAATGCCCAGCACGATCGTCAAAATAAATCCGGCGGGATTGTTCGGACCGGGCGACAACAGGCGGGCGATGAAGCCCGCGACCAATCCGACGATGAGGATCCAGAGCATGTTTCGCCTCCCTGATGAGCCACCCTACTGCAACCGATGAGGCCCGGCGGAGTTGCCTTGCGAGTCATCATGCGGGGGCGATTAATTCGTGCCCTGCGCATAACAGGAGAGGTCCATGGGGTTGCTCGACGTCCTCAATGGCATGGCGAACGGCCCGCGCGGGCAGACTGATCCTAATGCGAAAGGCGGCATGTCGCCCATCACGATGGCGATCTTAGCCTTGCTCGCGTACAAGGGTTTCAAGCACCTTAGCGGGGGCGCCGCGGCGGTACCGCAGCCCCAGCCCGGCGGCACTGCCGGAGCGCCGGGCGGTGGTGGATTGGGCGACATTCTCGGCGGCATGTTCAACGGACCGGGCGGCGCGGGAAGCGGTGTCGGCAGATCTGGGGGCGGGCTCGGTGATCTGTTGAAGGGTGGCCTGGGCGGTCTGCTCGCCGGTGGTGCGGCCGGCAGTATCCTGAGCGGGGGCCTTGGCAGCCTGGTCAATCAATTTCAGCAGAACGGTCATGGCGCGGCCGTCGACTCTTGGGTCGGCAAGGGGCCGAACCAGGATATTTCCGAAACCGATTTGGCCAAGTCGATTGGTGCCGACGATATCGAGACGCTATCCCGGCACACCGGCTATTCCCGCGAGCAGTTGCTGTCGGAACTGCGGCAGGAGCTGCCAAGCGCGGTCGACGAACTGACTCCGGACGGCCGTGTGCCCACGCCAGCCGAAGCATCGCGCTGGGTCTGACGACGCGGCGTCGGCGCGCGGGGCGGCGTTCACGCCGTCAGCGCAGATCGGCCAGCATCTTGCCGCCGCTCGCGGCGAGGTCCTCGTACGACTTATCCTCGCAACGCCCGCAGCGCATTGAAGATCACCGCCACGTCGATCACCTCCTGCAACAGCGCGCCTTGCACCGGCGCGATGAAGCCGAACGCGGCGGCGATCATGGCCGCGACTGACAGGCTTATGCCCGCGATCACGCTTTGCAAGGCGATGGCGCGCGCCCGCCGCGCGATCTGGATGGCGGGCAGCACGCGGTCGAGCTGATCGACCAGCAGCACGACGTCGGCGGCTTCCGCCGAGGCGGCGGTGCCGGTTGCGCCCATCGCCAGGCCGAGGTCGGCGGCGGCGAGCGCGGGGGCATCGTTGACGCCGTCGCCGATCATCATCACCGGGCCGTTCTTGCGCTCGGAGAGGACGACGAGGACCTTCTGGTCCGGCGTCAGCTCGGCGCGCACGAGGTCGAGCGACAGGCCGGTGCTGAAGTAGCGCGCCACTTCGTGGCGGTCGCCGGTCGCCAGCACGATGCGCTCGATGCCGAGCGCGCGCAGCGCCTGCAGCAGTTGCTCTGTGCCGGCGCGCAGCGCATCGGCGAGGATGAGGACGCCGGCGAGTTCGCCGTCGACGGCGACCGCGCTGGCCAGCGCTCCCGGCGGACGATGCTCGCCGAGCAGCGGCGCGGCGCTGCCGATCCGCGCGGTGATGAAGTGAAGCCCGCCGACCATGACCTGCCGGCCATCGACGCGGCCGGTCAGGCCCTCGCCCGGCGTCTCCACCACTTCGCTCGGTATCGCCAGCGGCAATCCGCGGGCGCGCGCCTCTTCGACGATGGTCTGCGCGATGACGTGCTTGGAGGCCTGGTCGAGCGAGGCGGCAAGCCGCAGGATCTCGTCGGGCGTGATGCCGTCGGCCGGCCTGATTTCAGTCAGGCGTGCATGACCGTGGGTCAGGGTTCCGGTCTTGTCGATGACCACGGCCCTGATCCTTCCCAGCATCTCGATGGCTTTGCCGCCTTTGATCAGGATGCCGAGCTTGGCCGCGCGCGACAGGCCAGCGACGATCGCCACCGGCACAGCGAGGATGAGCGGACACGGCGTCGCCACCACCAGCACGGCCACCGCGCGCACCGGGTCGCCGGTCAGCCACCAGGCGGCGAAGGCAAGCAGCACCGTCACGCCGAGGAACAGGATGGCGAATCGGTCAGCCATACGGGTCATCGGCGCGCGCGATCGTTGCGCCGCCTCGACCAGCCGGATGACGCCGGCATAGGTGCTCTCCGCCGCCCGCCGCGTCGCGAGGAGATCGAACGCATCGCCGACGCTGGTCGAGCCGCTCAGCGCGGATTGACCGGCGGTGAGCTGCACAGGAAGCGCCTCACCGGTGAGCGCCGACTGGTCGAGCACCGCGACACCCTCGGCGACGTCGCCGTCGACCGGCACCACGTCGCCGCGGCGAATCAGCAGGCGGTCGCCGGGAAGAATGAGGTCGAGCGCGACCTCCTCGAGCCGGTGATCGCGGTGGCGTACCGCCGTGCGCGGCACCCGCGCCAGCAGCGCGGTCATCTCGTGGCGGGCATGCCGCTCGGCGAAGGCCTCGAGATACTGCCCGCCGGCGTACATCAGCGCGACGATGGCCGCCGCCAGTTCCTCGCCGACGGCGAGCGCCGCCGTCATCGACAGCGCGGCGACGATGTCGAGTCCGACGTCGCCGCGGCGCAGGCTGGAGACGATTTCGACGATCAGCGCCAGCAGCACCGGAACCGTCACCGCGGCCCAGATCGAGTCGGGCCAGCCGCTCAGCCCGGCGAATCGCGCCGCGAGTCCCGCCGCGAGACCGGCAGCGACCAGCCCGGCAAGCAGGGGACGGACGCGCTTGAGGAGGCTTGCGGCACTCATGCGCCGACCCTCGGCGTCTCCCGCCGCCCTTGCCATGAGGAATATCAAGCGTTCGAAACGCTTGATCCGGCGGCCGGATTCGGCTTGATTGCCGCCAACAGCGCATGGTCCCGAAAAGTGGACACCGGTTTTCGGACCAGACCGTGCGTCAACAGAGATAGAGAGTTCGACCATGGTCGCAGGCCGCCGCATCGTCTGGCAGAACGTCACCACCGTCATCAGCGCCGCGATTCTGATCGGCGCCGAGGTGTTCGGCGCGGCCTTCGCCGGCTCCTGGGCGATCGCGACGCTGCTCGACCTCGGCAGCCTCGGTCAGCGCGTGCTCGACGGTGTCTTCGTGCTGTGCGGCATCGCCATCATGGCGCAGTTCATCCTCCACGCGCACCGCATCGAGCCGTTCACCGCGCGCGAGTGAAGCGCACGCGCACGCGCGTGCGCGACACGCTCGTCGGCAAAAAAGTTAAGGAAGATTTCTGATCGCGCGAACAAAATTGCTTGCATCTCGCGCGAAAGATGTTATTTCGACTTTGCCCAATTTCGCACGTGCCTGTGGCCGTGTGTCGATCGGTAGGTAGCCGGACAAGAGGCCGGCCAGCCGCCTGGGGACAGCGAGCCTCTCTTCACGAAGAGAGATAAGCTTCTCCAAGAATTCTGATCGGCAGCCGGAGGCGAAACCGGCGCACTCTGCTCTCAGCAGGGGACGCGGCTTAAAGCAACGACGGAGCGGGCTTCTTTGGTCTCTGCTGGCCTTCCACCGCCAGCGACGGGTCACCGACGAGGCTTGTCCATCTTGCCAGCAGTGCGGCGGGGTCTCCCCTCCAAGCCAAGGCAGCACTAGCGGTTCTGAGCTTACGCCATCGGCTGCGTCCCCATCGCGCACCGGCGACAGGCTCAAAACCGCGAAATCGAACGGCTAGAGCCGTTCCTTGAGCTGGGAGTATGCGCCAATGACCGTGCGCATCCGTGAATTCCTGCGTCAGCGTGCCGACGACGGGCCTTGCCTCGTAGTCGACCTCGACGTGGTCAAGGACAACTACGCCGCCTTCGCGAAGGCGTTGCCCGACACACGCGTATTCTACGCCGTGAAGGCCAACCCGGCGCCGGAGGTGCTCGCGCTCTTGGCCAAGCTCGGCTCCTGCTTCGACACCGCCTCGGTCGCCGAGATCGAGATGGTGCTCGCCGCCGGCGCCCCGGCCGACCGCATCTCGTACGGCAACACGATCAAGAAGGAGCGGGACATCGCCCGCGCCTTTGCGCTCGGCGTCCGCCTGTACGCGGTCGACTGCAAGCCCGAGGTCGACAAGGTCGCCCGCGCGGCGCCTGGCAGCCGGGTGTTCTGCCGCATCCTCTCCGACTGCGTCGGGGCGGAATGGCCGCTCTCGCGCAAGTTCGGCTGCGAGCCGTCCATGGCGGTCGACGTGCTCGAGCACGCCCTCAAGTCGGGGCTGGAGCCCTATGGCGTGTCGTTCCACGTCGGCTCCCAGCAGCGCAACCAGCACGCCTGGGACCGGGCGCTCGCTTCGGCGGCGTCCGTGTTCAAGGAGTGCGGCGAGCGCGGGATCAACCTGTCGATGGTCAACCTCGGCGGCGGCTTCCCGACCAAGTACCTGAAGAACGTGCCGACGGTACGCACCTACGGCAACGCCATCTTCAAGGCGCTGCGCAAGCACTTCGGCAACCGCATCCCGGAGACGATCATCGAGCCGGGTCGCGGCATGGTCGGCGGTGCCGGCATCATCGAGGCGGAAGTCGTCCTCGTCTCCAAGAAGAGCGAGGAAGATGACGTGCGCTGGGTCTACCTGGACATCGGCAAGTTCGGCGGCCTCGCCGAGACGATGGACGAGTCGATCCGGTACCCGATCCGCACCCCGCGGGACGGCGACACGCTCAGCCCCTGCGTGCTGGCGGGTCCCACCTGCGACTCGATGGACGTGCTGTACGAGAAGGAGCCCTACATGCTCCCGGTCAGCCTGGAGATCGGCGACAAGTTGCTGATCGAAGGCACGGGCGCCTACACGGCGACCTACTCGTCGGTAGCCTTCAACGGCTTCCCGCCGCTGAAGACCTACCACATCTGATCGCTCCGCGATCGGGCCACATTTGACGACGGGAGGCGGTTACGCCGCCTCCCCTTCCCCCACAACTGAACTGATCGGCGTCCCGGCGCGCAAACGCGCGCGCGGGACCGGGAAGGAGCTGTCATGACCACCATTCGCAAAGAACGGCCCGCCGACGTAACGGCGCGCGAGGCCCTGCTCGACCAGGCCTTCGGCGAGACGCGCGGGCGCAAGTCGTCCGAACGGCTGCGCGACGGTCGGCTACCGGCCGAAGGGCTATCCTTCGTCGCCAGCGAGGGCGGCCGCCTGATCGGCACCGCCCGGCTGTGGAATATCGCCTGCGGCCCGGACAGACCGGCGCTGCTGCTCGGTCCCGTGGCGGTCGCCGGCGACTGCCGCGACCGCGGTATCGGCGCCGCCCTGGTGGAGCGGGCGATCGCGGCCGCGCGCAAGCTCGGCCATGCGGCCGTCGTGCTGGTCGGAGACGCGCCCTACTACGGCCGCTTCGGCTTCAGCGCCGAGACGACCGCCGCGTTGTGGATGCCCGGACCGTTCGAGCGGCACCGGCTGCTGGCGCTCGAACTCGTTCCGGGAGCGCTCACGAGTGCCCAGGGGCCTATTACCGCCACCGGCCGCAAGCCCAAGCGGTCGCTCGCCGCACGGGCCGCCTAGCGGAAAAACACAGAAACTCGTGGACGCCGCGCGGGATTCCGCGCGGCCTCCCCTTCCGTTCGTGCGCCGCGGCGGATATCACCCGGCCTGCTGCAAGGAGATTGCGCCATGACGACTTGGCCTGTGTACGGACAAATTACTGGCCCTATCGTGATGGTCGGTTTCGGCTCGATCGGCAAAGGCACGCTGCCGCTGATCGAGCGGCATCTCAAGTATGACAAATCCCGCATCACCGTGCTCGATCCCAAGGACGAGGGCCGCAAGGCGCTATGCGAGAAGCACGGCGTCAAGTTCATCCAGCAAGGCCTGACCCGGGACAACTATCGCGCGCTGCTGACGCCACTGCTTACCGAGGGCGGCGGTCAGGGCTTCTGCGTCAACCTGTCGGTCGACACCGGCTCGGTCGACATCATGGAGCTGTGCAGCGAACTCGGCGCGCTCTACATCGACACGGTCAACGAGCCTTGGCTCGGCTTCTATTTCGACAAATCGAAAGGCGCGGCCGCGCGCTCCAACTACGCCCTGCGCGAGACGACGCTGGCCGCCAAGCGTGCGCGCAAGCCCGGCTCCACCACCGCCGTCTCCTGCTGCGGCGCCAACCCCGGCATGGTCTCCTTCTTTGCCAAGCAGGCGCTGCTCAATGTCGCCGCCGACCTGAAGCTCAACGCTCCCGAGCCGAAGTCGCAGGCCGAATGGGCGGACCTGATGCGGCACGCCGGCGTCAAGGGCATCCACATCGCCGAGCGCGACACGCAGCGCTCGAAGACCCCGAAGCCGCCGGGCGTCTTCGTCAACACCTGGTCGGTCGAAGGCTTCCTGTCGGAAGGCATGCAGCCGGCCGAGCTCGGCTGGGGCACCCACGAGAAGTGGATGCCGGAGAACGCGCATACGCATGACACCGGCTGCGGCGCGGCCATCTACCTGATGCAGCCCGGCGCCAACACGCGCGTGCGCACCTGGTGCCCGACGCGCGGCACGCAATACGGCTTCCTGGTGACCCATAACGAGTCGATTTCGATCGCCGACTATTTCACCGCGCGCGACGCCTCCGGCGCGGTGACTTACCGGCCGACCTGCCACTATGCGTATCACCCGGCGGACGACGCGGTGCTGTCGCTGCACGAGCTGTTCGGCTCCGGCACGATGCAGGAGAAGCATCACATCCTCGACGAAAACGAGATCGTCGACGGCATCGACGAGCTCGGCGTACTGCTCTACGGCCACGGCAAGAACGCCTACTGGTTCGGCTCGCAGCTTTCGATCGAGGAAACGCGCGAGCTTGCGCCTTACCAGAACGCCACCGGCCTGCAGGTGACCTCGGCCGTGCTCGGCGGCATGGTCTGGGCGCTGGAGCATCCGAACGAGGGTATCGTCGAGGCCGACGAGATGGATTTCCATCGCCTGCTGGAAATCCAGTTGCCTTATCTCGGTCCGGTGAAGGGCTTCTACACCGAGTGGACGCCACTTGCCGGGCGTCCGGGCCTGTTCCCAGAAGATCTCGACACCAGCGATCCCTGGCAGTTCAAGAACGTGCTGGTGCGCTAGAAGGCGATTGATCCGTCATTGCGAGCGAAGCGAAGCAATCCAGGGCCGCCTAGTGCCAGCCTCTCTGGATTGCTTCGTCGCCCTTAGGGCTCCTCGCAATGACGGCTTCGAGTTCGTCCGATCCGCCCTACAGTCTCAGCACCCCCGCACTTCCCTCTTCCGTCCCAAACGCCAGCAACTGGCCGCTCGCATCCCAGCCGAGCGCACTGACGGCTTGCGCGTCACTATCGCGCGCGCGGATGAGTGCGCCGTCGTCGAGGCGGATCAGCAGCACGGCTCCGTCGGCGTAGCCGGCCGCCAGCACCGGCTGGCGCGGATGGCAGGCGACCGCCGTCACCCGAGCCTCGGAGGCGGCGAGCATGCGCGGCTGCTTGCGCATCGGCCCGTCCTTGCCCTCGAACGGCCACAGGATGACCTGCTCGAAGCCGGAGGTGGCGAGGAAATTCCCGTCGGCGGTCCAGTCGAACGAGCGCACGCGCGCCGAATATCCGCTCATGCGCATGTGCTGGCCGTCGGCAAGCCGCCAGCCGTGCAGCGTCGACTCCTGCATGGTGGTGACCAGGAAGCGGCCGTCCGGGCTGAAGGTGACGCCGAGGTGCGAGCCCTTCCATTCGAGCATCTGCGGCGCGGCGCCGGCGGCGTTGGGAAACCAGAGCGTCGCGCCATTGTAGTGCGCAATGGCGAGTCGGAAGCCCTTCGGCGCGAAGGCGAGGCCCGCGACGGTTGAGGGCGCCTCGAAGGTGCGCGGCTCGCCCTTCTTCACATGCACATGCGCGACCTTGCCGGCCGACCAGGCGACCGCGCCGTCCGGTCCGAGCGCGAGCTGATCGATCCAGCGTTTCCTGTCGTCGGTCGCAATGACGCTGGTCGCTCCGCTTGCGTCGGTCGCCACCACCTTGCCGTCGTCGCCGCCGGTGACGATGCGCGACCCGTCGGCGGCGCTCGCCAGGATGCCACCGCCATGCGCGGCGACGCGGCGCTCGCCGTCCGCCGCTGCGAACAACAGCGTCTCCTCGCCGAGAACGAACACCGGCGTGGCCCCGAGGAAATGCACGCCGACCACCGGCGCGCCCGCTTCGATGCGGCGAACCCGGTCGGCGAGAGAGGGAAGCAGGTCGGACGGCATGGACACGTTAAGCGACGCAGCTTTCGAAGCCCTGCCGGATCTTCTCCTGCGGCAGCTTGCGGCCGATGAAGACGATGCGGCTTTCGCGCTTCTCGCCATCCTTCCACGGGCGTTGATGATCGCCGTCGAGGATCATGTGCACGCCCTGGAACACGAAGCGCTCGGGGTCGTCCTTGAAGGCGAGGATGCCCTTGCAGCGCAGGATGTCCTTGCCTTCGGTCGCCACCAGGTCCTGCACCCAGGGAAAGAACTTGTCCGGGTTCAGCGGCTTGTCCGTCCGCAGCGATACGGATTGCATGTCTTCGTCGTGGTAGTGCTTGAGGCCGTGGCCATGACCGTCGCCATGATGGTGATGATCGTGCCCATGATGATCGTGGTCGTGATGATGATGATCGTGGTCATCGGCGGCCTCCAGGAATTGCGGCTCGATGTCGAGGATGCGGTCGAGGTCGAAGGCATTGCGGCCGAGCACCTCGGCGATGTCGATCTTCGCACGCTCGGTACGATGCAGCCGCGCATAAGGGTTCAAGCCCCGGATGCGCGCCTCGAGCTCGAGCAACTCGCCCGGCTCCACGAGATCGGTCTTGTTGATCAGAATCACGTCGGCAAAGGCGATCTGGTTCTTGGCCTCCGGCGCGTCCTTCAGGCGGTCCTTCAGCCATTTGGCGTCGGCGACCGTCACCACGGCGTCGAGCTTGGTCTTGGCGCCGACCGCCTCGTCCATGAAAAAGGTCTGCGCCACTGGCGCCGGATCGGCCAGGCCCGTCGTCTCGACGATGATGGCGTCGAACTTGCCTTTCCGTCTCATCAGCCCGTCGATGATGCGCACGAGGTCGCCGCGCACGGTGCAGCAGATGCACCCGTTGTTCATCTCGAACACTTCTTCGTCGGCGTTCACCACCAGCTCGTTGTCGATGCCGATCTCGCCGAACTCGTTGACGATCACGGCGTACTTCTTGCCGTGCGGTTCGGACAGGATGCGGTTGAGCAGCGTGGTCTTGCCGGCGCCGAGATAGCCGGTAAGCACGGTGACGGGGATTTTCTCAGAAGCAGGCTGGGCGGTCATAGGCAATAAAGGCTCCGTTTGTCCGGGAGATATAGGGGTTCCGCGGCGGCGGTGCAAAAGGCTGCGGGCTGTGCCGGGCCGTTTCGAGCCTATATTCCCGCCGGCATCGCTTTATAGTCGCAATGTTGGTGCGTTCGGCACCGACCCCGAGCCACGGCTCGTTTTGCGCCAGGAGCAAGCATGGGCATGATCCGCCACCTGACGGCTCCGCTGCGCGGCATCGTGCGATTTCCGCTGGTTCAACTCGCCGTCGTGATCGTGCTGATCCTCTGGCTGCAGTCCGCCGCGGAAACCTCGCCGTTCGGCCGCATCTTCAGCGGCCTGGACGCCCTGGTCGACGCCTCCGTGCGTTCGGTGGCCGCGGTGCTCAACGTCAAGGCCTTTACCAAGTCGTGGCTGACGACCGGCTTCTGGATCGCCTATGTCTACCTCGCCTGCCTGCTCATCCTGTGGCTGGCGCGGATCGCGATCGTGGCGATCGCCAATGTCATCGGCCGGCATAATATCTTCTGGCTGCGCAACGCCATTGCGCGGGAACGCGGCATCGCAGCCTACCGCGCCTGGGAGCCGTTCGAGCGCATCAGGCCGCCCGACGTCCCGCAGCCGGTGTGGGAAGAGCGATTTGCCTGGCCCGCCAACGACAAGCCGCCCTATCTGCCGCTGGCGCAGCGCATCATCCGCGGCACGGTCGGCTATGTGGTCGTGATCGCGGCCATCGCGGTGGCGCTGCAACTGTTCACGCCGTTTCCGGTGGTGACCTGGTTCGGCCGCTTCACACAGATGGTGTTCGGCTGATGCCCCATTCGGACGACGAACCGCTGCGCGCCGTCGGCGCCTATTGGATCGAGGAGGCCGACTACGCGGCTGCGCTGCGCATCTTCGACGACGGCAACACGCTGCCGCGCACCTGGGCGGAGTGGCTGAAGATCGCCGAGGAGATGAAGAAGGGCCTCGAGGCCTATGGCCATCCGGTGATGAAGGTGCGCATCGACCCCGCCACCTTCCCGGCCTGGTGCGCGGCGCATGGCACGACGCCCGGTCGGCAAGGACGCAGGATTTTCGTGGCCGAAGCTGTCAAGGAACGCTACGGCGACCAGGATTGATGCAAGCCAGCGACCCTTCCCCGCCGACGGGGAAGGGATTGCTTGCAGATGCGTCGCGCGAGCTACTTGTAATACCCGACGCCGCAGCCCTGATTGCCGACCTGCGTCACGTAGGATTCCTTCGGCACCGGATCGGTGGTGCCGGGCTTGGGGAAGCTATAGGCGACGGTGGCGATCGTGTTCGGCTTGATGGTGTCGAAGATGCGCTGGCCGAGCGGGTCGTCCTTGACCTTGAGCGCGCGCACGTCGGTGCCCATGAGCGCCGCGTTCGGATGCGCGGTGAATTTGCCGTCCGTCATGTTGTGCAGAAGACGTAGAGATCGCGGTCGCGAAACGGACCGTCTTTTATGTTGAAATCGGCGACCGCCTTTGCTTCGTCTGCCTTGAGCGCGGCCGCTGCTTTCTCGAGCATCGCCTTGGCTTCAGCCGCCGTCCCGAACGTCTGTGCAATCGCCACCGCAGCGCCGGCCAGCAGCACGGCCGCCGCCATCGTCCATACGCGAATGGTTTTGTTCATGGTGTCCTCCCAGCAATGTCACGTGGATCACGCGACAGCGGCCGGATTATAGCGGCTCGCTTGGACGGCCGGAGTGACGAAGCGTCGTGGAGAAACCGCGACATGCCGAATATATGCGGATTTTATTGCGGCAGCGCACTTACTCTTCGATCACCTGCCCACCGTCGTAACCGCAGGCGATGCGGCCCAACGACAGACGGAAGGCTTCGCTCGCCACTGTGGTTTTCAGCGCTTCGATCTCGTTCACGTCGGTAAGACGCCGGGCCCGCACCAACAGCGAGGCCAGCATATCCGGCTCGAGCCATGGCAAGGCGGCCCAAAAGCCGCGCGCCAGTTCGCGCGACAGCGCATGCTCGGGATGCAGCGCGTTGTCCGGCGCGCGGCCGATCTCGTACATGTGACGCACCGCGTGCCAGTCGGCACGCTCGGCCGGCAGGCGCTCGAAGATCTCCGGACATTCCTCCGCGACATAGAAGCGGTTCAGCGTGTCGAATAGACGGAAGCGATAGCCGGCGGCGAGGATCTGCGGCTCCCACTCGGCCCAGGCCGGCTCGTTCGACGCGGGCGCGATGGCCTCGGCCAGGATGACCTTGGGCCGGAAACGGGTGAAGTCGGCGCCGGCCAGCACCTCGGCCTCGGCGCCTTCGACGTCGATCTTGAGGAAGTCGATCTCGCGCAGCCGGTAGGTTTCGCACAATGTCGCCAGCGTCATCACCGGCAGCCGCAGCTTGCGATAGCCGGCGCCGAAGGCTTCCGCCTTGCGGGCATGCTGTTCGACGGTGCTGGAAAAACCATGCAGACGGTCGACCAGGAAGAAGTCGCTTTCGCCGTCGGCGCGGCCGATGAGCGCGCGCACGGCCGTATCGCGTGGCCGCAGGCGGCCATAAAGCGCGGCGAGATCGCCCTGCGGTTCGACCGCGATGCCGCGCCAGCCGCGCTCGTAGAACCAGAACGAGACGTTGTCTGCGACCGGGTGGCCGGCGCCGATGTCGATGTAGGTGCCTTTGGCCTGGCCGGCGAAGGCAAGCGCGAGGTGATAGTCCTCGAGGTTTTGGGTGTAGGACAGGTCCATAACGCGGTCCTTGCATCGGGGGGCGCCCACCCTACGCTGCCGGCGTGAGACGGACAAAGCGATGTGTGCGATGCGGTAGCTGCGCCGCAATATCGATTTACGTCGGACCTTTGATCCAGAGCAATGCGGCCGCGACGCCAGGCGTCCGCAATCGCGCATCATTATTCTTAGGAGGGTCTCATGCACCCCCGGCCCACCCAGTCAAAACCGCTTCCGAGCAAGGGGATCACGCGTCCGGCCACGATCGTCCTGCCTCTTATTCTCTTTGCTGTTCTAGTGTTCTTTGGTGTCGTACTGACGATGCGTTACGCCAGCGGCGGCTGATCCGCGCCGGCTCGGTAAACGCCCGTCAACCATATCAACGCGTGACCACCGCGCATCAGCGCGCGGCGGCATTCATAAGCCGTTGAGATGGCAGTTTAAGTATTGATTCATGCCAACAAACGATTGCGCAGGACTTTAAATATCGCCTCAGCCCCCGGCGGTATGGTGTGGAAGAACAACCGGTTCTTTTCCGCGCATGCGCCAAAGACAAAATCGTTTGACGTTCCGCAGCCTCATCGGCGTGGCTGTGGCATTGGTGGCCACATCTGTGTTTGCAATCGGCCTCACGATCTGGGGCCTGCGCGCCGATGCCATCGAGGCAGCCGATACCGACACGCGCAACATCGCCGTGGTGCTGAGCGAACAGCTCTCCCGTTCGATCCAGTCGGTCGACATCACCCTCACCGAACTGCGTGAGCAGCTCGAGGCGCGTTATTCGCCCGACCCCGATTATTTCGACCGGCAGATTCGTAGTGAAGACGTCTATGCGGCCTTGCACGAACGCCTCGCGCGCCTGACGCAAGCCGATTTTCTGGCAATCGTCGATCGTGAGGGCAAGCTCGCGGTCACGACGAGGATCTGGCCAACGCCGAAGACGGACTTCCTCGATCGCGACTACTACAAACATTTCGAGAGCAACGCCGACAACGGCATCTTCATCAGCAGCCTGTTGGTCAACCGCCTGTCCGGCGCGCGCACGATGTTCTTCAGCAAGCGGATTAATGGACCGCGCGGAGAATTCCTCGGCATCTTGGTCACCGGCATCCGGCTGCAGCACTTCGAGAGCGTCTATAACTCGATCACCCGGCTGCACGATCAGTCGTTCCTGATGCTGCGGCGGGACGGCACGATCCTGGCGCGGCATCCCGACAGCTTCGACCGCAGCGGCATAAAGATGCCGGAAAGATCGCCGTGGTATGCCTTGGTCGCCGCCGGCGGCGGCAATTACCGTTCACCCGGCTTCTTTGACGGTCGCCCGCGCTACGTCGCCGTGCAGCCGCTACGCGAATATCCGCTGGTCATTAACGTCGCCGTGTCGGAAGACGCGGCGCTGGCGAACTGGTATCGCTGGGCGTTTCTGATGAGCATCGGGACGCTGCTGGCACTGATCTGTTCCGGCGTCCTGTTCAAGATGCTGTCCAGCCAATTCCGTCGCGTGCTGGAATCCGAGGAGGCGCTCGCCGAGCGCGAGTTGCGGCTCGCGGAAAAGACGCGCGAACTCGAGCACGCCAACTTCCGCATCGACGCTGCCTTGCACAACATGTCGCAAGGGCTCTGCATGTTTGGCGGCGACGGACGTCTGATCATCTGCAACGAGCGTTACATCAGCATGTACGGGTTGTCGCCCGACATCATCAAGCCGGGCTGCGACTTGATCGACATGCTCGACCATCGCCGCGAATGCGGCACCTTCATGGGCGACCCGGCCGAATATGCGGAAAAGATCCGATCGGCCGCGGAGTCCGGCGAGAAGACCAACATCACCGTTGAGCTCCAGGACGGCCGCGTGATCGAGGTGGTCAATCAGCCGATGCCGGGTGGCGGCTGGGTTGCGACGCACGAGGAGATCACCGAGCGCAAGCGGGCCGAAGCCAAGATCGCGCATCTGGCGCATCACGACGCGCTCACCGGCCTGCCGAACCGCGCCGCCTTCAACGAGCGCTTCGCGGCGACGCTGGAACAAGCCAAGCGCGGCGGCCAGCAGTTCGCGCTGGTCTGCATCGACCTCGACCGCTTCAAATACGTCAACGACCTGTTCGGCCACGCCGTCGGCGACGCCTTCCTCTGTCAGGTCGCCCGGCGCCTGCAGAATGCCAGCCGCGACTCTTTCCTTGCGCGCATCGGCGGCGACGAATTCTCCCTCATCGTCGTCGGCAACAATGTGGCGGAAACCACGGCGCGGCTGGCGGAGCGCATCACCACCGCGCTCGGCGACAGCATCGAATTGGAGAACCGCAAGCTGACGGCCAATGCCAGCGTCGGCATCGCCATTTACCCGAGCGACGCCAGCGACGGCGAAAAGCTGATCTGCAACGCCGACGCCGCACTCTATCGTGCGAAATCGGAAGGGCCGGGCTCTTATCGTTTCTTCGAGCCGGAGATGGATCGCCAGCTGCGCGAGAGCCGCGAGATCCAGCACGAGCTCAAGTCGGCGATCGAGAAGAACGAGTTCAATCTGGTCTATCAGCCCGAAGCGATGATCGACGGCAGCATCATCGGCTTCGAAACGCTGATCCGCTGGCACCATCCGGACCGCGGCCTGATCATGCCGTCGACGTTCATCCCGCTGGCGGAAGACAGCGGCCTCATCATCCAACTCGGCGAGTGGATCCTGCGCACGGCCTGCAGCGAGGCGGCCACGTGGAAATCGCAGGCGCTGCTGGCGATCAACCTGTCGCCGGCCCAGTTCCGCCACGGCGACCTGCCCGGCCTCGTACACAAGGTGCTGCTGGAGACCGGCCTGTCGCCAGGCCGTCTCGAGCTGGAGATCACCGAGAGTGTCCTGATCAACGACTTCGGCCGCGCGCAGTCGATCCTGCGCCGCCTCAAGAGCCTCGGTGTCAAGATCGTGCTCGACGACTTCGGCACGGGCTATTCGTCGCTCTCCTATCTACAGTCGTTCCCCTTCGTCAAGATCAAGATCGATCGCGCCTTCGTCGCCGACATCGAAAGCAACAGCCACAACGCGGCGATCGTGCGCGCCGTCATCTCGCTGGCGAAGAGCCTGGCGCTGCCGGTGCTGGCCGAAGGCGTCGAGACCGAGCAGCAGCTCGCAGTGCTGCGGCAGGACGGCTGCGACCAGGTGCAGGGCTATTTCATCGGCAAGCCGTTGCCGGTCGAGACCTACGCGTCTCTGGTGCATGCGGAGCCACGGCCGATGGTCGCGGACGAGCGCGTCGGCGAAACCCGACAGATCGTCGAGCCGGTCCTGGCCTCCCCCAAACGTCATCGCGGACGCGGACGCTGATCCCCTGCCCCTTTTGAAAGGCCTGGCCACGGGCCCGAGCCTGCCTCGGCCGCCCTTGCGGCATGATATGTTATAATATAACAAAACGAGCGGGTGACCGTCGCACCCGCCTGGATTCCCTCCCGATGCGCGTCTTCGCAGCCGCCCTCCTCCTTGCCCTGGCCATGCCGGCCGTCCAGGCGGCTGAGCCGAAGCTCGCCGCGGTGGCGGCCGAAAACTTCTATGGCGACATCGCGCGGCAGATCGGCGGCGACCGGGTCGAGGTGAAAAGCATCATCAGCAGCCCGGACCAGGACCCGCATCTGTTCGAGACTTCGCCCGGCATCGTGCGCGCGGTCGCCGACGCCCGGCTCGTGATCTTCAACGGCGCCGACTACGACGCCTGGGTCGATAAGCTGCTCAAGGCGGCGCCGCGCCCGGACCGCGTCATCATCAACGTCGCGTCCGTCGCTAAGCGCAAAGCCGGCGACAATCCGCACCTCTGGTATGATCCGACGGTGATGCGGCTCTCGGCGCGCGCCATCGCAGCCGCTCTCACCAAGATCGACAGCGCCCACGGCAGCGACGTCGCCACGCGGCTTGCGGCCTATGAGGCTTCGCTCAAGCCAATCGACGATAAAATCGCCGCCCTCCGCGCTAAATATGCCGGTACGCCGGTGACCGCCAGCGAGCCGGTGTTCGGCTATATGGCGAGCGCGCTCGGCTTCACCATGCGTAACGAGCGGCTGCAGCTTGCCGTGATGAACGACACCGAGCCGAGCGCACGCGACATCGCGGCCTTCGAGCAAGACCTCAAGAAACGCGCCGTGCACTTGATGTTCTACAACAAGCAGGCGGGCAGCAAGCTCGTGCAGCGGCTGGTCGAGGTAGCACGCGCCAGCAAAGTACCCGTGGTCGGCGTGACCGAGACGATGCCGCCCGACACGAACTTCCAGAATTGGATGCTGCGGCAGCTCGACGACGTCGAAAAGGCCTTGCGGGAGGCTGCGCCGTGACAGCGATCGTCGAACTCGACCGCGTCACCATCAAGCTTGGGGAGCGCAGCATCCTCAAGGAGGCGAGCTTTTCTATCCGCGCCGGCGAGTTCATCGGCGTACTCGGACCGAACGGGTCCGGCAAGACGACGCTGATGCGCGCGATTCTCGGCCTCATCCGTCCGGCGGAAGCGCGTCTATCGGTGTTCGGCCGCGCGCCGCAGCGGGGTGATCCTTCAATCGGCTACCTGCCGCAGGTACGCACCGTGCTGCCCGATGTGCGCGTGCGCGGCATCGACTTCATCGGCTCGTCGCTGCATGGCGAGCGCTGGGGCTTGCCCCGCCTCGGCCAGAGCGAGCGCGCGGCCATCGCTAAAACACTAGACGCCGTCGGCGCACACGAATTGGCCGAGCGGCCGCTGGCGGAAATGTCCGGCGGCGAGCGGCAACGGCTGCTGCTGGCGCAGGCGCTGCTCGGCCATCCGAAATTGCTGCTGCTTGACGAACCGCTGATCAGCCTCGATGCGCGCCACCAGGAGGTCGCCATCGACGTGGTGCGCAAGGTCTGCCGCGAGCAACGCATCACCGTGCTGTTCAGCGCGCACGAACTGAACCAGCTTATCGGTACGCTCGACCGCGTGCTCTATCTCGGCAACGGCCAGGCGGCGCTCGGCACCGTCGACGAGGTGGTGACCGCGCCGGTGCTGTCGCGGCTGTACGGCACCGACATCCACGTAGTGCATGCCGAGGGGCACATCTTCGTCATGTCGCGCGGGCGCGACGTCGAGGCCGACGCGCATCAACACGACCACGACCATGGGCATCATCACTGATATGTTCGCCTATGAATTCATGCAGAATGCCTTTGCCGCCGCAGGCATCGTCGCGGTGGTGTCGGGGGTCGTCGGCTATTTCCTGGTGATGCGCGGGCAGACCTTCGCCGGACACGCGCTATCGCATATCGGCTTTGCCGGCGCGACCGGCGCAGGCCTGATCGGACTCGCACCGCTGTGGGGGCTGCTCGGTTTCACGCTCGCCGCCGGCGTCGTGATGGGTCTGTTGAGCGAGCGCATCAGCAATCGCGACGTCGCCATCGGCGTAGTGCTGTCGCTCGCGCTCGGCTTCGGCCTCCTGTTCCTGCACTACTACACGTCATTTGCCACTCAGGCGACGGCAATTCTGTTCGGCAACGTGCTGGCTGTCGACTGCGACATGATCGTGACGCTCGGCACGCTCGGTGTGGTGACGCTCGCCGCGCTTGCCGCGATCATGCGGCCGCTGATCTTCGCCAGCCTGCAGCCGGAACTGGCCGAGGCGAAGGGCGTGCCGCTGCGCTTCGTGTCGACCGCGTTTCTTGCCATCGTGGCGCTGGCCGTATCCGAATGCGCGCAGATCGTTGGCGTACTGCTGGTGTTCACGCTGATGGTTGGGCCCGCGGCGGCGGCGCAGCGCGTCACCACAGGGTTGTGGAGCGGACTGCTGCTGGCGGCGGCGCTGGCACTGGCGGAAGCCTGGCTCGGCATCGTGCTCGCCTATGAGACCGACTGGCCAGTGAGCTTCTGCATCGCCGCGCTGAGCGGGCTGGCCTATTTCATCTGCCTCGGCCTGCCGCGCGGACGGCACGCGCACACGCATTCGCACGTCCACTGAAAGCAAAACGGCCCCGCCGAAACGGGGCCGTTCGAGATTTGGCGGCAGAAGCCATCCTTACATCTTCACGCCTTTTTCAGTGAAGTACTTCACCGCGCCCGGATGCCACGGCACCGGCGAGTTTGTTTTGATCTGGTTTTCGATCGTGAAGCTCGCGGCCTCTTTGTGCACGGCGACCAGATCGGCCTTCTTGTCGACCATCAGCTTGACGATGTCATAGGCTTCCTTGTCGGACATCTTGTCGTTGGTGACGAGGATGTTCCACACGGCGGTGACCTTGTTGTCGCTCTCCTGGCCGGGATAAACGCCCTTCTTGATCGTACTGGCCGAGTAGAGATTGCCGTACTTGGCGTTCATCTTGTCGACCAAGTCGGCGTGGTCGACCAGCTTGATCTTTACGCCCGGGGTGGCGCCGAGATCGGTGACGGCCGAGGTCGGCAGACCGCCGACCCAGAAGAAGGCGTCGATCTTGCGGTCCTTCAGCGCATTGACCGATTCCGCAACGCCGAGGCGCTCGCGCTTCATGTCCTTGTCCTTGTCGAGACCGGCGGCCTCGATGACGCGGAAGGCCATCACCTCGGTGGCGCTGCCGCCCGAGCCGGTGGAGACGCGCTTGCCCTTGAGGTCAGTCATCTTCTCCACGCCGGTGCCTTCGATGGTCACCACATGCATGATGTTCGGATAGAGCACCATGAGCGTGCGCACCGGGACTGGATTGCCCTTGAACTTGTCCTGGCCCTTTTCCGCATCGAGCGCTGCGTCGGCCATAGAGAAGGCCATCTCGCTCTGGCCCGAGCCGATGAGCTTCAGATTGTCGACCGAGCCGCCGGTGACCTGCGCGGTCGCCTGCGTGTTCGGCAGGTTCTTGGACAGCAGGTTCGCCAGCGCGCCGCCGATCGGGTAATAGACGCCGCCGGTGCCGCCGGTGCCGATAGCGATCGTCCTCTGCTGTGCGTTCGCAGATCCGCAAGCCAGAGCCGCGGCCAGAGCGGCGACGGCAATTAGTGCTCGTTTCATTGTGTTTCCTCCATCCCTGTTCGTTTTTACGTTTTCAAGCGCCGGCGGGCCGAGCCGCCGACATCGGCCTCATCCATTGCCAGATTAGCAGACCGACGCCGAGCGCCAATCCGAATGGCGCCGGATAGGGTATGTCGAGGCCGGTGATAGCCTCCAGCAGGGCTTCCAGCAGGCTCGGGAACACCAGCAGGAGGCCGGACAGGATGAATAACCCCCGCTCCATCGGGGTCGTCCGCCGCAACGCCCAGTTTTGCGCCGCAGCAGCCAATGCGCCGAGCCCGGCCGCGGTGACGAAGGTGATCCACATGATGCTGTAGATCGAGCCGTCTTTCGGGATCTTGAGCAGCAGCCCGACGCCCTGCGGGTCGAGCACGAACACGAAGGGCACCAGGAAAGCCGGCAAGGTGTACTTCCAGGCCTGCATCGTCGTTTTGTAGGGATCGCCGCCGGTGATCGCCGCGGCCGCGAAAGGCGACAGCGCGGTGGGCGGCGAGACCTCCGACAACACGGCGTAATAGAAGATGAACATGTGCGCGGCGTAGTCGGGCACGCCGAGCTTGGTCAGCGCCGGCGCCGCGATCACCGCGCAGATGATGTAGGACGCCGTCACCGGCACCGCGAGACCGATGATCCACACCACCAGCGAGGTGTACAGCGCGGTCAGCAGCAGGCTGCCGCCGGCAAAATCGATGACGATCGAGGAGAACTTGAGGCCTAAGCCCGTCAGCGTCACCACGCCGACGATGATGCCGGCGGAAGCGCATGTGGTCGCCGCGCCGAGCACGCCGACCGCGCCGTCGGCAAGCGCCATGGTCATTTTCTTCGACCCAGGGACCGCCCGCTGACCTTTCTCGGTCAGGCCAACGAAGGCGAGCACGCCCATCACGATGAGGATGAGCAGCGGGAAGTAGCTCTCGAACAACGTGCCAATGGTGCTCTTTGACACGCCCGGAAGCGCCAGCACCGCCGCCGCCACCAGCGAAACGATCAGCAGCGGCATCAGGATCGGCCGCGGACCAAGCGACGTCTCCGGCGCCAGCGCACTCAGCACGAAGGCGAGCAGCGCCGAGTAGAACACCGACAGCATCGGCGAATAGCCGATCACCATGAAGATAACGACCGCGACCAGCGAGACGAAATGAAAGCCGTAGCGCTTGGTCATCTGCCAGATGGTCATCTCCGGCTTGAAGATGACTTCCTTGGCGCCGAACCGCATCGCGTCGAGTTCGACCATGAAGAACAGCGACAGGTAATAAAGGCAGGTCGGGATGGTCGCCATCCAGATGACGTCGAGATAGCTGATCTTGAGGAACTCGGCGATCAGGAACGCCGCCGCGCCGAGCACCGGTGGCGAAATGATCGCACCGAGGCCGCCGGCGGCCAGCAGACCACCCGCCGCATTTTTCTCGAAGCCCGCCTTGGCCAGCATCGGATAGGCGACCGTGCCGATCATCACCGTGGTGGCGACGCCTGAACCGGATGGACCGCCGAGCAGGAACGACGAAGCGACCACCGCGCGGCCGGCGCTCGAGGGTTTGCCGCCCATCACGCCGAGCGAAAAATCGATGAAGAACTTGCCGGCGCCCGAATGCTGCAGGATCGAGCCGTAAATTGTGAACATGATGATCAGCGAGGCCGACACGTCGACAGCAACGCCGAAGATGCCTTCCAGCGTGATGTAGAGGTGGCCGACAAGGCGCGCGATATCGAAGCCGCGGTGTGTCCAAGGCGGCGGAAGATAAGGGCCGAAATAGGCGTAGAGCAGGAACAGCACCGCCACGATCGGCATGATCGGTCCGGTGGTGCGGCGCGCCGCTTCCAGCACCAGAACGACGAGGATGACGCCCATCACGACGTCCCAGCGTTCCGGAACGGCAGCGCGGTCGGTGAAGTCATCGCCGCCCCACATGGCATAGACCATCACCGCGACGCCGAGCACGCAGGCGATAACGTCGAACCACTCGATGCGATTGCGGAAACGCTGCGCCAGCGGGAACAGCAGAAAGCTCAGCACCAGCACAAAGGCGACGTGGGTGTAACGCAGAGGCTGGGTTGGGACGATGTCGTAGGCGGCGTAGAGGTGGAATAGCGTCATCGCCACAGCAATGGCCGTCACCAGAATGCCGATCCAGCCCGAGAGCCGATTGGCGGCGCCTTCTTCCTGCTGGACGTATTCTTCCGCTTTGCGCAGGCCCTCGGCCGAAATCGCCGGATCGAGCGTCTTGTCCTCAGCCATTAGTTTCCCCACGACGCGTTCGCCGTTGCGGCGACGCGCTCTGTTGTCATTAGCCGGACTATCTTCCGGTCTCGCAAAGTCTGGGCCGCCTGCCCCTCAGGGCGGCCACGCCATGGGTAGCCAAAAAACAGACCGGCCGCCAGCACCGGCGCTTTGCAGCGGCGGCGGGCGGCCGGACCGTAAGATTTGGTCGCTGAAGGCGCTTAGCTGACGACGGCGGAACTCGGCGACAGCATGTGCGGCGCCAGCGCCGGGGCGAGATCGTCACCCTTGACCTGAGCGCTGGAGGGCGAAGCCACCGGCTTGTCGAGTTTGCGGGCGACACCTTCGAACGAGGCGTTCTGTTCGATGGTCAGCGACTTGCTGAAAATCTCGCCGTCGACCAAGGCGGTGCTCTGCAGCTTGACGTTATTGGCGCTGATGGTGCCCTTGAAGTGACCCTGCACCGTGGTCTCCGGGGCGATGACTTTGCCCTCGACCTTGGCACCTTCGCAGATCACGAGCTGACCGGCGTGAATGTCGCCAGTGACCCTGCCATGGATCTGCACGGTGCCGGCGCAGACGATGTTGCCAGTGACCAGCATGCCCTGCCCGAGAACCGACACGACGTCCTTACCCGGCGCGTCACCGTTGAGCCTGATCTCCTGACCTATGTCCTTCCCCTTGCCGTCGCGCTCTTTTTGCGAAAAGTAGCTCACGCCCGTCTCCTTGGATTACAGACCACCCGCTCCGGAAAATATTAGAGCGAAACGACTTGGGCGGCTAGCGCAAGGCGCAAACATTGCTAACGCGCGCTCGTTAACTAATTCGCAGCGCCGGCTTTGCAGTCGCCGCGGCGCTCGGGTTAAGGTTTCGGCATGAACGACGCCGAAGTGAAAAGCGCGGTCGATCGCTTCCTCAAGACCGTCAGCTTCAATGCGCAACGCGAGATCGAAAAAGCCGTTCGCAAGGCAATCTCGAACGGTACGCTGCGCGGCAGCGAGAACCTCACCACCTCGGTGACGGTCGCAAACGATCAGATCGATCTGAACGTCACGATCTTCAGTAAGATCGAACTCTGAGTTCCGCGCGCGGAACTATTGCGCCACTACGCATAAGTACGGACGGTATTGCCGTATACCCGCCGCAACATCTCCCAACATCTGTCCCGTTTTGACTCAATAAGCCTCTCCGAACGAGGGGACATCAGCCTCTTCTCATTGGACAAAATCGTTCGGCACGCGCGCTCGCGGGCCAGCAAAGGAACTTTGCGAAATGCGGCAGCTTTTCGTTCCCGCTTGCCTATGCCTCATGACTATTTCCGGCTCGACCGCGGAGGATGCGAAGCTCTCGCTAGAGAAATTCACCGGCAGCACGAAATTCGAAAAGCTTGCCGAGAACACGGCCGCGCAATCTGAAGCGTTGCAATCCGAAACGAAATCCGACGCGCCGGTCGCGACGATCGTGGCTGCGCCCGCGAATTCTCCTGAGAAGAAGCCTGCCGACCCCGATGAAGCGGCCGTCGTTGTCGCGGTTCCCTCCGATCGGCCGATCGAGATTCCGCAACAGACCAAGATCGAGCCGGTGCTCGCACCCGTCGTCGCGGCGCAGCCGACGCCCTTGCCGCCGCGTCCGAAGCCGGTCGTACACCGCTCGCGCGAGGAAATGTGCGAGGCCGTCGTGCAGGCCGCGCATCGCAACGACCTGCCGATTCCCTATTTCATCCGCCTGCTGTTCCAGGAAAGCGGCTTCCGGCCCGACGTCGTGAGTCACGCCGGCGCGCAAGGCGTCGCCCAGTTCATGCCGGAGACGGCGGCGAGCGTCGGACTGAAGAACCCCTTCGATCCGCTGGAGGCCATTCCGGCCTCGGCGCGATTGCTGCGCAGCCTGTTCCAGCAATTCGGCAACCTGGGTCTCGCGGCGGCGGCGTATAATGCAGGACCGCGACGCATCGAGAACTGGCTCTCCCGCAAAGGCTCGCTGCCGCAGGAAACGCAAGGCTACGTGAAGATCATCACCGGCCGTCCCGCCGAGAACTGGAAGACGGCCGAGGCCGGCACGCCGCAAATCAAATTGCCGCGCCGCGCGCCCTGCCAGGAAGTCGCGGGCCTGCAGGCCTGGAACGGTCCCGACCGCATCCCGATGCCGGTGCCCTCGCCGCGTACGCGCACGGCCGAGGTCTCATCCGGCACGCCGGCTTCGGCGCCTATCCATGGTGTGACGCGGGTGTTCCATGTCGCCGCCATGATGAAAACTGCAAAGACCGTCACTCATCCGGCTACCTCCGCGACCACGAAGGCACCGGGCAAAAAACCTGTGATGGTCGCCGCGACTCAGATGGCAGCGCGTAAAGCGGTACCGGCGAAAAAGGCCACACACGGCATCAAGATCGCCATTCTCGCGCCAGAGCCGAAACATGCGGGCACGAAACCCGCCGTCAAACCGGTGGCGAAGATGGCCAAGGCCGTCGCAAAGCCCGCCGCCAAGCCCGCCGGACGGCCGGTCCGGTTGGCTGTCGCAAATCACACACCTCGCAAATAATCGCGGCAAAAGTCGCAGAACCAACCGTAAATCGATCCTCCCCCCGTTGTACGCCCTGGCGTTGCGCTGGTAATTTGCCCGATAGGCAAGTGTGGGGTGGTTGCGGTGGTCTCGGGCTTCAATTTCGGCGCCGGTCATGGCGTTCGTCGTCGCAGGCATTGGCTGCGCGCCGCCCTGTTTTCGACCGTCTCCCTGTATGCCGTTGCGGCCCATGCGCAGAATGCGACCTGGACCGGAGCCAGCTCATCCGAGTGGCAAGACGACACCAATTGGACGGCGCCGAGCACCGTGCCGACCGGCACGGCCTTTTTCGACACCAGCGCGAATACGACGGTGCAGAACGATCTCGGCATCGTCAGTATTGGCGCGATCAGCTTCTTGAACACGGCCTCCGCCTACACGATCAACATCAACAATCCGTTTTTCATCACCGGTGGCGGCGTCACCAATAGTTCGGCCAGCACGCAAACCGTCGAGGTCGATCCCATTTCGAACGGCGGCCAACTTATTTTCCAAAATAGCGCCACGGCAAACGCCGGCGTCGGCAGCGTCACTTATAACAATCATTCATTCATAGTTTTTCAGAATACGAGCAACGCCGGCAATTCGGCGACGACGATCAACAACAGCTCGATCCTTCAGTTCTTCGATAGTTCGACCGGCGGCAGCGCCCACATCAATAACAATGCCACGACGGACTTCTTCGATTCGAGCTCGGCGGCGAGCGCGACGATCACAAACGGCAACGGCGCGGCGCTTAGCTTCAACAACACCAGCACCGCCGGCAGCGCGACGATCAACACGACCCTCAGCTCATTTGCGACTATCACCTTCAACAACTCGAGTACGGCCGGCACCTCGCATATCGATCTGATCGACGGCATTCTGACCTTTAACGATTCGAGCAAGGCCGGCGCCTCGACGATCACGATGTCGTCTCTGACGCATCCCGGCAGCATAACGTTCAACAACACGAGTTCGGCGGAAAACGCCACCATCACCAATGTGAGCATTACCGGCCTTGGCAACGGCGTCCGGTTCCTGGATCAAAGCACGGCCGGCAACGCAACCATCAACAACAACACGAACAATTCGATTCCGGGCAGCGGCGGCGAACTTTATTTCGGCACGCTCGGCGGCACCGACACCGCCAACGCCGGGACCGCCCATATCACCAACAACAACCAAGGCTCCACAAGCTTCCTCGCCCAGACCTCGGCCGCGAACGCGACGATCGTCAACAATTCGGGCGGCAGCACGAATTTCCAAGATCAGAGCACAGCGGCTAATGCCACCATCACGAACAATTCCAGCGGCTCATTGTCATTTGTCAATCAAGCGACCGCCGGGAATGCGCAGATCACAAATTCCGGATCGATGAGTTTCGGCCTGGGGCTTGGTTTGGGCGATACCGCAACGGCCGGCAGTTCCACGATCACCAATAACGGCTTCATCTTTTTCAACGATTCGACCAAGGCCGGCACGGCAACGATCACCAGCAATCCCGGATCGATATCGTTCCTGGACAGCAGCTCGGCCGAAAACGCAAACATCACGACCGGCTCGGGCGGCCTGCTCTCCTTCGCCGACACCAGCACCGCCGGCAGCGCGACCATCAACACCAATGCCGGCGGCCGCACCCAATTCACGGGCAACAGCGACGGCGGCAGCGCTCAGTTCGTCACCAATGGCACCGGCCAAGTCGATTTCTCAGGAACCACCGGCACCCTTAGCAACAACAAAATAACCGCCGGCTCGATCGCCGGCTCGGGCACATATTTCCTCGGCGGCAACCAGCTCCGCGTCGGCAGCAACAATCTTTCCACCGAGGTCAGCGGCATCATCGCGGATGGCGGGACTTTCGGTGGAACAGGCGGTGAACTCATCAAGATCGGCACTGGCACGCTGACGCTCTCGGGCGTCAGCACCAATACCGGAGGTGTCAGCGTGCAAGGTGGCACGTTGGTGATGAACGGGTCTGTGACGGGCAACGTGGGTATCGTGGCGGCCACCTTGACCGGAACCGGCACTGTCGGCGGCAATGTCGTCATGAATCCTGGCGCGACGTTCAGGCCCGGCGACGGCACGGCCGGGTCGTCCATGCATGTGAATGGAAATTTGTTCCCTGCTGGCGGGGTTTACGCGGTCAACATCAATCCGACCACATCGTCGTTCGCTCTGGTCGATGGGACGGCAACGGGGGGCGGCACGAAAGTAGACGCGACCTTCGCCACTGGCGGCTACATTGCGAAGCAGTACACAATCCTCACGGCGCTGGGCGGCGTGCAGGCCAACTTGTTCAGCGGCGGCCTCGTCAATCACAATCTGCCTGCCGGCTTCATCGACTCGCTGAGCTACGACGCGACGCACGCCTATCTCAATCTCGCCTTCGCGCCGCCGACCGTACCGGGCGGCGGGCTCAGCAACAATCAGCAGAACGTCTTCAACGGCATCAACAACTCCTTCAACACCGTCGGCCAAGTGCCGATTGCATTCGGAGCCCTCTCGGCGGCGCACCTGACCCAGCTTTCGGGCGAAGTCGGCGCCGGCTTCTCCACCGTCGCCTTTCAGGCCGGCAACTCGTTCCTCAATCTGATGCTCAATCCCTTCGTCGACGGCCGTTTCGGCGGGACGGGCGGCGCTTCCGGTTATGCCGAAGAGAAGCGCCCGCATGCGGCGGAAGCTGCCTTTGCATCCGCCATGCCGAGCAAGGCGGCGAAGGTCGCGAGCTTCGATGACCGCATCAGCATCTGGGGCGCGGCATTCGGCGCCACTGGCGCGGTGAAAGGCGATCCGACAGCCGGCTCGCACCGGACCAGCGACCAGTACTACGGTTTCGCAGCCGGCCTCGATTACAAGTTGACGCCGAATACGCTCGTCGGCTTCGCGCTCGCCGGCGGCGGCACGCATTGGGGCCTGGATAGCGGGCTCGGCAGCGGCCGTTCCGATATGTTCCAGGCAGGCGTCTACGGCATTACGCATCTCGGCGCCGCCTATCTCTCGGCCGCGGCCGCGTACTCGTTCCATGATGTGCGCACAACGCGCACTGTGACTGCCGTCGGCACCGACGCGCTGGCAGCGAGCTTCCGCGCCAACATGGTCAGCGGGCGGCTGGAAGGCGGCTATCGCGCGGCGTTCCCGTGGTTCGCTGTGACGCCGTACGGCGCGGTCCAGGTGCAGTCGATTGCGCTGCCGTCCTATGGCGAGAGCGCGACGTCCGGTTCGAACCAGTTCGCCTTGAATTACAGTTCGCAGACCGTGACCACGACGCGCGTGGAACTCGGCGGCCGTTTCGACAAGACTTGGCTGCTCGCCGGCGGCCAGTCGTTCACGCTCCACGGCCGCGCCGCTTGGGCGCATGACTGGGGCAACACGACGACCGCCACTGCCCTCTTCCAGGCCTTGCCGTTCTCGACGTTCTCCATCAACGGCGCGCGACCCGCTGCCGACGGTGCATTGGTCAGCGCCGGTGGCGAGTACAAGATGGGCAATGGCTGGTCGGTGCTCGCCAAGTTCGACGGCGAATTCTCGTCGACTACGGCGCTCTACGCCGGATCGGGCGCGATCAAGAAAGTCTGGTAATTAAGGCCGTCCGAGCACGATTGCTGCCGCTGCGGCAAGAAACGGCAGCGGCAGCGACACTACGGCGCGCAGCCAAACGATGCGTGGCGGCATCATCGGCACTTCCCATATCACCAGCCGGTGCACCGCGTAGAGTGCCCAGGCCGTCGAATAGGCGATCACCTGCGGCGCGCCGGCGCCGCCCTTGAGCGCGGCCGCCCCGATCGAAAAACCGACGACGGGCCCGCCGGGCGTGAGCGCGCCACCGAGCGTCGCCAGCACGATCCCGACGATACCGGACTCAGGACCGAGCCAAGGGCCGATCAAGTCGCGCGGCAGGATTTCGGCGAGGAAGCCCGAGCCGACGACGCCGACGCCGATACGCGGCAGCAGCTTGATGAACTCGATCAGGCCGTCGCGCGCGCCGTCGTTGAGCAGCACACGCCCGCGCATCGCGGCAATGAAGGCGAGCGCCGCAACGATCAGCCAGAGCAAAATGTTGATGGCGAGCGTCATGACGGCGGGCCGCTGCGCCAGGAGAAGCCCGCTTTCACCGCCATACGCGCCAGCACGCCGGCGAGCAGCGGCAGCGGCAGCGCCGCCACGATGCGCCACATCACAAAGTCCGAGCCGAAGAACGGCAGCTCCCAGACCAGGGCGCGCGTGTAGCCGACCAGCGTCCAACTCGTGATGAAGGCAACCACGGCGCCGGCATCGGCGCCCATGGCGAGGAAGGCGCCGGCCACCGGGTAGATCGTGATCGGACCGCCCGGCAGGATCATGCCGAACACCGCCGCAATCACGAGCCCAAGAAACCCCGATTCATGGCCGACCCAGCGCGCCACCATTTCGCGCGGCAAGAGCAGCGTAACGAACGCGCCGATCAGACAGCCGGCCAGAACCTTCGGCAGCATATCGCCGAACAGCGTCACGTCGCCGAGCAGGATCTCGATAAAACGCGCCGAGCCGTCGCGCCAATAGACGGTCGCCGCGGCCCCAGCGGCAAGCAGCGCGATGATCGCCGTCGACATGTCGAATGCGCGGCGGGGGCGGCGTTTGATGGGTTCGGAGGACAAGACGTTTCGCCAATACTGCAAGGGCGCGCATCCTGCGCGGTCGCCATCGTCCTTTCAAGCGCCGCCACGCGTTGACCGCGCGTGATACCGCCGATAGTTTCGGCGCATGGGATTTGTGATCGTTTTTCTCGGCGGCGGCGTCGGCGCGGCGCTGCGTCACGGCATCAATCTCGCCGTTGCGCGGGGCTTCGGCACCGCGTTCCCTTACAGCACGCTGCTGATCAACGTCACCGGCTCGTTCATCATGGGCGCGGTCGCGGCCTATTTCGCCTTCAAGGGCGATGCCTCGCAGCACTGGCGGCTGTTCCTCACCACCGGCATCCTCGGCGGCTACACGACATTCTCGGCATTTTCGCTCGACGCGGCGCTGCTCTACGAGCGAGGCGAACTCGGCCTCGCGGCGCTCTATGTCGGCGCCTCGGTGGTGCTGTCGATCGTCGGTCTGTTCGCCGGGCTGGCGTTAGTCCGCAGCTTCGCCTGACATTTTTCGTTTTTGCACGATCTTGTCCGAAAACCGGTTTCCACTTTTCGGGATCATGACATCGGCCGCATGCCGAGCTTGTCGAGCAGCGCCATATCGCGGTCGCGGCCGGGATTCGGCGTGGTCAACAGCTTCGGCCCGTAGAAGATCGAATTGGCCCCGGCCAGGAAGCAGAGCGCCTGCGTCTCTTCGCTCATGTCCTCGCGCCCGGCCGACAGCCGCACCACCGAGGCCGGCATGCAGATGCGCGCCACCGCGATGGTGCGCACGAAGTCGAGCGGATCGAGCTTCGGCTGGCTGGCGAGCGGCGTGCCTTCCACCTGCACCAGCATGTTGATCGGCACGCTTTCCGGATGTTTAGGCAGGCTGGCCAAGGTCGCGATCATGCCGACGCGGCCGTCCAGCCCCTCGCCCATGCCGACGATGCCGCCGCAGCAGACATTGATGCCGGCGGCGCGGACGTATTCGAGGGTGTCGAGGCGATCCTGGTAGCAGCGCGTAGTAATGATGGAGCCGTAGAATTCCGGCGCCGTGTCGAGATTGTGGTTGTAGTAGTCGAGGCCGGCGTCCTTCAGCCGCAGCGCCTGCTCCGGCGTCAGCATGCCGAGCGTGGCGCAGGTCTCCATGCCGAGCGATTTCACGCCCTCGACCATGGCGCAGACGCTCTCCAGGTCGCGCTCCTTGGGTGAGCGCCAGGCGGCGCCCATGCAGAAGCGTTGCGCGCCGGCGGCCTTGGCGGCGCGCGCCTCGGCGAGCACCGCCTCGATCGCCATCAGCTTCTCGGCCTTCACGCCGGTGTCGTATTGCGAACTCTGCGGACAATAGGCGCAGTCTTCCGGACAGCCGCCGGTCTTGATCGACAGCAGCGTCGAGATCTGCACCTCGGCCGGATCGAAATTCTGCCGGTGCACGCTGGCGGCGCGGTGGATCAATTCCGGGAACGGCAGCGCGAACAGCGCCCGCACCTCCTCGCGCGTCCAATCGTGACGAGGTTCATGAAACGTTGCGGCGGGCGCAATATCGTGAGCTAGGGACATGCGTTAAACGTCTCGCTTCTCTCTACCTGCCGGGGCTTATAGCAAGGTTGGCCGGCAATTTCGCCATGATTTCATCGGATTGCTGGCGCTGAGGCCGCCGTGATAGGCTTTTCAGGCGCCAGGAGCCGGGTTTTTACCATGAAAAAAGCGTTCGCCGTCTGCATCGGACTGGCTGTTCTCGCGGGCTGGAGCGCGCCCGCCTTGGCGCAGTCGCGCGAGGACGACCCCCTCATCCTGGAGCAGAAGGCGAAGCAAAAAGAGAACGAAGAGCTCGACAAGCGCTACAAGTCGACTCTGCAGAAGACCCGCAAGGAAATGCCGAACGAGCGCGTCGATCCTTGGGCCAACATGCGCGCGAACGAGCAGAAGAAGTAACGCGCTTCAGCTATGGACAAGCATCGCATCACGCGCGTGGTCGGCATATTGGCCGGCGCGGCGACTTTGTTCGTGCTGCAGCAATATGCCGAGCTTGCGTTTTACCTCGCGCTGCCGGCGGCGATTATCGCCTATTTCGCGGTGCTGGTCGGCGTGGGCCTCGCACTCAACGTGACGCCGCCGAGCCGGTAGCTTTTTGTTTTGTTTGCTACCAGCGCCGCCCCCAGCCGCGCCGGAAATAGGGACCGTAGTAGCCGTAGTAATAAGGCGCCGGCTCGTAATAGACGGTCGGCGGCGGCTCATAATAAATCTGCGGCCGTTCGGCGTAGATGGGCTCGTCATAAGAACGTGGCCGCACGCTGCGCTGCGACTGTATGCGGCCGCTCATGTCGAGCGAACTCTGGATGGCGTAGCCGGACTTGTCCTGCCAGGTGACCGCGCACCAGCCTTCGCTGCAATCGCTCGCGTCGACCAGGCTGCCGCCCGGGATTTTCGTGACGATCTCGCTGCCGGTTCCGGGCGAGGCGCGCAGATTCACGGTCGAGGCGACGTAGGCGGGCTTGGCGGATGCAGCCGTTGCCGCGGCGGCGAGAAAGGCGAGAACGATCACATACGTTCGCATGGTCCCCTCCGAAGGCGCAAAGCATAGCAGGAAATATGGGCGCAAGGTCACCGCGCAATCGCGGCGGCTTCAGGGCGGCGGCGCGGACGGCGTCTAGGACCGCTTGCCTCGCAGCGTCCCGCTCTTTAGACAGACCCGCATGACCGACGATAAACCGCAGACCGACTCGCCGCCCGACCGCCTGTCCACCGACCCCCGCAGCCCCTATTTCAATGCCGACGTTCTGGGGCGCGACGTAGGCGTGCGGTTCAAGGGCGTCGAGAAGACCAATGTCGAGGAATATTGCGTGAGCGAAGGCTGGATCCGCGTCGCCGCCGGCAAAGCGCTCGACCGGCACGGCAACCCGCTGACCATCAAGCTCACCGGTCCGGTCGAAGTCTGGTTCAAGAGCCCGCAGCCGGGCTGACATGCGTCCGGACGCGCGTCATCGCCCGTATCGGTGACCCCGGGCGGGCCGTCATTTCCCTTTTTCCTTATTCCCCAAACGGGGGAATGGAGCGCCGGGAGGGCGCCTCGGAGGGTTTGCGAGACCCTCCTTTGGGGCGCCCTTGCGATCGGGAGCCCCGCACGCCTTGCGCGGACGTGCGCCGGTCTTGCGAAAACCGGCTGCGCCCCCCTGGCGCTCCATTCACGAGACCCATTGTCGGGGCCCC
>Ga0134124_10000117_pt1 | contig 73787 bp, 72 predicted proteins | sample KB304_FD_96880 | JGI IMG/M metagenome (GOLD analysis project Ga0134124, IMG submission 96880) | Terrestrial soil microbial communities without Nitrogen fertilizer from Kellogg Biological Station, Michigan, USA - KB3-0-4 | ecosystem: Environmental > Terrestrial > Soil > Unclassified ...
CGCAGCCAGGAGATCGAGGCCGTCACCCGCAAGGTCCTGGACCTGAATCCCGGCGAGATGCTCAAGGCGACGGCTTACGCGGCGCTCATCGAGGCGCTGCGCAGCCAGGGGAAGTTCCGCGAGGGCAACCGCATCGGCCTGCGGCTGCTGGACGAGGGGAGCTCCAACTTCAGCAAGTCGATCGCCTACTACGAGATGGCCTACAACCTGGCGGAGGCCGAGGAGGACCTGGACGAGGCGCTCGACTTCGCCCGCCGCTCCGTCGAGCTGTCGCCGGACGAGATCAAGCAGTTCCCGCTCGCCGCCCTCGGCTGGGTGCACTACAAAAGGAAGGAGTTCGACCGCGCGGTCGACTTCCTCTCCAAGTCGAGCGAGCTCGGCCCCTCTCCCACCACCCTGACGCATCTGGGCATGGCCCTCCTCGCCTCCGGCGAAGAGGACCGGGCGCGGAGCATCCTTGCCCACGCCCGGGCCATCAGCGGCCGCGGTGAGGCGCTCCAGGAGAAGATGATGGAGTGCATGAAGGATTCGACCCGCCTCATCGAGCGCGCGCGGAAGGTCCCGAAGAAGTAGAGAGGGTCCGTCTCCCGGAGAGCGCATGCGCTGGAGCCGGTACTACTTTTCGACCGCCCGCGAGACGCCGGCCGACGTCCGTCCGGCCGGACGGCAGCTCATGGCGCGCGCCGGCCTGATCCGGAAAGGGCTTGCCGCCGGCACCTGGAGCCATCTCCCTTTCGGCTGCCGCAGCCTGGCGAAGCTGGCCGCTCTGGCCCGCCGCGAGCTCGACGCCGCCGGATCTCAGGAGCTCGATCTCGCCCGCGACCTGACCGCCACCGATCTCCTACGGCCCGTGCTGCAGAGCCACCGCCAGCTTCCGGTGAGCTTCCATCAGATCCGCGATCTCAAGGCAGACGTCTGGGCATTCGCCGCGCACCCCGAAATCAAGGACGAGGTCCAGGCCCGGACCGCCGCCTGGCAGGAGATGCAGTCCTTCTTCGGCCGTCTCTTCGCGGCCTGCCGGCTCTCTCCCGGGCCCGTCGAGACGTTCGGCAGCTCTCTGCTGCTCGTGCCGGCCGAGAGCGGCGGGATCAAGGCGCTACGCTGTCCGCTCTGCGGCTACGCGGCCACCACGGACAAGGCGGCAACCCGGATCGCCGCCGAGGACGCCGCCGTCGAGGATGCCGCCGCCGAGGCGCCGCACCTGCGGGAGGTCAAAACGCCGGGGATGAAAACCGTCGAGGACGTCGCCCGTTTCTTCGGCGTTCCTCCCTACCGGGTGGTCAAGACGCTGCTCTATGAAACCGAAAAAGGGGTGGTGGCGGCGCTGGCGCGGGGCGACCGGGAGATCAATGAAAGCAAGCTCGCCGATCACCTCGGCGTTTCGCGGCTCCATCTGGCGGGTGAGGAGGTGGTGCGTGCCACGACCTCGGCACCGGTCGGCTTCGCCGGTCCGATCGGGCTGCCGGGCGTCCACCTCGTCGCCGACGAGACCGTGGGGCAGCTCAACGGCTTCGTCTGCGGCGCCAACCGGGCCGACACGCACTTCGTCGACGTTCACTGGGGGCGTGACATTCTTTTGGAGCGCCGCCAGTATCCGTGGCCGCGGATGGGCTCGACCGACCTGTTGCGGGTGAGGGAGGGCGACGCGTGCCCTCGCCGGCGTTGCGAGGGCACGCTGGAAGCCTTCCGTGGCTTCGCGGTCGGCGAGATCGCCGGACCGTCCATCGTGCCGGTCTCCGCGTTCACGGACGATTCCGGGACCTGGTGTCCGCTGTGGAGGAGCAGTTACAGTCTGGACCTCGGGGAGATCCTGGCGGTCGCAGTCGAGCAGAGTCACGACGGGGACGGCATCCTCTGGCCGCGCCCGCTCGCGCCGTTCGAAGCGCTGCTCGTCGCCCTCAATCCGGACGCCGAAGCGGTGAGGACGGCCGCCGATCAGCTCTACGGCGGTCTCCTGGAGCAGGGAGCCGACGTGCTCTACGACGACCGCGGCGAGCGTCCGGGCGTCAAATTCAAGGACGCGGATCTCGTCGGGTTTCCCGTTCGCCTGGTCGTCGGCGCCAAGTCGCTGGCCGCCGGCAACGTCGAGATCTCATTGCGCAGCGATCGCGAGAAGCGTCAGGTGCCGGTCGCCGAGGCGGTCTCGCGGGTTCTCGCGCTGCTGGAGGAATGATGACCGACCTTCCCGATCTTCCCGACCTTCTCGCCGCGCGCCGGGTTCTGCACGGCGTGGTGGTCCGCACGCCAGTCCTGCGTTCCGACGTCCTCGACGAGAGGGCCGGTGCGCAGCTCTTCTTCAAGGCGGAAGGCTTGCAGCTCACCGGCTCGTTCAAGGTGCGGGGCGCCTACAACCGCATCCGCTCGCTCTCTCCGGACGAGGTCGCGCGCGGCCTGATCACGGTGAGCGCCGGCAACGCGGCCCTGGGCGCGGCCTGGGCGGCCCGGGCCATCGGAGCGCGCCTGGTCGTGGTGATGCCGGAGAACGCGGTGCCGGAGAAGCTCGCCGCCGTCGCCGCGCTCGGCGCGCGGATCGAAAAGGATGGAGTGACCAATGCCACCCAGGCGTTCGAACGGCTCGCCCGCCTGCGCGACGAGCACGGCTACACGCTGGTGCACCCGTTCGACGATCCGTACGTCATCGCGGGAGCCGGCACGGCCACCTGGGAGCTGCTCGAGGAGGTTCCGGATCTCGACGACCTGGCGATCCCCGCGTCCGGAGGAGGCCTCCTCGGGGGAGCTCTCCTGGCGGCGCGCGGCCTGGCTCCGCGAGCGCGGGTCTACGGCATCCAGCCGGAGGGCGCCGACGGCATCGTCCGTTCGCTTGCCGCCGGAATCCCTACACCGCCCGAGCGCGTGCAGACCATCGCCGACGGCCTCACCGCTCCCAAGCCCGGCATCCGCAACTTCGAATTGATCCGGCGCCACGCCGCCGGCATCCTCACCGTGCCGGACAGCGCGATCCTCGCCGCCCTAGGGCTGATCGCCCGTCATCTCAAGGTCGTGGTCGAGCCCGCCGGTGCCGCCGCCCTGGCCGGCGTCCTGTCCGGCGGCGGACAGTTCCATGGCCGGCGGGTGGGCGTCCTGCTGAGCGGCAGCAACACCGGGATGGAGAGGGTGCGGGAGGCGCTCGCGGGATGAGCGGCGCCGGCGCGACAGCGCCAGCTTTTTCCGCGTGGCGATGAGATCGAGCTGCGCCAGGCCGGCGTCGCACGCGTAGCCCTTCGCCCTGAAGTTTTCCATCGCGAGCTCCAGAAGGTCGGAGGCGAGCTGCACGTCGTCTCCAAGCTCGCGAGCAATCAACCCTTCGATCCAGATTCGACGGTTGATCGTCAAAGTATCGGGCCACTGCTTGTAGAGCTCGGCTGTGGCGGCAACGACCTGAGCGGCTTCAGGGGCGTTTCCTGCCTTGACCAGCGCATCGGCAAGATTGTGGCGCGCCGCCAACGCCAGTCGAGGGGTGGGGATCCACGTCATGGCATTCCGCAGGATGGCTGCCGCCTCGAACCAGTTGCCCTTGACGATGTGGACATTCGCCCGGCTGATGACGACCTGCGCCAGGCGATGCTGCTTGCCAAGAGCGGCGAAGGTCTCCGCGGCGCGATCCAGAAGGACCAGCGCAGTATCGAGTTGCATGATCTCGCGGCAGAGCGACGATTCCAGGAGATCGATGGTCGCCGTGAAGTCCGGATCGGTGCCGCCGGTCTTCTGGATCGAGCGCGCGAGGGAAAACGCCTTGCGGGCCGCCGAAAAATCTCCGTGAACCCGGAGAGTGTTGCCTTCGACAGCGAGCGAATAGGCTTCCAGGTCTCTTAAGGTTTCGACACCACCGCAGGTCCTCGGTTCGATGTGCGAGATCACGGAGCGCGCCAGGCGAACGAGCTCCCAGGCCTTGGCTGGATCGCTCGATACCTCCCCATCACTACAGTCCAGAGCGTGCGTCGCGAAGGAATAGCTGTGGAACCGAGGCTCCGAGCGAAGCGCCCTGTCTCTCCGGGACCACGGCAGTGCCAGGACCTCGCGGAGTTGATCCCCCACAGCCTCCCGCTCGCAGGAGATGCGATCCAGGTGCTCGAGCGCTCTTTGGGACGAACGGCGGAAGGCGTCTTCGTAATCCCGGGAGGTTACAAGTCTGGATTGTCGTTCCACTGGAGAGACCTTCAGCCCGGGCCGCCTGGACGGTGGCCCGGGTCCATCGAATATGGGAACCGATCAGCTCGCCGAGCGGCCCATCACCTGGCTCGCCCGGACCAGCTCCGTCACCTGGGCGATCAGCGCCAGACTGACGGACTCCTTCTGGGCAGCCTTGTAGACCATCGTCAAGGCTGCGAGCGCCTCGGGTTGGACGTTGCGCGCCTCGAAGAGCTGCACGAGGCTCGCGGCGGTCCGGAGCACCTTCTCCGACTGACCCCGGGCGGCAAAAACGGTCACCAGGTCGAGCGCGGCAATGGCGGCGTCGAGACCGTAGCCGGCTGTCGTGAGTCGCTCGATGGCCTGCGTCAAGCGGCTCTCGGCAAGCTCGAGGTCCTCGCCGAGCTCGCGGGCGATGATCCCTTCGACCCACAGGCGGCGGCTGGTGGTGAGCGGGTCGGAGAACTGGAGGTACAGATCCCGGTTCTTCTCGAAGAGCTGGGATGCTTCCTGAGCCCGGCCGGACTTCGCCAGGATGTCGATCAGGTTGTGGCGCACCGCCAGCGCGAGGCTGAGATCGCAGGAGACGTCGAGCGCGCCTTCCAGAGTCGCCGCCGCGGCGGCGAACTCGCCCTGGACGATGTAGACGTTCGACCGGTTGATGATCGTACGTGCCAACTGATTGCGGTCCTTGAGCGCCAGGAAGACCTTGCCCGCCCGGTCCAGCAGATGGAGAGCCGCACCGAACTGGCGCAGGTCGCGCCGCAACGAGCCTTCCAGATAGTCGATGCGAGCGCCGAGATCGGGATCGGCACCGCCGCGCTCCTGCACCTGGCGCGCTTCCATGAACATGCCGAAGCCGGCCCGCAGGTCGCCTGCCACGCGCAGGGAGTTCCCTTCCATGGCGAGCGAATAGGCTTCGAGATCCGCCAGCGCCGCCGCGCCACCGGAGGACGCCGGATCCGCCTGCGCCGCGATGGAACGGGCGAGACGAGCCAGCTCCCTGGCCAGGGCCGGGTCATACACGACAGCCTTCTCGCAGCGCTCCAGGGTGTAGTACCCGAGAGCGTACGTCTGGAACCGCGGCCCGACGACCACGGCGGCTTCCCGCTCGACCGGCGGCAACGCCAGAAGCTCGGCGAGCTGGGCCGGAGCGGCTGCCCGTTCCTCCGCCGCGCGTGCGGTGCGGCTGAGGGCGGTCTGCACCAGGCTGTCAAAAGACCGTTCATCGTCCAGTGCCCGCGATGGATCGTCGCGGTCCGGATGACTGCTTGGGGAGGCGGGGTGCTCGCCTTCCGCTAATGCCCGGGAAAGAGCCCGCGCGAGAGCTCCTCCCCGCTTTTCCGGAAAAATTCCCATGAGAAATCCCCTCCTGAACACTGCGGTCGTACCTGCAAATTCTACGATCATCCGTCCAAGACAAAAAGTTTCATCCTGCCGAAAACGACTTCTTTCGAAGATGCAATCTTAGGAATGGCCGCCGGCTGGGTCGATGAAGCTGCCGGCATCCATCCCGTTCACGGTCGCCGGCTGGTTGTGGCCGCCGTCGATACCGGCCGGATCGATGAACGAGCCCGCCTTCATGAACACCGAGGCCACCCAGTGCCAGGCGCGGTCGAGGACACTGACCTGACCGACCTCATGGGTGACCGCCGGGCCCTGCTCCCCCAACGGTTTTGCATGCGCCAGGCCGGGAACGACCAAGAGCACGAGCAACACGAGCAACCCCAGACGCAAACGCAGATCATTCATACGCTTCATCCTCTCCGAAGTTCCAGCCGCCCACCATGGAAATCGGCCTGTAACAGCCCCTTATACAGATACTGGTGAGCGCCGAGGGGAAAAAGGGGTCAAACTCGCGTAACTTTGTTGACAAACCCTTGATCCTGCCCTTAGCGTGCTACAACACTAGCACACCTATGACTCGTTTACTGCGCATCGAACCGGCCGATCCGAGGCCCATCTGGCGCCAGATTGAGGAAGGTGTGCAGCATCTTATCGCGACTGGTGCACTTTCCGCCGGGTCGGCGGTTCCTTCCGTGCGCGATCTGGCGCGGGACCTCCAGGTCAACCCGGCGACGGTGTCCAAGGCCTACCAGCGGCTCACCGACGCCGGTGTCCTCGCCGTGCGCCGGGGAGACGGCACCTATGTCTCCACGGCGCCGCCGGTGCTCACTCTCGACGAGAGGCAGCGCAAGCTCCGCGACGGCGCCGTGCGCTATGTGAGCCTGGCGGCGACGCTGGGAGCGGATGAGGAGGAGACCGCCGTCGCCTTGGCGACGGCCTGGCGCGGATTGCGGAACGATCCCGGTGAGCGGGATGACCGGAATGACCGGGATGGCGATGGAGGAGAGGAATGAGCCTGATCGAGGTGGCGGCGCTGACCGTCCGCTATGGACGCCGAACGGCTCTCGACGGCGTCGCGTTCAACGTGCCGGAGGGGGCGGTCTACGCTCTGCTCGGCCGCAACGGCGCCGGCAAGTCGTCTCTCGTGCGCTGTCTGCTCGGCGTGCAACGGCCGGCCGCCGGCAGCGTCCGGCTGCTCGGGAGTGACGTCTGGACGCGGCGCGCGTCGATCCTGCGCGAGGTGGGCGTGGTGCCCGAGGAACCCGACGCTCCGCCGGCGATGACGGTCCACCAGATCGCCGCTTTCTGCGCCCGTCTCTATCCGCGCTGGGATTCCGCCCGCGTGGACGACCGGCTGCGCCGCTTCGGCGTGCCGGTGGACGTGCCGTTCGGACGCCTCTCCAAAGGACAGAAGGGACAGGTCTCGCTGACCCTCGCTCTCGCTCCGGAGCCGCGCCTGGTCATCCTCGACGATCCCACCCTGGGTCTCGATCCGCTCGCCCGGCGGGCTGTCTTCGAGGAGCTGATCGTCGACCTCGCGGACCGCGGTACGACGGTCTTCCTCACCAGCCACGACCTTGCCGGAGTCGAGGGGATCGCCGACCACGTCGGCGTCCTCTGCGACGGCCGCCTCGTCCTCGACGAGGAGCTGGAGAGCCTCAAGGGGCGGTTCCGGCGTCTCCGCGTTCCGGCGGGCGGCGAGGACGGTGGGGATGGGGGGCTGGCCGGCCTGGCGGATCTGGCGCCGTTGCGGATCGCCCAGAGCGGCTGGGGCACCGAGGCGGTCCTGACCCGCTGGGACGAGGAGCGGCTGGAAGAGATCTCCCCGACCCTTCCGCGCGGCGCCGAGGTCTCGGCCCTGACGCTGGAGGAGATCTTCCTCGCCGTGGTCGAGCCGGTGGCGGGAGAGCGGCCGTGAGGGCGGTCAGGGTGTTTGGGGCCGTCCTGTTCCGCGAGGTGGCGGAGCGCTGGCTGCTGCTCGTCGGCGCCGAGGCGGTGGGTTTCTTCCCTCTCCTGGTGCCGTTCCTGCCCGGCGTCCAGAGCGGTTTTTCCGCCGAGTTCCGCGCCGGCGTCGCGCTTGCCCTCTGCTTCACGGTCGCCGCCGTGCTCGCGGTGACTCTCGGCGCCTCGGTTCTCGCCGGCGAGTTGGCCGAGGGGCGCCTGGGGTTCTATTTCTCGCGCCCGATCGCCGGCTGGGCGGTGTGGGCCGGCAAACTGGCGGGAGTGGCGGTCCTCTCCATCGGCTCGGCGTTGCTGGTCCTCCTGCCCACGCTCGTGGTCGACCGGCGGCTCGAGCTCGGCATGCCGTGGTGGATGGACACCCCGTGGACACGCCATGTGCCGCCGTTCGTCGGAATTCTCGCCGCCGGCTGTGTCCTGCTCCTGCTGTTCAGCCATCTGGTGAGCAGCATGGTTCGGTCGCGCTCTCCCTGGCTTCTTCTCGACCTGGGAGCGGCGTTGGCCGCGGCGGCGCTGTTCTGGAGCATCCGGCAGACGCTCTGGCGGGAAGGAGCGATCGACGCTTTCTTCTGGGGGCTCGGCGGGCTCGTCCTCCTCGTGACCGTCGCCGCGGCGGTGGCCAGCGCGGTCCAGGTGACGCGTGGCCGGACCGACGCGCGGCGGGCGCACCGCCTCCTCTCCCTCACCTTCTGGAGCGGCGTGGGGATCGCCACCGCCGCCTTCGCCATCTTCTCCCATTGGGTCGTCGACGTGTCGCCGTCCGATCTGCGGGCCTTCGAAGCCGTCCTGTCTCCGGCGGCAAGCACCTGGATCGGCGTCCGGGGGCCTGCGGTCCACCGCGGTGCCTACTTCCCGGCGTTCCTCTTCGACACCGCGACCGGGCGGAGCCTCAAGATCAGCGGCTCGCCCATCGACCGGTTCTGGTGGCTGCAACCGGTGTTCTCCTCCGACGGCAGCGCCGCGGCCTGGCTGGAGGGAGGCGCCGGCGGCTACGAGCTGAAAACGCTCGACCTCACCCGGCCCGGTGCCCGGCCGGCCGCGACGGCCGTCGCGTTCGAAAGCTGGCCGGACCGAATGGCCCTGTCGCCGCATGGCAGGCTCCTGGCCGCCGTCCATGATGGAGTGCTGACCGTGGACGACCTGGAAGCGCGCAGGATGGTGACCTCGGTTCCGGTCGCCCTCGCGAGCGAGCAGGGGCTCAAGATGCGCTTCACGGACGACCGGCACCTGCGGCTCTATCAGGCGCTGTTTGAACGCCCTGAACGGTCCGAAACGCCGGCGGAGCGCAAGGAGAAACCGGAGCGGCTCTGGCGCCTCACCGCCTTCGACCTCGATCCGGTCGACCTCGGTCCGGGCCATGGCAAGCTGATCCGGGTCGGCGGCATCGAGGTGACCGGCAACTGGTTCTTCTGGTCGGTCTCGCCGGATGGCTGGCACGTGGCGTTGCGCGCCATGGAGGGCCCTTTCCGCCTGGGCGACCTGCGGACCGGCGCGATCCTCGCGACACTGCCGCGCAGCCCGGAGGGAGGCATGGCGACCTTTCTCTCGGACGGCCGCCTGATCCTGGATCAGCGCAACGGCGACGGCACCACCTTGCGTCTGCTGGGCAAGGACGGCGCCGAGCTCCGCCAATTCGCCTTTCCCTCGGTCCGCGTGGCCGTGGGGGGAGAGGTGCAACCGGGACGTCTGGCCATGGCGACCACGCCCCGCGGCACCTTCGCGGAGCCCGCCGCCTGGAGCGCGTTCCTGCTGAATCTGGACAATGGCCGGGCCGCTCCGCTCGGCGCCGGCCTGCTCCCCGTCATGCGCGATCTGAGCCTGTTCGACCGCGGCGCCGGCAATCCGCAGAGCGTCGGCGCCCGCCTGTTCCTGCGGACCGGCGGTGATCTCCTCCTCCTCGATCCCGCCACCGGCCGCCTGCGCACCGTGCTCCGCATCCACGGCGGCTGAGCACACACTTTGCAACTTTGCTCCCGTCGGCCGGGAAGTGGACCAAATGGTCCGCGGCAACGTATTGACTAGGGAGAGGGCAAAGGAGGTGAGCCATGGAACGAAGAAAGATGTCGAGCCGTACCCCGGAGCTTGAGACCGCCCGCCGGCAGATCGCCGTGCGGCTGATCGTCCAGTCGCTCCAGGGGTGGCGCCACGGCGATCCTCGGTTGAGCCAGGCCGTGGTTTCGCTGGAACGGCGCAGGGCGCTCCGCCGCCAGCCCTGGCGCCAGCCGCTGCGTCCGGCGCAGGAGCCGGTCTCGATGCTGGAGAAGATCCGCCGCTTCGAGGCCCGGATCCGGGCGCACTAGTTAGATCGGAGCGAGCGGTCCGGGGATGTAGGCGATCGCGTCGATCTCGACGCGCAAGCCGGGGTCGGGGAGGGCGGCCGCCTGGATGGTTGTGCGGGCCGGCCGGTGGTCGCCGAAGGTTCGCGAGTAGACCGCGTTCATGCGCGGGAACTCGTCCATGTCGGTCAAAAACACGCCACAGCGGAGTACATACGGGAGGCCCGAGCCGGCGGCCTCCAGGATCGCCTGCAGGTTGCGCAGCACCATCTCGGTCTGCGTCTCGATGTCCGGGCCGGCGAGCTTGCCGGTCGCCGGATCGGTGGCTCCCTGGCCGGAGACGAAGACCAGGCGCTCGAAGATCATACCGGGGGAGTAGGGTCCGACCGGCGGCGGGAGCGTGGAGCTGGTCACGGGACGGTGGCTCGGTGTCTCAGACAGTTGGGGCATGTCTCTCTCCCTTGCAAAGAATGCACAAGCGTATCGCCAAGGGCGGAAAACTTTGACGCCCGGAAGCGCGTATCGTAGCGTAGAGCAAATCAGCGGAGCGAAGCGAACGGCCGGAAGCAGGGGGACGATGAGCACAGCCGGATGGCGGTGGCCTAGATGGATTCTTTGCGGGGCGTTCTTCGTGCTGGCGCTCGTGCCCGGCCGTGCCGGCGCCTCGCCGGCCGGGGCCCGCGGCGACTCCGGGAGCCTGGACGCGTCGGTGACGCCGCGCGAGCTGTCGGAGGCGGAGCGCGCCGCGGTCGACCTCGCGGTGGCCTATCTCGAAAAAGGACCGTCCGCCTGGTGGGATCACCTGGCGGCCGGCGCGCCGCTGCGCCGGCTCGGCCGGGCGGAAGCGCTGGACGAGATCGCCGCGCGGGTCGGCCCCTCCGACGGCGCCACCTGGCAGCTCCTCACCCCGGGCCGCGCCGATCCGCAGCGCGCGATGATCGGCATCGAGTTTCCCTCGGGCCTCGACGAGACGCTCACCCTGGATCTGGTCAACGAGGGCGGCTGGAAGCTCGCCGGGCTGAGCACGACGATCGATTCCACTGCCCCCGGGGCGGTGATTCCTTCTCCCCGGCCGCCGGCAGCGGCCGGCGCGCCGGCCGCGGACGCCGCTCCCGCCCCCAACCTCAAAGATGCCGACATCCCGGCCTTTCTCCCCTTGCTCTCGCTGGGAGTGGCGGCGTTCGCCCTTCTCGCCGGTTCGCTCGGTGGGTTTCTGCTGGGCCGGGCCGGGCGGATCGGCGCGGCCACCAGTTGGGGCATTACCGCTCTGGTGCTCCTCGGCGGCTCGCTCTACCTGGGCTGGTCTCTGGGGGGCCGGCGTCTCGCGGCGGCGCCTGCGGCGGGACAGGTCAAGGCGACCGGCCGCGGCGGTGTCGGCGGCCTGGTGCAATTGCGCGCGATCCTCGCCGCCGGCACCGACCGCGCCGAGATCGAGAAGCGATTGACCGCCGCGACCGTGGACGCGCAGCAGCGCGACGTCCAGACCCTGTGGCGGGCGCAGTACCTGCTCGGCGAAGGGGATCTGAACGGCGTCGACACCATCCTTCGCGGCTTTCCCAGTCCCGCCCCCTATCCGCTCGCCGAGCTGCTGCGCGCCCGCCTCGCCTTCCGCCGCCTGCGGCGCGACGAGACCGGCTGGCTCTATCAGACCGCGATCGGCCGCGGCCACGACGACGACGGCCTGCGTCTCGAAGCGGCGTTCGCCAGCGCGTCGACCGATGCCGAGGACCGCGCCGAGGGCGAATTCGCCGACATGGTGAACATGGGCTCGCGCCTCGCGGAGCCCTGGTACATCGCCGCGCAGATCGCCGCCAGCCAGGACCGGATGGACGAGGCCGAAGGCTTCCTGCGCCTCGCCTGGAAGCTCGAGCCCGCCCCCCGCGCCGACCTCTTCCGCAACCCGCTGCTCTCCGTGCTGGTGGCGCGCCCGAAGATCTTCCCGATGTTCAAGCTCGGGGGCGCCGACGAGGCGAGCGTCGCTCCCGAGGGCGACCGCCATCCGCTCGCCCTGCCCACCGGCGCCAAGGCCACCACCTGCGGCCAGAGCCTGCGCCTGGCGGTTGGCACCGCGGAGCTGTCCGTGCCGGGCGGCGCCCTGCTCGCGCCGGCCGACGCCGTGATCGAAGACGCCGACACCTGGAAACGGCACAGAGAAGCCAAGGCACTCGCGGCCCTGCCGGCCGTCAAGGCGCGGGCCGCCGCCGCCGGCGGGCTCCAGCCGCAGCTCCTCCGCATCGCCGAGCAGGCGGGCCGCGCGCTGGCCGAGCAGAACCGCTGGAGCGATCTGATCGACCTCACCCAGCCGATCGCGCCGAAGATCGAAAACGCGCCGGCGACCCTCGTCCGCCTGCGCGCGCAGGCTCTCCACCGCCTGCTGCGCGACAGCGAGGCGCGCCAGCTCCTGGTGCGCCTGGCGAAGACCGACCTCGCCAGCCGCCGCCCTTCGACCGGCACCCTCTTCGACCTCGCCGAGCTGTTCGCCGCCTCCGGCGACTACGACACCGCCATCAAGCTGCTGGAAAAGGCCGATTCCGTGCTGCCCGAGCCGCGCTCGCTGCGCCGCCGCCGTCAGCTCGCCATGGACCGCGACCTGGAAGCCTCCTACGAGAGCTTCCGCTCGGAGCACTTCGAGGTGCGCTACCCCAAGGCCACGGGCGAGCGCTACGCCCGCCAGGTCTCCTGGGTGCTGGAGCAGGAGCGCTCCCGTCTGGCGCACTGGATCCCGGAGCCCGCCGGCAAGCTCATCGAGGTCCACCTCTTTCCTTATAAGGACTTCTACACCAGCTTCGGAGGCGACATCGCGGTCATCGGCATCTTCGACGGCAAGATGCGGGTGCCCTTCGCCGAGATCCGCAGCCTCGATCCGCGCCTCGTCGCCGTTCTCTCCCACGAGCTGGCGCACGCTCTGATGTCCGCGGCGACCGGAGGCCAGACGCCGCACTGGTTGCAGGAAGGGCTCGCGCAGCACATCGAGATGGGCACCCGGCGAGTCAATCCGCTGCCGGACCTCGCCCGCACCGGCCGCGCCCTGTCGTTTCCCACCGTCGATCCGATCCTGCGCGGCTTCGCCGAAGAGCGCTTCGTCAGCCTGGCCTACAGCGAGGCGGCCTGGGCGGTCGCCTTCATCGAATCGCGTTTCGGCGACAAGGCGATCCCCCGGCTTCTCGCCGCCTTCGCCGCCGGCAAGACCACCGAGCAGGCCCTGAAGGACGTGTGCGGCCTCACCCCGGCCGAGTTCGATCGCGCCTTCTGGGCCTGGGGTGCCGGCGGGCCGCAGGTGCGCGCGCTCGAAGCCCGGCGGTACGACATCGAATACGACCGCCAGGAGCGGCACGAGCACGCGGTCGAGTCGCCGCACGTCGGTCTGCTGCAACGCGATGCGGTGGCCCATCAGGCAGTCGTCGACGAAAAGCGCGAGAGGATGGTCCTCTGGCATGCGAATTACACAAAGCGGACCGACGGCATCAAGCGTTCCCTGCGCCCGATTCTCCAGGCCTACGACGGGCAGGCCGACGCGGTGCGCGGCGGCATCGCATCCGCCTGCGGCGATCTCTCCACCCAGGTCGGCCGCGTCCTCGCCGATCCCGAGATCTGGTCCTCCCTCGACAGCGAGGTCAACCGGGCGCTCCGCGACGCCTACATCCTGATCGGCAACATGGGAGACGCCTGCCGCACCGGCCGCGACGCCGAGGCGCGGGCCCTCATCGGACAGCTCAACGCCTCGCTCGCCAAGGCAGCCCAGCGCCTGACGCCGTACGGGTTGACACCGTAGGAACACATCCTGCAAAGGCGATCTCCTGAAGGAGACGCCGTCATGAGAAGCCCACGAGCCCTGTTCATCTTCTTCCTGATCCTGGCCACCTTCGGTGCCCGCCCCCTCCTGGCGGGCACCTGCGTCGGCGGCCCGACGCCCGGGACGACATGCTCCACCGACGCGCAGTGCGGCAAGGCCTGCACCGGCGGAGCGGCGCCCGGCACCAGTTGCGTCCTCGATTCCGAGTGCGGAAGGGCCTGTGGAGGGGGGCCGACCCCAGGCCAGAAGTGCACCAACGACACCGAGTGTGGCAAGGCCTGCCGCGGCGGCAGCGCCAAGCCGGGGACGAGCTGCGCCATCGATTCCGACTGCGGGAGCCTCTGCATCGGCGGAGCCCTGCCGGGCACCACCTGCACCTACGCGTCGCAATGCGGCATGGCCTGCAACGGCGGAACGAGCTCAGGCCACGCCTGTTCCTTCGACTCCCAATGCCCCGGAGGGGCCTGCGTCGTCGGTGTCTGCACCGCCGGCTCCTGCATGACCGCGGCGTGCGACAACATCGGCGCCTGCTCGAACATCGGCCGCTGCTCGGGGTGAATGAAACTTTCCGCCCGCGGTGAGCCCAGAGGACTTCAGATAGACTCCTGTCGGTCCGCCAGTGTCGGGAGTCCATCTCATGAGCCAGGCAACGATTGTGGTGGAAGGCACCTTCCGGGAAGGCTACGAGAAATACTTCGAAGAGTACTCGAAGACCATGAAGGCCTTTCTCACCAAGCACCAGACAACCGTCATCCGCCGGCAACGCGTCAAGAAAACGCTCTATGGCACGCACAGGCCGGACCTCATCATGGTGATCGACTTTCCGACGGAAGAGCTGGCCGAGACTCTCTTCTTCCAGCCGGAGTACCTGGACATCCTGCCACTGCGGGATCGGATCTTCGCGGATTTCAGGATGTATCTGGCGGCGTATGGGGATATCTGACCTGACAAATCGGAGAGACATTCATGGCTGAGCCCAAGACCAAAGTCAACGACGCCTCGGTGGCCGATTTCCTCAATGCGATTCCGAACGCCCAGGTTCGCGAGGATTGCTGGACGATCGCGAACATGATGCAGGAGGCGACCAACGACAAGCCCAAGATGTGGGGCCCCAGCATCGTGGGTTTTGGCACCCACCGCACCGTCTACGCCAATGGAAAGGAAGCCGACTGGATGCTGATCGCTTTCTCTCCCCGGAAGCAGAACATCACCCTCTACGCATTGAGTGACTTTGCGGGCCAGGATGAGATCCTGGCCCGGTTGGGCAAGCACTCCTGCGGCAAGGGTTGTCTCTACATCAAGCGGCTCTCGGAGGTCGATCTGCCAACGCTCAAGGAGCTTGTGCACGCGTCGGTGCAGCACAGGATGAAGACAAACCCGCAAGCATCCTGATCACCGCTCGCATCCCTCTCTCCCTTGGGTGAGATAGAACGCCGGCTCATGGCACATACACCATCGCAAGACGTTCAAACTCGGCCTGGAAAGGGCCACGGCACTTGCCGGAACCAAAGGGAGAGAAAGATGAGCACTCAAGTCCTGGAGAATCAGACGGCGAACGTGACAGAACCGGATCCGCAACCCGTGAGCGCTATGAAATCCTACGACTTCAAGCTCGAGATCTACCCAAGGGAGGAGTTCAAGACACAATACGCGACTGTCCGATGGACGCTGGACCCCAACTACGCCGTTGGAAGTCTGGACAAGGTCCTCCTCAAAGAGGGCGGGCAACTGTTGTCAGAAATGAGGGTCCTGGGCTCCCAGACCTGGGGGACGAACATCACCTGGAGGACAGGCTTGAGCGCTTCCTACGTGGCCTGGAACTACGTGACCGAATCCTCCGTCGAGCGCGAGTTGGTGGTCACTCAGAGTACCTGATCGGGAGAGCGCGGCCGGAACCCAGGGAGCCTGGCCGCCCTTGGGCTCCGGCCGCCGCGGTTGAAGCACAAGTCGTGATTCCTGTGTGCTAGCCTCGGTACTCACCGAGGAGAGCCGGAATGCGTGCTCGGAATCTTCGTGTCGCTTGCCTCTTCGCCCTGTGTGTGACCGCCGTGAACGCGCAGCCGGTCCGGCAGGAGCTTCACGTGGGCGTTGCGGCCGAGCGGCCGATCGCGGGAGGAGAGACGCACTCCTACCGTGTTGAGACAGCGCCCGGAGCGCGTCTGCTGGTGACCGTCGATCAACACGGCGTCGACGTGGTGGTGGAGGTCCGCCAGGTGGACGGCAAGCTCCTGGTCGCGGTGGACAGCCCGACGGACAGCGAAGGCCCGGAATCCGCGTTGCTCGCTCCGGAAGTGTCGGGTCCTCTGGAGATCAGGGTGCTGTCCCCGAGCCCGGGAGTCGCGCCGGGGACGTACTCCATTCATCTGGACAAGCTCGCGGACGCCACGCCGGTCGAGCGCGAGCGCATCGAAGCCGAGCGCCTGATGACCGAGGCGGCGGCGCACAACCGCGAGGGCGGCTCGGACGGCAAGCGGCTGGCCGCCGGTGCGTATGAGAAGGCCTTGCGTCAGTGGCGTGCTCTGGGGAACCGGCAGGAGGAGGCGCGTTGCGATCTCGCGCTGGGCGGAATCGACACGGCTCTCGGCCAGCCGAAACCGGCTCTGGAGCACTATCAGCAGGCGCTCGATCTGCTCGCCGGGTTGGCGGATGAGGCCGGGCAGGCGGCGGCCTGGAGCGGCATCGGTCTCGCCCGCACGGCATTGGGGGACACGGCCGCTGCCGCGGCGGCGCAGCGTCAGGCGCTGGCTCTCGAACGCCGGCTCGGCCGTCCGGTCGAGGAGGGCAAGGCGCTCAACAACCTCGGCCTCGCCCTCCACTCCCAGGGAGACCTGCGCGCGGCGTTGGACTTCTATCGTCAGGCGCTCGACGTGTTCCAGCGGGCTGGCGAGCAGGGGTTCTGGAAGGCGAACGTGCTCCACAACCTGGCGGCGATCTACATCAGCCTGGGAGAGCCCGACGCGGCGCTGGCGAGCAACCGGCAGGTCCTCGAGCTGCAACGCGCGCTGGGCGACCGGCGAGGAGAGGCCCGGACGCTCAGCAATCTCGGCGTTCTCTATGGCGATCTGGGCGAGTTCGGCCAGGCCCTCGAGTCCTATACGCCGGCTCTGGCGCTCTTCCGCCAAACCGGTGACCGGCTGTGGGAAGCGGCTCTCCTGCAGAACCGGGGTGCCGCCTACTATGGGTTGGGCGACTTCCGGCGCGCGCTCGCCGACCTGGAGCAGGCATTGGCGATCCGCCGGGAAGCGGGGGACCGGAATGGTGAGGTCCTCACCGAGATCAGCATCGGTCACGTACACGTCCAGCGGGGCGAGACCGGCACGGCGCTCGACCTCGCCCGCCGGGCCGCCGGCGTGGCGAGCGCCGCCGGCGACCGGCGGGGAGAGATGCTCGCGCGGCTGCTGGTGGCCAAGGTGAATCTCGCCGCCGGAGAGCCGGCGGCGGCTCTCGCCGAGCTCTCCCAGGCTCTCGACCTCGCCCGCCTCCTGGAGGACCGTCTCGACGAAGCCACGATCCGCCAGCTCACCGGCCAGGCGCACCTCGCTCTGCGGCAGCCGGAGAAGGCGGCCCAGGTACTGGGTGAGGCGGTCGACCTCGCCCGCGTGGTCAAGGACCAGGAGCGGCTCATCGAGTCGCTGACCGCTCTCGCCCGCGCGGAGCGGCGGCTGGACCGTCCGGCGGAAGCGCGTTCGCACGTCGAAGAGGCCCTCCGCCTCATCGAGACCTCGCGCACCACGGCGACCGATCCCGACCTGCGGGCCTCGTTCCTGGCGGCGCAGCGCTCCGCCTTCGAGCTCGCGATCGGCCTGCTGATGGATCTCGACCGGCAGCAGCCAGGCCATGGCTTCGCCGAGGAAGCTCTCGCGGTCAGCGAGCGCGCCCACGCCCGCTCGCTCCTCGATCTGCTGCAAGAGGCGCACGCCGACGTCCGCGAGGGCGTCGCTCCGGGGCTGCGCGACCGCGAGCGCGGGCTCCTCGTGCGGCTGAACGCCAAGGCCGGCCAGCAGGCCGACCTGCTGAGCCGGCCGGCAACCGCGGAGCGAAGGCGGGCTGCCGAAGGAGAGATTCAGGCGGTGCTTGACGAGCTCGACCAGATCGCGGGAGAGATCCGCAAGAGCAGCCCCCGGTATGCCGCGCTCACCCAGCCGCCGCTCGCCACGAGCGCCGAGATCCGCGGCCTGCTCGACGGCGAGAGCCTGCTCCTCGAATATTCGCTCGGCGAGGAGAGGAGCTTCCTCTGGGCGGTCGACCAGAGCTCGGTGACCGGATTCGAGCTGCCGCCGCGGGCGCGGATCGAGGCGGCCGCCCGCGCGGTGTACGATCGGCTGGCCGTCCTCTCACCGGAAGACCACAAGCTGGAGCAGGCCGCCGCGAGACTGAGCCGGATGGTGCTCGGGCCGGTCGCCGGAAAGCTGGGGAAACTTGGGAAGCTCGGGAAGCGCCGGCTGATCATTGTCGCCGACGGCGAGCTCCAGTACGTACCCTTCGGCGTGCTATCGAATCCGGAGTCCCTGCTCGTCCGGCACGAAATCGTCAACGCGCCGTCGGCCTCGACCGTGGCCCTGGAGAGACAACTCGCCGATCGGGCCGCCGCGCCCGGAGCCGTGGCCGTGCTGGCCGATCCGGTGTTCGGTCCCGACGACCCGCGCGTCGCGCCGCGTGGGAGGAAAACACCCACGGCCGGCGCCGCGCGGCGCTCCGCGGAGCCGTCTCCCGGAGCTTCGTTCCTCCGGCTCCCCTGGACCCGTCGCGAGGCGGATGCGATCGCCGCGGTCGCGCCCGCGGACCGGTCGCTCTTCGCGCTCGGTTTCCAGGCCAGCCGCGCGACCGCCCTGTCGCCGGAGCTTTCGGGCTATCGGATCGTCCACTTTGCCACCCACGGCATCATCGACTCCAGGACACCTGCCCTGTCCGGCTTGATGCTCTCCCGCGTCAGCGAACGCGGCCAGCCATTGGAGGGCTTCCTGGGACTGCGCGACATCTACAACCTGCGGCTCGGAGCCGATCTCGTGGTGCTCTCCGGCTGTGAGACGGCGCTCGGCAAAGAGGTGCGGGGCGAAGGTCTGGTGGGATTGACCCAGGGCTTTCTCTACAGCGGCGCCCGGCAGGTCATGGCGAGCCTCTGGCGGATCGAGGACCGGGCGACGGCGGAGCTGATGTCGCGTTTCTACCGGAGTCTTCTGGTGGACGGCCGACCGCCGGCCGCGGCCTTGCGGCAGGCCCAACTCGCCATCCGGGACGACAAACGGTGGCGGTCTCCCTACTACTGGAGCGGCTTCGTGCTGCAGGGCGACTGGGCAAGTTTCCGGAACGGCGTGAGATAGCCTGGGATAGATGAGGCTTCCATAGCACTTGGTTGGGTAACGCCGGCGATCCTGCCGCGTCTTCGCAGGAGGAGATGGACATGTCCCCTAATCCTTTCGTTGGGCGATGGATGATCAAAGATTGGAAAGAAGGACATTTCCCGGCGGCAGCCTTCGAGGCCGGAAAGACCGTCCTGGATATCACGGCCGCCGGCGGGGTCTCCACCATCTCCTGGCACGATAGGACCGAGAGCCTGCGTTCCATGGGAGATCTCGAATTCAACGCAGGAACCGTCGAGCTGAGGAAGGAGGGGCTCTCAGTGGATTTCGGAGAGCCCAATCCGCGCCTCTGCAACGTGACCGTCAAGTTCCTGCTGGCCAAGCCGTGCAAGATCATTTGCGTCATCGAACTTTTGTTGGGGGACGGGAACCCCGGCACCTTCGCAGCCGACGCACACCCCGGGATCGACGGGTCCGCCTAGGCACGGAATGAACGCGGTCCTTGAAGTATCATGGTCCCCTGCGAAGAGGGGGAACATGAACGAGCCCGGGATGCCGCTGGCGAATCCGGACCCGATCGTCGATCTGGTCCACCGCATCGTCTCCGGCGATCCGGCGGCGGAGGCCGAGCTGGTCCAACGCTTCAGCCGGGCGCTCACCTTCCTGACGCGGCGTTTGACCCGGGACGAAACGGCGGCGGACGATCTGTATCAGGAGACCTTCCGGCTGGTGATCGAAAAAGTGCGCCGGGGGGAGCTGCGCGAGCCGGAGAGACTCCCGGGCTTCGTGAGCAGCATGGCGAGGAACCTGTTCATCAGCTCGACCCGCACCGGCAGCCGGCGCCGGAAATGGCACGGAGACTCCGAGGCGACCGAGACCGCTCCCGATCCCGCTCCGGGACAGCTCTCGCGGCTCCTCGCCCAGGAACGGGCGGCGACCGTCCGCCGCGTACTGGCGGAGCTCAAGAACGACCGCGACCGCGAGATCCTCTCTCGCTACTACATCGCCGACGACAACAAGGAAGACATCTGCCGCGACTTCGAGCTGTCCGATCTGCACTTCAACCGCGTGCTGTTTCGTGCCCGGCAGCGCTACAAGGAGCTGTTTGAGCGCAGGCAGGGGGCGGGACAGGAATTCGGATGACTGAGAGAATCGAGATGGACCATTCCTACGTCGAAGAGCACGACCTCGTCGAGTCCTACCTCGCCGAGCGGCTGAGCGAGAGCGAGCGGGAGGCGTTCGAGGCGCACTACTTCGCCTGCGAGACCTGCCTGGAGCGTTTGGAGACGGCGAACGACTTTCGCGAAGGGATGCGTCAGGTCGCGGCCGAAGACCTCGCTCAAGCCGCCACGGCTCACGTCCAGCTCGGCCTGCTCGCCGGCCTCGCCGCGCTGTCCCGCCGGCACCGGCTGGCGTTGGCCGGCATCCTCCTGCTGCTCGCCGTGCTGCCGCTCTGGCTGGTCGCGCGTAACCGCGACCTCGAACGGCAGCGCACCGCTCTCGAAGCCCAACTGCACAGCCTGGAGCAGACCGAAGCCGGCGACCGCCGCCGCAATGCCGAGGAGCTGGCGCAAGCGCGCCAGGCCCACTCCAGCGAAGCCGCCGCCGTCCAGCCCCAGGTCAACGTCCCGATCTTCCTGTTGGCCGCGGTGCGCGGCGGCGATGCCGGCAGGGAGCCGGTGAGCCAGCTTCCGCTCACTCCCACCGCCGGCTCGATCATCCTCACCGCCGAGCTGGCCACCATCGACTTCGCCGCCTACCGCGCCTCTCTGCGCGCGGACGGCAAGGAAGTCTGGCAGGCAGGAGATCTGCACCCCGACAGCCGGGATACCCTGGTCCTCCTCCTCCCTGCCAGCATGCTGCGGCCCGGCGTCTACCAGTTGACGATCGAGGGCGCGAGAACCGAGGGCTCCTGGTCAGTGGCTGCCGTCTATCCCTTCCGGGTGGTGCAGCCCAACTGATCACCCCTGTTAACCATCTCCCGCCGTGTCCGTTGTCTGGAGTATGAATCCCAGACATTGTTTCAGCACGGCACTGCTCGCTCTGCTGATCTGTTCCCTGTCGTCTCCGGCCGTGGCGGCCGGCCCACCGCTCGCCGCCGCGACCCTCGACGACCTCTTCTCGCGCCTGGCAGCCCACGGCTTTTCGGGAGCGGTCCTGATCACCCGACACGGCGAGACGCTGCTGCGGAAGGGCTATGGCCTCGCGGACCGCTCGACGGGAGCTGCCGTCACGGCGGATATGGTGTTCAGCACCGGCTCGATCACCAAGCAATTCACCGCCGCCGGCATCCTGCGCCTGGAGATGGACGGCAAGCTCTCGACCGGCGATCGCCTGGGCCAATTCCTGCCGGCCATTGCGAAGAGCGTTGGGCTCGACCTCGCGCCGAGTCAGGTTCGCGGCGTCCGCGATGACGTGGCGGCCATCACCCTGCATCAACTCCTCTCTCACACCTCGGGGATCGACAACTTCTATCTCGATCAGTTTCCATCCTGGAAAGAATATCTGGCCGAGATTCTCAAGCAGCCGCTGACCGCAAAGTCCGGCACTGCGTTCAGCTACTCCAACAGCAACTACGACCTGCTGGGAAAGATCATCGAGGTCGTCTCCGGTGTCTCCTACGAGCGCTATCTGCACGATCACCTCTTCGTCCCCGCCGGCATGGAGTCCATCGGCTTCGACATCCCGGCCTGGCGGCGCGACCGCATCGCCCGCTATCAGGACTGGACCACGCGAAATTGGTCATTCCCCGTCGCCATGCCGCTCGACCGGCCGCCCGGTCTGCGCCTCAGCGGCTCCGGCGAGATGCTGTCGACCGTCGACGATCTGTACAGATGGCATCAGGCGTTGCTCGGCGACCGCATCCTGTCCGCGGCGGCGCGCGACAAACTCTTCCGGCCCGTGCTCGACTCGTATGCTTACGGCTGGTACACCGGCACCACGAGCCGCGGCACGAGGGTGGTCTTCCATGGCGGCTTCGACACCGGCCTCGGCACATCCGCGGGGTTCTACCGCTATCTCGACGACGACGTGGTGCTGATCTTCCTCGCCAACACCAATATGAACCGCCAGCTCAACAAGGAGATCGTCGCGTCCTGGGTCGAGGCCGTCCTCTTCGGCGGCGAGGTTCCTTTTCCTCCGGCGAGCCTGCCCACCGCTGCGCTTCCCCAGGCCGCGCGCTACACCCTGCCATCCGGAGCCGGCCTGGAGGTTTCTGTTCAAGGAGGCCAGGTCGTGCTCGCCACCGAGGATCCCGCGGCTATGTTTCTGTTGTCGTTTCCCAATGCCGCGGCGGCTGATTCAATCCCTGAGGACGAGTCCATGGCGCGCCTCATCCGCGACTGGTGGGTGCAGCACAAGAAAGAAGATCTGGGGGATCTCATCTCCGTGCGGCCCCTCCACATGCTCAGCCGGGACTTCGAAGGCGAGCCGGAGCTCCAGATCTGGTTCCTCGTCCGCTGTGCCAAGGGCGTACAACTCGTGCGTGCCATCCGGAGCGCTGCCGGCCGGCTGTTCTTCAACGTCGAGAAGGTCCCCCAGCGGCTGGAGCTGACCCTGGCGCCGCAGGGCAACAATCTCTACAGTTCCTGGAGCCTCCGCTTCCAGGCCGCGGCCCGGATCGAGATCACATCCGATGCCCTGACCATCCACGGCCGCCAGGCGAACACCATCGCCCGTCGGCAGGAGCCATGAGCATGCATACCTATCAAATCGACGCGCTCATCCATTGGGCCGGGACCCTGGCCGTCCTGGTCTTCTTTGTCGCCGTGGCCTACCGCTGGGCGTGCCGGGTCGCGGACCAGCGTCACGAGCTGCGTTTGAAGGTGCTGGAGCGCTTCAGCGCACCGGAGCTCGCCGCGATCCTGGAGACTGAAGAGGGACGAGCGTGGATGGCGGACGTCCTCACCGGCCGCTCTGAAGCGACGGATGCGGCCGGCGAGAGTTACCGGCGGGCCGTCTTCCTCCTCATCATGGGCCTCGGGCTCGGCATCGCGGGAGCCGTGGAGCATGCCAGGCTTCTCGGCATCGCCGGCGGCCTGGCCATCCTCGGAGCGCTGGCAGACGCCGTGGCAGCCTTCGTGGTGTCGCGCCGCCGGAAGAGCCCCCAGGCTGATGGACGAGCCTGAATTCGAAGCGTTCTATCGCGCCACTGCGGATCGCCTGCGCACCTATCTGGTTCGAGTCTGTGGCGACCGCCGGCTGGCCGAAGACCTCGCGCAGGAGGCGTACTACCGCTTCCTGCGCTCCGGTTTTTCCAGAGCGGATGGCGAGGAGAACGCGCGCTACCTGTTCAAGATCGGCGGCAATCTGCTGAACGATCATTGGACCGAGGTGAAGAAGATCACCGCCATGCCGGCCGAGGAGCCCATCGCCGGCGCCGCGACGAATCGGCTGGACGTCCATGCCGCACTCGGCGCGCTCAAGCCGACGGAGCGGCAGATGCTCTGGCTGGCGTACGCCGAAGGGTACTCGCACAACGAGATCGCCGGAGCCCTCGGCGTCAGGCCGGCGAGCGTGCGGGTGCTTCTCTTCCGCGCCAAGACGAGACTGCTCCGCCTGCTGCAAGGAGATCTGAAATGACCGAAGACGACTTGGCCGTTCTCTTCGCGGAGAGCCGGAGGAAGGAAGACTGGCCGCAGACACCCGAGCTGCCGGCTCAGATCTGGCGGCGGGCCCGGACCGCCGAGCTGCTCGACGAAGAGATCCGGCGCCGGGAAAGACGGCAGCGGCCGGTGATCTTTGGCCGGCGCGCCGCCGCAATCGCGGCTCTCCTGGGCGGCGAAGCGCTGTTGCTCGAAGCCCTGGCAACGCTTCAGGATCAGACTCTTGGCAGCGTGGGGCTCACTCCCACAACGGCGGCGCTTCTGGCGTTGGTCGCTCTGCCGGCTGTGATCCTGACGGTGTCCATGCGGCGGGAAGTTGTGCCGTATACTTGACCTCTGCTGTTCCTTGGCGACCAGGAGACTCTCGAAATGCCGGACATCCAGCACATCTTCGTCCTGATGCTCGAAAACCGCTCCTTCGATCACTTGCTGGGGAATTCCGGCATCGTCGGGACGGATGCCGAGACCGGCGCGCCCACCCGGCTCGACGGACAGTCCAGGAAGGATTTGCCCCCCGCGACCTCCGGTCCGATGTCCTTCGATCCCGGCCACGAATTCCCGGACGTCGTCGAGCAGCTTTGCGGTGCAGGAGTCCAGTTCCCCCAGGGCGGACCCTATCCGACGGTCGACGGCACCGGGTACGAGGCTGCGTTCATGCGCACCGCCGGTGCCAAGGCCGGGGTCGATTCCAGCGAAATTTTGAAATCGTTCAATCCGGATCAACTCCCCGTCCTGGTCGCCCTGGCACAGGAGTTCGCCGTCTGCGACCGCTGGTTTTCTTCGATGCCCGGGCCCACGCTGCCCAACCGCTTTTTCCTGCTTGCCGGATCGTCGGGCGGGCTCGACCACAGTCCGAGCAACGAAGACATGGTGGAAGAGCTGACCGTCGCGGGCATCCCCATCCCCAACGGCACCATTTTCCACCAGCCCATCTCCACGCGCATCTATTGCGGCGGCATCCTGTGCATGGCCCAAACGCTCAAGGGCGTCAACTTTACAGATATTCACCGCTATTCGCGGTTCGCGGACGACGTCAATTCAACGGCGCATCCCTACGGGATCCAGTTCACTCTCATCGAGCCCGATTACGGCGATATCACCGGCTCCTTCAAGGGGGGCACCTCGCACCATCCGATGGATAGCGTGACGAGCGGAGAAGGCCTCATCAAAGAGGTGTACGAGGCGATCCGCAACTCGCCGGTCTGGGAGAAGTCCCTGCTGTTTGTCGTCTGGGACGAGCACGGCGGATTTTACGATCACGTGCTGCCGCCCACGGCCGTGGCGCCTGGCGACACCCCGGTCCACCGCTCGCTCAACCAATACGGATTCGATTTCACGTTGTACGGTCCACGCGTTCCGGCCGTGATCATCTCGCCGTTCATTCCGCGGAACCTGATCGATCACCGTCTCTATGACCACACCAGCGTCCTGGCGACGGCCGAAAAGATCTGGGGCTTCAAACCCTTGACCCGGCGGGACGCGAGCGCGCGGAACGTATTGTCCCTCGCCTCGCTCGCCGCGCCGCGGGACACGCCGAGCCGGCTGCCCGCCCCTGCCGAGGCCCCCGCCGAGTCTCCCATTGTCCATGACAAGTCGGTCTCAGCGAATACCGGCAACGTCCCGGCGTTCCTGGCCGCGGCCCTGCGGACAGACCTGCATCTGTCGACGCCAGGCCTGCACCCGGGCATTCTGGACAAAGTGAAGAACCTCCCCACCTTGGCCCATGTCGACGAATATCTTCAGGATGTCGCCCGAAAAGTTCGTGCAGCTCGACCCTGAGCACCGGGGCTGCTCGCTCTCACTCTGACCGCGACAGCTCCTCCTTCGCGCAGCGCAACCGCAGCCGTTGCGGATCGCTCACGTCGAGCTGATTCCAGGGCACGCAGAGCGGCTCTCGGCCCAGGGGCCATCCGATGAGGCTGAGCGCGGAGATCCCGAAACGCGACAGCAGGGCCGCGGCGCCGATTTCGTACTCGCGGACGACGCAGTCATCGCCGTCCCGCTCCGCGCGGACGCAGCGGATGCGGCCCACCCGCGCACCGTTCACATCGAGCACCAGCTTGCCGACCAGCTCCTGGAGGCGCACCGTCTTCTTCGTCATTCGCCGCCTCCCGGGAGATGGCGGATGACGTTGCGGCGCAGCCAGATCTCCCAGTCGTAGGCCGGCGTCTCCTGGGCTCGGACATCGACCTGGATCTCGCTTTCACGGATTTCCTGCACCGTGGCCCAGGGAATGCGGTAGCGCGCGGTCTTGCGGACGCTCCAGCGAGCACGGAGCCGTTCGAGCCAGCTCTCGACCCGCGGATGGATGCGCCGCGCCAGCACGACGAATCCGAGCTCGAACGCTTCGACCCGGGGCGGCCCGTCCGGCCGGATCTCCAGGATCACGCCGTCCACGCGCCCCAGCTCCTCCCCCTCCCGGTCGACCAGTTGTTTGTCGAGCACGTCGCGGACGAGATCCATCAACTCCCTCCGATCAGCGTGAGCGGAACCGAGACGGCGGCGAGCACCACGGACAGAAGCACCACCAGCACCGTGACCGTATTCGAGATCCAGCCGTTCGTGTGCTCCCGCAGTGTTTTGCGGTCGTTCATCAGCAAGAGGAACGGAATGGCGACGAACGGCAGGGCGGCCGCGCTGATCACCATGGTCAACAGTGTCAGCTTGAACGGATCGACACCGAACAGAATGATCAGCGTGGAGATCAGGATCGCGGCGGTATAGACGAGACAGAAGCGGGCGTCTTCCCGCGGCTCGAGGTCCTCTCCCCAGGTCCAGCCGAACGTCTGGGCGGTCGCGTAGGCCATCGACAAGCCGACTTCGACCGCCGCTCCAAGACAGGCGACTCCCATCGCGACGGCAAACAGCACGAATCCCCAGAAGGGAAAAGCGTCGGTCAGCATCAACGCCGCCTGGTGATAGTCATCGACGCGGATTCCGCGTGGCGCCAGCACCACCGCCGCCACGATGACAGCCGCCACCGCGATGAGGCTGCCGAAACCCATGCCGATGACCGAGATTCCCCGGTTGACGCCGACATAGCCCTTGTCCCAGCGGTCCTCTACGGCGCCCGATGAATAGAAATAAAAGAGATAGGGAGCGAGGACGGCTCCGACGATGCTGACCGCGATGTACCAATATTGCGCCGGATGGTGATGCGGCAGCGAGGGCACCATGCCCGCGGCCACCTCGCGCAGTGGCGGATGGTGAACGACGACCGCGACGACGAACGCCAAAGTGAGAAAGCCGAGCACCGACGTGCTGTTCTCCAGCGTGCTGAACGTCGTCCGCCAGAGCAGGAGCCAGACCAGGATACCGACCACCGGCGCCAGCAGCGGAACCGGAAGCCCGGTGACCAGATGGAGCGCGAAACAGATTCCGCCGATCTCCGCGCCGAGGACCAGGACGTGGATGAATGAGAGGATGAGAAACGGGCCCGCCCAGAACTTGAATCCGAACCGTTCGCGGATGGCGTCCGGAAGCGCCTTGCCGGACACCGCGGCGTAGCGGCCGGACATCTCGACGAGAAAGATCACCAGGACCGTGGCGAGCAGCAGAGACCAGAGGAGCTGAAAGCGGAAGCTCGCTCCGGCCTGCGCGCTGGTGGCCAGATTTCCGATGTCAAAGAAGCCGCCGACGCCGGTGAGGACACCGAGCGCGAGCTGCATCCACTTCTTCATGAGGTGGGCTCCTCATTCGCTTTGCGCAACGCCGCGAGCTCCGCCTGAAGCGCCGCCAGCCGCCGGGCGATGGGCAGCGCCGCCGCGCGGTCGTCCGCGACGGCGGCCCGGCGCAACTGGTCGCACGCGCTCCGGCTGTCGGCGAAGATCCGGTGGAACGGCTCGCGGACGGCGGGGCTGGCCTCCCCTTTCTCCGCATCGCGCTCCGCCTGCTCGAAGGAGTCATCCGCGGCTTGGGCCGTCGAGCGCACGAACCGGCTCGGCGCGCTGTTCGCGGCCCATTTTTCACTGGTCATCCGGAGCGTGGCGAGCCACGAGGCGACGGGCTCGGCGCTCTTCAGAAGAACCTGCTCGGGGCTCTGCGTCTGGCAGGAAAGGAAAACCGTGGCGAGCGCCATGGCTGCCCACCATCCTGTGCCCAGCCTGCTTGCCACCGTTCGCATGCTCTCGCCCCTCGGCAGAGGCGGGTAGCAATTCCGGGGCCAGGAAGGAATTTCTGGCTCGGCAGAACCGAAACACCCCCGTCTTTAACAGTCGTTGAGTCGAAACAGGGCCGTGTTTCGCGTCAAACCGGAGCGAAACACGGGGGTGTTTGGTCACGGCAGGGGAGGCACGCGGCCTTTTTGGTTTAACATGCGAGCACTGTCGTACTCTCGTCAAGGAGACCGAAATGCGCCAGCGTTCCCTCGTCTTGAGTGTCCTCGCCCTCCTCGCCTTGGCCGGTGCCGTCTGCGCCGCGCCGGCTCCGGCGGTCCCCGCCGCACCCGCTCCCGCTGTCCAGGGCGCTCCTTCCGCGCCGGAGGCCCCGGCGCTCGACGGCCTGCTGATGCCTCAGCCCGTCTGGCGGACCAATTGTGAATACAGCCTCCAGTACTGCAATAACAATTGCTTCGGCGATTCGCAGTGCGAGTTGGGCTGCACCTGCTCCTACTACTCGTGCAAGGGGATGGACCTGCCAAACGAGTGCATCTACTGAGGATCTGCCACGAAATAACCTGCTCAGCCTCGGGGGGAGCTCAACCCCGCCTGGGGGATCGTCAACTTCCCCCGGGGGAAGCTCAACTCCGTCTGGGGGATCGTCAACTTCCCCCAGGGGAAGCTCAACTCCGTCTGGGGGATCGTCAACTTCCCCCAGAGGAAGCTCAACTCTGCTTGGGGGATCGTCAACTTCCCCTGGGGGAAGCTCAGCTTCGTTTGGGGGATCGTCAACTTCCCCCAGGGGAAGCTCAACTCTGCTTGGGGATCGTCAACTTCCCCCTGGGGGAAGCTCAGCCCCGTCTGGGGGATCGGCAACTTCCTCTGAGGGGGTACCCAAACCAGGGCTTCCCTCTGGCCATACGGCACCACGGTCCCACGGCGGACGGGGAATGCGTCAGCATTGGGTGCCCTCCCTGTCTGCGCGCACGAGACGGGCGCCATCTTCCATCTCGACGGTGAGCAGTTCGACCTCCTGCACACGTTCAAGGGCGCTGCAGGGAGTCAAAAAGCCATATTCTGTATTCTATACTCTCAGACGTGAAAAATGATGGTCTTCCGGTTGATCTCGAGGAAGCTGAACCGTTGAAAACCCGCCTCGATCTCAGCCATACTGGCCAAGAAAAGAATTTCCAGCTGCGAGTTCTTGATGTTGCCTGTCGAAACGAGTAGAAGCTTGCGGGGGCGCCGTTGGAGATGGAAAGAGTTAACGAAGTCCTCATCCTTGGAGACCACGACGTACTCATCTCGGATCGAGAGGTCGTTGAGAATGTGATCCGGCGTGCGATTGCCGAGCGGCAGGTCGAGTGTATGGATCGCCTCGAAGCCCGCCGCCCCCAAAAGATGGGCCAGTCGGCGTGGCAGTTGGGCGTCAACTAGAAATTTCATGCCACCAGGGGGGTGACGCGCTTTACCTGACTCAGTCGAAGGGCAAACTCCAGAGCCGCCAGGATGTCCTCTCGTTCGAGGTCCGCATAGTCGGCCAAGATCTCCTCTGTGGCCATGCCGGAGCTGAGCAGCTCGAGAATCATCTCAACCGGATAGCGCAAGCCGCGAAGTGTGGGCTTCCCGTGACAGATCTCAGGGTCGATGATGATGCGATCGAGAAGATTCATGCAACACGCCTCCTATGCCCACCCATGATAGCACTTGCCATCAAGCTGATGACCATCTAGATGATGGCACAGCCATTGCCGCTCCACTCATGCCATGCTTAACCCCATGAGCCAGCGCGACGCCTTTCCGGCCAAGGACGATGCCTTACGGGAGGACGTCCACACGTTGGGCGCCCTGGTCGGGGACATGCTGCGGGAGCAGGGCGGTGAGGAGCTGTTCCAGGCCGTCGAAGCGGCGCGGCTGGCGGCGATCGAGCGCCGCCGGTCGGAGGCGCGTGAGGATGACGGCGCGTTGTTCGAGCTGGTTGGCGGCCGTCCTCCCGTCCAGGCGGCGGAGTTGGTGCGGGCGTTTTCGGCCTACTTCCAGGTGGTGAACCTGGCCGAGACGGTCCACCGCCTGCGCCGGACGCGCGACTACCAGCGGGACGCGGCCCAGGGCGGCGCGCCGCAGCCCGGGAGCCTGGCCGAGGCGGTGCGGCGTCTGCGCGGCGCCGGGGTGAGTCTCGCCGAGATGGGCGCTCTCCTCGGCCGGATGCTGGTCGAGCCGGTCTTTACCGCGCATCCCAGCGAGGCGGTGCGGCGCACGGTGCTCGAAAAGCAGCAGCGCATAGCCCGCCGGCTGGTGGATCGGATGGACCCGTCGCGCACTCCGACGGAGGAGCGGGCCGCTCTGGAACGCATCCGCGCCGAGGTTACGGCCGCCTGGCAGACGGAGGAGCATCCGTCCCAGCGGCCGACGGTCGCCGACGAGCGCGAGCACGTCCTTTTCTATGTCAACGACATCCTCTACCGTATCGTCCCGCCGTTCTACGAGGCACTGACCGACGCTCTGGTCGAGACCTACGGCGAAGAGGCCCGCGATCTGCCGCTGCCCACCCTCCTCCGCTTTGCCTCCTGGGTCGGCGGAGACATGGACGGCAATCCGAACGTCACCGCCGAGACGATCCTGGCCACCCTGGTCCGCCATCGCGAGATGGTCCTCGGCCGCTACCGGGACGAGGTCAAGGATCTGGCGCGCCAACTCAGCCAGTCATCGCCGCGGGTGGGCGTCGATCCAGACATCCCGGAGCTCATCGGGCGCTACGGCACGATCTTTCCGCAGGCCGCCACCGCGATTCCTCCCCGGCATCGCGACATGCCCTACCGATCTCTTCTACGCCTGATGGCCGAGCGCCTGGAGGCCACCTACCGTGATCGGCCCGAAGGCTACGAGGGAATCGAGAGCTATCTGGACGACCTGCGAGCGATCGCCGGCAGCCTGGAAAAACATCAAGGCGAGCACGCCGGCCTCTTTGCAGTGAGGCGTGCCATCCGCCGGGCCGAGACCTTCGGATTCCATCTCGCGACACTGGACGTGCGCCAGGACGCGCGCCTGCTGCGTGGACTTTCCGAGGGTTCAGAAGACATGGTCCGCGCTCTCGCGGTTTTCGCCGCCATCCGCGACTGCCGCCAACGCTTCGGGTCCCATGCGATCGGTCCCTACATTGTGAGCATGACCCAGAGCGCGGGAGATGTTCTCCGGGTGCTCGATCTGGCTCGCCGCGGTGGGCTGACGGGAGAGACGGACGATGATGTGCCTCTGGATGTGGCGCCGCTCTTTGAGACCGTGCCAGATCTGGAGGCGGCGCCCGGAATCCTGCGTGAGCTGCTCCGCAATCCGGAATACCGGCGCCACCTGGCCGGCCGCGGCAACCGCCAGATGGTGATGATCGGCTACTCGGACAGCAACAAAGAAGGTGGGATCGCCGCCGCGCGCTGGGCTATTCAACAGGCGCAGGGAGCCCTGATGGCCGTGGCCCAGGAGGAGGGGGTCGACCTGACGCTCTTCCACGGCCGTGGCGGCAGCGCCAGCCGGGGTGGCGGCAAGGTGCACCGGGCGGTGCTGGCGGCGCCGCGCGGCACGGTGCGCGGCCGTCTTCGTCTCACCGAACAGGGTGAATCCATCAACGCCAAATATGGACTCCGCGGCATTGCCCTGCGCACCCTGGAGCAGACCGCCGGAGCCGTCGCCCTCGCCACCGCCGCGCCGCCGCCGTCCGATCCCCGGGAGCCCGCCTGGACCACTGTGATGGAGGAGATCGCTCGCGACAGCCGGAAGGCCTACCGCGCCCTGGTCTACGACGAGCCCGACTTCTTCGCCTACTTCCGGGCGGCGACACCCATCGACGTCATCGAGCGCATGCCCATCGGCTCCCGGCCCGCCTCGCGGCGCTCCGGCGAGGGCATCGAAAACCTGCGGGCCATCCCCTGGGTTTTCGCCTGGACCCAGAGCCGGCACATCCTGCCCGGCTGGTATGGCCTCGGCACCGGTCTCGAAACCGCGGTGGCTCGTCACGGCGAGGAGTCCGTCGCCGCCATGATCCGCGACTGTCCTTCGCCCGCGTCCTCCTCGAAGACGCCGAAATGGTCCTCGCCAAAGCCGACATGCCCATCGCCGCCCGCTACGCCGAGCTGGCGGGCGAGGTGGGCGAGGTGGGCGAGCGATTTTTTCCAATCATCCGCGCCGAGTTCGAACGCACGACCGGCTGGCTGCTCCGCCTCAAGGGTACGACCTCACTCCTCGATGAAGACCCCACACTCCAGCGCTCCATCCGCCTGCGCAACCCCTACGTCGACCCGATGAGCTTCCTCCAGGTCGACCTCCTGCGCCGCTGGCGCGACGCCGGGCGGCCGGAGGACGAGCTGTTCCGGGCGCTGCTGGATTCGGTGAATGGGATTGCGCGGGGGTTGCAGAATACGGGATAGGAGATCAATCGGCACGGCTCCCGCCCGAGTCCGCAAACGCCCGCGCGAGAAGATCCTCAATCCCGGACCGCTCAGCCCACTCATTGAGATAGCTCAGATCCAAAGCTCGTCCCTGGACTTTGATCACCCCCAGAATGTCGTTCCACTGGCGTTCTGAGGTCTCGCCGCCTTTGCGATACCAGAGGAGCTTCTGGAGGATCGTGTCCTCGGGAGTGGCGACGTGGAGGTGGGCTTCCGGCTCTCCTGGGATCGGCAGGACCTGCTTCCGCGCCATCTCTTGGGTCGCCAGAGGAGTGCCGGAGAAGACGAAAAGATCGACTTTGATCATGGTCTTCAGATGGATCAGGTTGAACGACGTGCGGCGGCGGACGGCGGCCTCGACGCGCTCGGGAGAGAGGTAGAAGGCCCCTTCGATTTTGCTGACGAAAAGCTGGACGTGATCCGCCCGGAGGGCCGCGACGAGGTCCGCGTCCTGCGTGGAGCGGGGAATGCCGTGCAGTGAGCTGGCGAGGGAGCCTCCAACGACGTAGGGGACGTCGAGTTCTTCAAGGATCCGTGTTACCTCCAGAAGGACCTGAAAGGCTTCGTCCGGACTGACCAATTCAGTACCCTTCGACCTCGGGGTCCCAGCCGAACGCTTCGATCATGGTCCCTCGATCCAGCCAGAGGGCGGCGAGCCGGAGGCGAAGCTCACGCTCGGAAAGGTCAGGACCATACCGAGCCTGAATCCGCAGGGCGGCCATCCGCTGGGCTGTCCGGTTCAGATCGAAGACCTGACGGAGCTTGTCGACCGGAGGCATCCGGCGATAGCCCTCCAGGAGAATCTCTTCGATCTCGGGTGGCGTGTCGGGGGATTGGGTCCTCATGGGTGGCCTCGGGAGCGAAGGTAGCACATCGCAAAGCCCTACTTTCCCCAGAAGACCCGCAGCCCCCAGCCGAGCACCGCGATCGAGAAGGCGCCACAGAGGAAGCCCCAGAACCAGTAGGGCAGCCAGAGGAGCTGCGCCATGGCTTCGACATCGGAGGCAAAGCGGCCGTTGGGGTTGCTGGCCACGCGGGTGAAGAGATAGTCGGCGCGCGAGAAGACGCTCAAGGCGAGCTGGACGGCGACGAAGACGACCGCGAGTTGACCGGTCGCGGGACTGCCGCGCAGAGCGATGAGCAGACAGGCGGCGGCGACCAGGCCGGTAAAGACCCAGCCGAAGAGATTGCGCACCACCAGGAGCTCGCAGAGCAGCAGGAGCACGCCGAGACCCAGCAGGCAGGCGCGGGCGCCGTGGGCCGTCCGCCCCAGGGTGAAGAAGATGGCGGCGGCGACAGCCGGACCCACGAGGCCGCCGGCCAGAGTGAGCGCTCCCCGGATCCGCCCGAATCCGGTGGTGTCGAGCTCCGCAACGCCCGCTCCGCTCGACCACATGCTCAGGCGCCGGAAGCCGCCGCCGAGCAGCAGGGTCGTGAGGCCGTGGCCGAGCTCGTGGACCAGGGTCGAGAGGAGGACGAACGGCCGGGCGAGAAAGCCGCCGAACGGAAGCAGATAGAGCGCGAGCGTGATAACGCAGCTCGCTACGAGCATCGTACGGGCCGAATTGGCCGGCAGGCTCAAGGGCGGGTTTTCGTACGGGATCATCGGTCGGCGCTCGACCGTTACTTTACCGCACGAAGCCCGTTCGACGGCCCTCTTACATCTCTTACGAAAGATTTTCGCCAGCTTGAAGACTCTTGAGTCGCCTCTCCCTACCATCCGGATCTCCGCCGTTTCATTCCGGACGGTCGAGGGATTGATCAGGGTGGGGAGCTGGCTTCTGCGGAGCATCGACACGGTGACCAGAGAAGAGCCGGGCGTTGTCCGGGCAAGGATCGCCGCCGTTCTGCTGCCGGTGATCGCGGCGGCGGCTTCTCTGGCGGTTTCGTGGCAGCGCTGGATCAATCCGTTCGTCGATTCGGGCCGTGAGCTCGACGTGCCGTGGCGGCTGGCGCAGGGAGAGCGGCTCTATCGCGACATCACCTACTACTACGGACCGCTCGGACCGTGGGTGAACGCGCTGGCGCTCCGCCTGTTCGGCAACCACTGGCTGGTCCTCGAAGTCGTCTGCGGTGCGCTGTCGGCTGTGATCTTCTGGTTGTTGTTCCGGCTTACCCGGCGTGCCGGCAGTCTGCTCTCCGCGACGGTCGCCGTGACGCTGGCTGCGGCTCTGTGCATGGGAGCACCGCGCGGCGGAGCGTTCATCTTTCCGTATTCATCCTCCAGCCTCTTTGCTCTCGCCGGCTGTCTTCTCGCGATCGACGCGGCGTCGGGAGAGCCGCGGCGGCGCTGGCTGATCGCGCTCGGTGTCGCTATCGCCCTGGTGTCGCGGATCGAGGTGGGAGCGGCGGCCGGGGGAATCGTGCTCGTCGCCGCGTTGCGGTCCCGGGACCAGGGCGAGGCTCGCACGGATGCCGGGGCGGTGGCTCTCGGGGCGCTCGTCGCCGGTGGGATCTACGGCTTCGCTTGTTTCGGAGTGTCCTGGATGGTCCTGTTCAGCGATGGACCGTTCAGCCCCTTCGTCGCGATGCCCCGCGAGTGGCGTGATCTGTATCTGCACGTCTCCGGGCTCGACGATCCGGTCAGCACGGCCGGCAGGATCGCTCTCTCGCTGATTCTTGCCGGCGTGCTTCTCGTCGCCGCCGCGCGGGTGAGGCGCGAGGTGTTCGTGGTTGCCGGTCTCCTGCTGTTGGCCCTCTCGGTCGGCAATCCGTGGAAAGACACCGCCTGCAACCTGCCGCCGCTGCTTGCGGCTCTACCCGCGGTGGCCGGTGTGGCGGCTCTCGCTCTGTTCTGCCGGCCTCTGGACGAACGCGGACGCGCTCGCTTCCTGCTCTTTTCGTGTGGTGCGGCGATGGCTCTCCGCGTCTTGTTCGGTCTGTCCGTGGGACCGCGCATGAGCCCCTATGCGGCGGCGGCTCTGCCAGGAATCGTGGCGACCGGCGCCGTTCTCGCCTTCGACGTGCTGGCGCCGCGGCTTCCGGCGCCGCGGCTCTTCCGGTTCCGGCTGGCCGTGGTCTTCGCCGTGTTCGGGCTTCTCTTCCTCTATCGCGTCGGTGTGGCCGACAACGGGCCGCGCACCGTGGCGCTCGCGACCGCGGCGGGCACGCTCCGGCTGCCGGCGCAGGAGGCGGCGGCGATCGGGCAGACGCTGCGCTACCTGGAGCGCAAGGCGCGGGCCGGCGAGACGCTCGCGGCGTTCCCCGAGGGGGGTTTCTTCAACTTCGTCCTCGGTTTGCGCAGCCCGCTGCGGCAGGATCTGATCGTGCCCGGCGTGCTCTCCGGGGAGCGCGAGGACGCCGTCGCGCGGCAGGTCGAGGTAGCCGGTCCGCGCTACGTGCTGCTGTGCAACCGGCCGACGCCGGAGTACGGTCCGATCGCCTTCGGCCGCGACTATGCGGCGCGGCTGTGGAGCGGGGTCGAGAGCCGCTACGTGCTGACCCGTTCGTTCGGCTGGGCGCGGCCGAGCGCGCCGGTGGGCGCCCGGCGCTTCTTCATCCGGGTGTACGAACGCAGCCCGGAGATGACAGCTTCTCTCTACTCCAGCCCCGCGACGTCCATCCCACGCGGCAGCTCCACGCTCGACTCGAAGTAAAGCGTCCGGCGGGCGCCGGGCTCCAGGGTGAGCTTCCATTCGAGCTGGTTCAGCTTGCTGTGCGTGCTTGGAGCCGGCTCGGCCGATTCGAGCTTGACCTTGATCTGCTCGTGCCGGGAGACGGGGAGCTGGTCGCGGACGAGGACCACCTGCGGCGTGTCGCGGAGGTTTTCGACCTCGATGCTGTGCTTGCTGCGGATGCGGCGGCGGTCGGCGAGGAAGGTCTTATCGACGTCGCGGGCCACCAGCTTGCGCTCGACGCGGAGGCGCTCGTCGGCGCCCAAGGCAAGCCCGATCTCCTGGCCGGGTGCCGCCAGCTTGAGCTCGGTGGCGCCGAGATAGTCGTCGTTCTCGAAGAGCTGGGCCTTGCCGGGCAGAAGGGTGTAGGGGCTGTCGTTCTTCACCCGGGCGCGGCGGTAGACGACCGGCTCCAGCCGGGGAGCGGTGACATTGTCGAAATCGGGCCGCAGGTTGAACGACGAGACCGTCACCTTGCGGGTCTCGCCATTGCTGGGCACGTCCGCTCGGCCGGGGATCTGATAGGTGAGGGCGACGCCCGACTCGGCGACGATGGATTCCGGCAGCTCCAGGGAGACTTCTTCCCGCGTCAAGTCGGCCGTCTCGCCCAGGGCTTGGGGCTCGAAGCCGCCGCGCACGGCGCCGGCCGCGGCGGCCTCCAGCGGAGCGGGCGCGGCGGAAAACGCCTTATTGAGGCGAGCCGGTCGCGGCGCGAGGAACCAGGGATCGAGCTCGGGGATCAGCAGGGCCAGGGACGGGCGGGCCGTCGACAGGGTCAGGCTCACGCCGGTCCAGTCCTCGCCGGTGGTCTGCGTCACCTCGGCGAGATAGGTCAGCGCGAGCCCGCCGGCGGTCAGCCTCAGGTCGTAGATCGGTTGCCAGCGGGCCGGCTGTACGACGTAGGTCAGCTCGACGGTGAGATCGCCAGCCGTCGCCACCTCGACCTCGACGGCGGCGGTGTAGCGCTGCCGCGGCTGGGCGGTCTGGATCTGCGCCAGCTCCCGCTTGCGGAGGTCCAGCTCCTTCGCCAGATCGCGGCGTTTGCGGGCGATGGCGAGGCTCTCGCTCTGGATCGTCCGGCCGCGTTCGGCGATGAAGTCGTAGAGGGCGCCCTGGTCGGCGGTGGTCCGGTTGCGCAGCGCGAGGCCGCGCGCGAAGACCTCGTTCTGCGCCGCCAGCCCGTCGAGAGACACCTGGGCTTTTCCCAACAGACCCGCCTGTGCGGACAGATCGGCGTCGGCGTCGGTGAGAGCGAGGATCTTCTGCTCCAGCTCGCGCGCCGCCTCGGCGGGGGTGTCCACAGTGTGCGTCACCTGCACGCCGACGCCCAGCAGCCGCGCCCGGGCGGTGCCCTTGCCGGAAGCCCGCACGCTGTCGGGAAGCAGGCTGATGGGAAGCTCCGAGATCTCCAGCCGGTGCGTGCCCGGCTCCAGCGTCACCCGCCCCCGCCGTGTCACCCGCGCCCGGTCCGGGAAGACGGTGACGGTGTCGAGAATGGTGCTCAGCTCTGGCATGACCGGGACCTCCTGCGGGTGGAATGTCTGATCAGCTCGCTCGCACGGTCTTCCGTGTCTGCCGCGCCACCAGGAGCTGCCGGTAGCGCTGCCGCCGCTGGCGAAGACGCCAGATCCGCGGCCCCAGCATGGCCGCGATGAGCAGGCTCAAGGCGGCGGCGAACTGGAGATAGATGCCGGTGCGGGCGCCGGCCGCGGCGTGCGCGGCCATGTCGGCGAAGTAGGTGTAGACCGGCGTCGTGATGCCGAGGCCGACGGCGGTCGAGGCGACGAACAGACCGTAGGAGATGCCGGCGAAAGCGGCGCAGTAGTTGGCGAGGGCGAAGGGGGCCGGCACGAAGCGGATGCCCACCATTCCCCAGAATCCGCCGTGGCGGGTGATCGCGCGCTCGACCCGCTTCACCTGCTTGCCCGCCAGATGGACGATCAGGTCACGGCCGAGCAGCCGGCCGAGCGCGTAGGTGGTCGAGGCGCCGAGCACCAGGCCGAACAGGTTGTACAAAGTGCCGAGCACAGTGCCGAACACCGCGCCGCCGGCCACCATGAGCGGCGACGCCGGAAACCCGAGCGGCGAGAGGACCGCGTAGGCCGCGATGAGGAGAAGCGGCGCCCACCATGTGCCGCGCAGACGGGCCAGGAGCTGCGGGATCTCCTTGGCCGAGACGTACTGCGCCAGCGGCGACCAGCGAAGCAGCGCGAAGCCGCCACCGACGATGAGCACCAGGGCGAGAAAACGGAGCACCAGCCCCCGCGGCAGTCGCCGAGACGGCTCGTGGCCGGGAGTCGAGGAAGAATCGGTCACGGGGAGAGGGGAGCGGCTCAGGCGGGTGGCTCGACCGGGAGTGTCGGATTCGTGGGATTCGTGGGGTCCGCCTTCGGCTGGAACAGGAACTCCCGCATGTGCTTGTTGAGCGTCTCCTGCGCCTGGGGGTCCATGAAGTTGAGACGGAGCTCGTTGATCACCATGACCTCCATCTTCTGCCAGTCGCTCCAGCAGTCGGCGCAGACCTTCTCACGGATCTCCTGCCCGAATTTGCCGGGCATGGGCGGGCGCGCCAGGGCGGGCGCTTCGGCACGGCCGCAATGGGGGCAGGCGACGGTAGCGGAATTCTGCATGCGGGGATTCTACACGTCCTGACCTTGGGAGCGGGACGCGAAGCTCTTTCGCACCCAGAGCAGATAGACCAGAGCGCCAAAGAAGGCGAGGGAGACGAAAAGCTTCACCTCCGGCGACTGGACGAAAGAAGCCAGCCCGATCGTCTCCAGATCGGCGATCTGCTCCGGCAGCAGGCCCATCTTCTGATAGAGCGGCCCCGCCGCGAAAGGCTTGGTGAAAAACGACCGCGCCGAGACGGCTCCGAGGAGCCAGACGCCGAGGAGGGACCACCACGCCCAGCGACGCAGCCGGTACGCCCCCCAGGCGAGGACCGGCAGGAGGGCCGCTACGCCCAGGCAGATAGTCCTTGCGAGCGGCGAGCCGGGAACCGCGGCGGCGAAGAGCAGGCCCACCATGGCGTAGAGGAGAAACAGGCAGAGCCCCAGGACAGGGGTCGGGCAGCGGTCCGTCCAGCGCGGCGCCGGGTCCCGTGCCTCGAACGTCGCCCGCACGTCGGCGCTGCCGTAGACGCTCAGGAAGAGGCCCGGCAGGACCACGTACAGGACCGCCAGGACGGCGAAACCGCAGCCCTGCGCGTACGACAATAAATCCGCGTCGACCCCGGGCGGCCGCGCCCGCAACATCATCCCCGGCAGGAAGACGGCTGCCAGCGCGAGCGCGGCGGTGCCGGTCAGCAGCCACAGCCAGGAGACGGCGAGAACCACCGGCCGCGCCCACCGGCGCGCCTGGATCGATCCGACGCCGGCCGAGACGTAATAGACGCCGAGCAGGAGATGGCCGAGGATCGCCGGCAGCAGCATCGCCGGATCGGGCTCTCCCGGCGTCACCATCCCGCCGATTCCGAGACAAAGCCGAACGACCAGAAGGACGGTCAGGAAGAGCGCCAGCAGACCGAGGACGAGCTCGGCGAGGCCGAACGCGAAAAGCAGGGCGCTGCGGTCCTGGTGCTCGTTGGGCGTCATCCAGTTTTCCTCCCCTCTCCCGGCGGGGGCGTGGGTGGGAGATGGGAGAGGGGCCGGGGGTGAGGTGTCAGGCCCGCGCCACCTCGACCCGCGCGTCGTTGAAGCAGGCGCCCTGGCCGAGGTCGGTGTAGGTGTCGGGCGCCAGGGAGTTTGCGGTGTTGCCGGAGAGGGTGTTGTGGCTCCACAGCCCCTTGGGCAGCAGCACGACGCCGGGCCGTAAATCCGGGCTGAGACGGAGCGTGGTGCGCACTTCTCCGAGGTCGTTCCAGATGCGTACGGTGTCGCCATGGGTAAGACCGCGGCGGGCGGCGTCGTCCGGGTGCATCTCCAGCGGCACGACGTCGCGGTAGAGCTGGCCGAACGTCGAGCTCACCAGGCGGGCGACCGAGGGCGAGATCAGCGCCAGCGGATAGCGCTCGGTCGCCGGATCGACCTGGTAGGCATAAAGGCCGTGCGGCGCCTCGCGGTCCAGGATGTCGGGCACCAGGTGCGCCTTGCGGTCCGCGGTCAGGGGGAACGCATCGACGAACTGCACCGGCGCCGGGCCGCAGTCCGGCGCGGCGATGCCGTCGCGGTCGAGCTCGGTCCGGATCCGTTCCGACTTGCGGAGCAGGGTCTCCGTGAGCTCTTCGGCGGACTCCGGATCACCCGGCCGTTCAAGTCCCAGCCGCCGGCAGAGATCGGCGAAGACTTCATAGTTCGGCCGCGCCTCCCCGGCCGCCGCCGCGACGGCGGGCGACCGGTGGAGAACATAGGCGCCATAGCCGCGCGACACCTCGGCGTGCTCCAGGAACGTGGTCGCCGGCAGCACCAGATCCGCGTACTGCGCCGTATCGGTCCACACCTGCTCGAAGACGATGGTGAACAGGTCCTCGCGCTCCAGGCCGCGGCGCACCTTCTCCTGGTTCGGCATGGTCGCCAGCGGATTGCAGTCGTAGGAGAAGAGGACGGTGACCGGCGGATCCTGCCGCTCCAGGAGCGCCTCGCCGAGGCGGTTCATGTTGATGATCCGGGTCGCCGGCTCCGGCTCCGCGACCGCTCCCGCGCGGTCGATGGCTCCCCAGGCGCCGGAGTTGCTCATCGTGAAGCCGCCGCCGCGCACGCCGAACTTGCCGGCCACCGCCGGCAGGGCCAGCGCCGCCGCCACCGCCGAGCCGCCGTTCCGGTTCCGTTCGAACCCCCAGCCGGTGCGGATGACCGCCGGCGAGGCGTCGGCGTACAGCCGGGCGAAGCGCTCGATGTCCGCCGCCGCGACGCCCGACGCCTCCGCGGCACGGTCGAACGTCCACGGCTCGGCCCGCTGCCGGAGCTCGTCCGCGCCGGTCGTGTGCTCCGCCAGGAAGGCCAGATCCGCCTTCCCCTCGGCGAACAGCCAGCGGATGACCGAGAGCGCGAGCGGCAGATCGCCGCCCGGCCGCGGCGCGAGGTGGAGATCGGCCTTTTTCGCCAGCGGGATCGCGCGCGGATCGATCACCACCAGTTGCGCTCCTCGCCGCTGCGCCTCCTGGAGGATCGGCACCAGGTGGATGCCCGACGCCGACGGGTTCACCCCCCAGAGCACGATGAGCTTGGCGTGCGGATAGTCGGAGAGCGCCACGCCGGGCATCTTGCCGTAGAGCCCGGTCGCTGCCCGGCCGCTCGGCGCGGCGCACACCGTCCGCGCCAGGCGCGACGCCTTGAGACGGAAGAACAGGCGGGAGTCGACCGCTTCATGGGTGAGCATGCCGTTCGAGCCGCCATAACAGAACGGCAGGATCGCCTCGGCGCCCCAGCGCTCCTGCGCCTCCCGCATCTTCGCCGCCGCGAGATCGAGCGCCTCGTCCCAGGAGATCCGTGTAAAGACTCCCGATCCCTTGGCTCCCTTGCGCACCGCCGGATAGAGCAGGCGCCCCTCGCCGTACAGAAGCTCGGGCATGCGCCGCACCTTGGCGCAGATGTACCCATCCGTGAACGGGTTGAGCCGGCTGCCGTCGACCTTGACGACGCGGCCGTCCGCCACCTGGACATCGAGACTGCAGGCGTCCGGGCAGTCGAGAGGGCAGGCGCTGGTCAGGTGGACTGGGGGCTCGGGAGTGCGGAGGATCTCGCTCATGGCAGACATTCTAACGACGAAATCGCCCCGGGCACCTCACTTCATCGGTCCCTGAACAGACTAGAATCTCCGGAGAAGCTCACGGGAGAGATCGATGACGTTCAAGGAAATCGCAAAAGTCGGGGCGGTGATGGCGCTCCTCCTGCTGGTGATCGCCGGCATCATCGCCATCGCCGCGGCCTACTGGTGGCACAACAACGGAGACCAGCTCCTCGCCAAGGAGAAGGCCACGGCGGAGCAGGGTAAGCTCGAAGGAGCGCAGCTCACCGAAAAGGACTGCCGGGATCAGGCCATCGTCCGCCACCGCAAGGACTCCTCGATCGGCGCCCTGATGGCCAACTCCACCCGGCTCCTCGCCTGCCTGGAGGCGAGCCATCCGACTCCCGGCTTCTGCTCCGGCGTGCCGGATGCGGACAGCCTCACAGCGTCCTTCAAATGGAGGCTGGAGGAGTGCCGGCGCCTCCACCTGACCGACTCCAACTGCGGCAATCTCCTGGGCTCGATCCAGATCTACTGCGGCTCGGACGTCCAGAAGAAGAAGGCGGCGGCTCCGGCAGGACCAACGCCGGTTCAGCCCGCCGTCCGCGACTGAGCGTTCGCAGTGTTTGAGGCATTCGCGGCATTCTCGACATCGCCCAGGGTCGTGGTCTTCTTCTTCCTCTTCATTCCCAGCTTGTCGCCCGCCACGACGAGCACGATGCCGACGGGGAGGCAGAGGAGGAAGAGGGCCCAGAGATTGGAGGCGTCGATGGCCGCCACGGCGCCGACGGCGGAGAGCAGGATGGCGAAGACGGCGACCAGGGCGATGATCACCAGGACGCCTCCGGTGCCGCGGAGCAGAGGCCGCGGCACCTCCGGGCTGGCGACGGTCACCAGGATGAGCCCCACCAGCAGACAGGCCAGAAACAGGAACCAGTGACCCAGGGGCGCGATGCTCAGCCCCCGCCCATAGGCGGGAAGAAAGAGCAGGGCGCCCGCCGCGATTCCAAAGACGACCAGCAGAAAGCCTGCGTACCGCAGAATGGCCATGGAAGCTCCTTGCCGAGAGACGGCGCATCGCCGTCTCTCGCAAGCTTACACGGGTGAGGGGTCTGGAGGTGAGGGATCAGGGCTGGATCAGGGATGATGGATCGCTGCGGAGTTGGTGAAAGCTGCGGCCTTCATGCCGGTGCGCAGGTCCAGGACCGGACCGTCAGGCACGCCGCCTTCGATCTTGAAGGGAGCGTAGGTCGCCGAGAGCCAGACACCTTTGCAGGCACCACCCTCGCATCCATCGGGGTGCACCTGAACGAATCCGACGATCTTCGCCGAGCTGGCGGCGATGGCCGGAATCGTCATCTCTTCATTCCAGGAGCTTTCGCCATGGGCAGGCAGGTCCAGGGTCTCCTGGCACTGCGAGCGGGCGGCCGACTCCTCGGTCACCGTATAGGCATACTCTTTGTCGATTCCCCACAGGTGCACGACGCGGCCGGAGGACAGGCAGGTGTGGATCGGCTGGTCGGTGGAATTGCGCAGGGTGAATTGGACGGGAACGCGCTGGCCGCCGGTCGCGGAAGCCGCGGCGGGCTTGATGGTGAGCTGGAGGGGTGCCTGGGACGAGGTCGCGGGGGTGCCGTCGGCAACATGCACCGGCGCCTTCGCCATCGAGCAGGCGCAACAAACCGAGAGGCTCAAGAATGACGTGATCTTCAGCAAATTCATGGTGTTACCTCGTCTCGTCTTTCTCGCTTACGGAGGCCCGAATGCGGTGCCTGCCGTTGACGAGCACTGACTACAGCAAAGGTCGTGCCACCACTCTTTACAAGTACTTTACCGCCTCCCGCATCGTCACCCCGGACACCCGCCCCTGCCGTTCCGCAAGAAAAGCGCGGACGCGGTCGGGGTGCTGCTTGGCAACTTCGCGCAAGACCCAGCCGATCGCTTTACGGATGAAGAACTCTGTCTCGTCTAACAGAGTGTCGGCATACCGTACAAACCGGGACCAATCTCCCGCACCACGCCGCAGCGGCAGAAGAAGCGCAAGCAGCGCAGAACGGCGGATCCAGAAATCGTGGTCGCGTACCCAGCGGTCCAGCCGGGCGTTGAGCTTGCGGTCCGCCGCCACCAGAGGCCCGACGAGGTGAATGGCGATCACGTCCACATAGGCCCAGGTCCGCGAGCGGCGGAGGAAGCTTTCCAGCAGATCGAGATCGGCGCTCTCCAGGAGGTCTCGGCGTGCCAGCAGGATCTCGATGGCGAAGGCGCGCAGCTCGTGGACCGGGGTGTCCCACAGCGCCGCGGCGAGCCGGCGGAGATCGGCCCGATCCAGCGGTGGCCGCCGCTTCAGCCAGTCCTTGGCGGCGCGCCGCAGGTCCGGCGTCGTGACGCCCAGGAAGTCGAGATCGCTCTTGAGGTAGGCCTTGGCGCCGGCCGCCCGCTCCGGACTGCCGAGACGCCGGAGGAGAGATTCGATCTCCGGGATCTCCGCGGGCCGGGCTGGATGCGGGTCCTGGTCAGCGTCCGGATCCCAGCCGAAGCGGCCGAGATCGACGCGGCCGTGGAGATTGAAGAGTACTCCTTCCTCTTCCAGGAGATGCCGCTGATAGCCCTCCCGATACCCCTCGCCCTCCGACCTCCATCCGCTGTCGGCGCGCGCGCTCACCTCGCCCTTGGAGTTGATCACCCGCTGCCAGGGGAGGTCCGCGCCGTCGGGTAGAGCGTGCAGCGCATAGCCGACCTGCCGCGCGTGGCGGGGAATGCCGGCGAGAGCCGCCACCTGTCCGTAGGTGGCGACCCGCCCGGGCGGGATGCGGGCGATGACGGCGTAGATCTTGTCGTAGTTGGTCCCGGTCACCGTGCCTCCTCGGCTGGCCGCTCCCGCCGCCAGCTCACCGCCGTCTTCACCGCGGGATCGACGGACAGCGCCGGCGAGTAGGTCACCCAGCCGTCGGGCGATTCATATTTGACCCGCAGCGAGAAGGGCGCGAGCTGGCGGAGGAGAAAGCCTCCGGTCCGCGGCATGTCCACCGCCGTGGCGCCGTCCCCCAGGACGAAGCGGTAGCGCCCTGCGGCATAGGGACCGAGACTCCAGGAGACCCCAGTCCCTTCGCCGCGGATCTCGACGGCGAGCGGCGCGGCGCCGTGGATCGCGGAGCAGAAAGTCCGGCGGATCGACGGGAGACGCGGCGCCAGATCGATCACCTGCCGCGTGGCCTCATCCCAGGCGCGTACCCGCGAACTCTCGGGGTGGAGGCAGAGATAGAGGTCGTCCAGGAACCAGCCGGCTCCACGCGGCAGGCCCTGAACCTCTTCTTTATACCAGCGCAGCTCGCCCAGCTCTCCCGGCACGCCGAGTGGTCCGCGCAGCAGCTCACCGGAGCCCATGGAGAGGAAAGCGAGCGACTCCGCGCTCCGCCGTTGCGAATCGGCCAGCCGGTCTTTCCAGTCGATCCGGTTCGCCACCAGGGCACAGACGGCGACGGCCAGTGCGGCGGCCAGACTGCGGTTCCGGCCGCTCCGCGCCGCCAGCGCCTGCCAGGCGAACGGCAGCGTCATGGCAGCCACCAGCCAGGCGGCGACCGCGTAACGCGGCTCCATCTGGGTCGACACCGGGAGCACTGGGGCCAGGGCGAAAGCCAGGCCGGCTCCGACCCGCAGGGCGTTTCCCCAGCTCTGGACAGCCACGACCAACAGCCCACAGAGGAGGACGATGAGCAGCGCCCAGGACGCCGGCGACGGCACACCGCGCATCTCCGCCACGACCTTGGACGGCAAGGCGAGGATGAGACCGGGCCAGTCTCCCGGCTTCACCTCGAAGCCGTACGGCTGTGGCGTTCCCAGAAAATAGACCCGGATCGCGACGTAGGCGAGGAGCGCGGCGGCGTGCGGAACCGCGCGGTGCAGCCGCTCGCGGACAGTCCCCACGGGGATCAGCGGCAGGAAGAGGACCAGCGGGACCGCGGTCTCCTTTTCAAGCGCCGCGAGGAACCAGCAGAGAGCAGAGGCGGCGGACAACCAGAGACCGTAGCGCGGCCGGCGGAAGGCCAGCACCCAGAGCCCGAGGGCGAGCGCTGCGAGAGGAATCACCTCGACGTAGTGGCGCACCATCACCATCAGCGCGATCGAGGCGACCGGCGGGCCGAGAAGGAAGATGGCCGCGCCCAGCGCCGCCCAGGCCCGCTCCAGCCAGAGCCGGAGCACGGCGTAGAGGGCCGGCGCGGCGAGACTCAGGGAGGCGAGCTGGTGGAGGTGGAACGCCGCGGGGCGGAGGCCGAAGAGGAAGCGGTCGGCGTCCAGCGAGAGGAAGAGGAGCGGCGTCAGCATCTTGGGCGGCGGGGCCTGATACACCGCCCGATCCCAGAAGTACCAGGCGTGCGGATTTCCAAGCAGCAGATGCAGATGGTAGAGATCGTCGTGCGTCCACCAGAGGTGGACCACCGGCGCGTAGAGCAGCCAGGTAAGAGCGGCCAGACCCGTCGCGATGGCGGCTTCGGCCGCGATCGGCACACCCGCGGCCCGGGGGGTTCTGGAGAACACGCGGTGAGTGTACCCTGTTCCGTCATGCACCCTCTCGAGCTCTCCTCCGACGAGATGAAGAGCCTCGTCCGCGCCGCGGTCGACCACATCGTGCGGCACGTCGAGACCCTGCCGGCGCAGCCCGCGACAGCCACCCATGGCGGCGCCCGCCTGGCGCGCTCGCTGGAAGAGCCTCTCCCCGAGGAGGGGACGCCGGCCGGCAAGCTCCTCGACCTGATCTTCCGCAAGGCGGTCCCGAGATCGCTCAACACGGCCGGCCCCGGCTACCTCGGCTACGTGCCGGGCGGCGGCCTCTTCCAGTCCGCCGTCGCCGATCTGATCTCCGACAGCGTCAACCGCTACTCCGGCCTGTTCATGGCGGCCCCGGGGCTGGTGCAGCTCGAAATGAACGTCCTCGCCTGGTGCCGCGAGATCATCGGCCTGCCGGCGACCGCGCGCGGTGTGCTCACCAGCGGCGGCTCGATGGCCAACCTGACCGCCCTGGTCACCGCCCGGCGGGAGAAGCTGCCGGAGAGCTTCCTCGCCGGCACTCTCTACGTCTCCGACCAGACCCACCATTCGGTGGCGAAGAGCGCCCTCCTCGCCGGCTTCCCGCCGGCCAATGTGCGGGCCGTGCCGAGCGACGAGCGCTTCCGCATCCGGCTCGACCTCCTGGAGGAGATGATCGACGGCGACCGCCAGCGCGGCCTCACCCCGTTCCTGGTGGTCGGCAATGCCGGCACCACCAACAGCGGCGCCGTCGATCCTCTCCCGGCTCTCGCCGACCTGGCGCACCGGCACAAGCTCTGGCTGCACGTCGACGGCGCCTACGGCGGCTTCTTCTGCCTCACCGAGCGCGGACGGAAGGCTCTCTCCGGAATCGAGCGCGCCGACTCCGTCGTCCTCGATCCCCACAAAGGCCTCTTTCTTCCGTACGGCACCGGTGCTCTCCTGGTGCGCGACGGCGCGGCGCTCAAGCGTGCCCACGGCGTGGCGGCCGACTACATGCCGGCGCTCGACGACGACACCGCCCTCGCCGACTTCTGCGAGCTGTCCGCCGAGCTGACCCGCCCGTTCCGCGGCCTGCGCGTCTGGCTGCCGGTCAAGATGCACGGCATCGGCGCCTTCCGCGACGCGCTGGACGAGAAGCTCGACCTGGCGCGCTGGGCGGCGGACGAGCTGCGCGCCATCCCCGGCATTGAGATCCTCGCCGAGCCCGAGCTTTCGCTCCTCGCCTTCCGCTGGATTCCTCCGGGACTGGAGGACGGTTCCGCGCTCGACCGTCTCAATAAAAAGCTCCTGGAGCGGATCAACCAGGAGAAGCGGGTCTTCCTCACCGGCACTCTTCTCCACGGCCGCTTCGCCCTGCGGATCTGCATCCTCTCCTTCCGGACGCACCACGATCGCATGGTCCTGGCGATCGAGGACATCAGAAAGGCGATGGCCTCCAGCTCTCCATGGCCCGGTTCAGACGGCGCCGCTGACGCCGCCCCGCCTGCCCTCTCGCAGGCGGGGAATGCCCCGCCTCCCGGGGCGGTTCGTTGAGATAGAGCTGTCTGCTAAGATCTGCCGTCCAGGACCTACTGAGAGGAATGGCATGAGCACCACGGTCGCAGAAAAAGAGAGACGAGACTTACCGGTCGAGAAGCTGGATGAGGTCGTCATCCGTTTCGCGGGCGATTCCGGTGACGGGATGCAGCTCACCGGCACCCAGTTCACCAACACCTCGGCGTTGATCGGCAACGACTTGTCGACCCTGCCCGACTTCCCCGCCGAGATCCGGGCTCCTGCCGGCACTCTCCCGGGGGTCTCGGCGTTCCAGGTGCGCATTGCCGACTACGACATCCACACTCCGGGCGACGCTCCGGACGTCCTCATCGCCATGAATCCGGCGGCTCTCAAGAAGGAGCTCAAGGACCTCAAGGCGAACGGCGTGATCATCGTCAACACCGACGAGTTCAACGACCGCAACCTGGCCCGCGCCGGCTACACCGCCAACCCGCTCGAAGACCATACGCTGGACGGCTACCGGGTCTTCCAGGCGGCGCTCAACACCATGACGCGGCGCACGCTCGAAGGGAGCGGCCTCGACAGCAAGTCGATGGACCGCTGCAAGAACATGTTCGCCCTCGGCATGTGCTACTGGCTGTTCAGCCGGCCGCTCGAAAGCACCATCACCTTCCTGAATCAGCAGTTCGCCAAGAAGCCGCACCTCGCCGAGGCCAACATCAAGGTCTTGAAGGCAGGCTGGAACTTCTGTGACATCACGGAGCTGTTCCACACCCGCTACGAGATCCCGGCGGCGGCGCTGGAGCCGGGGCTGTACCGCAACATCACGGGCAACGTCGCCCTCGCCCTCGGCCTGATCGCCGCCAGCCGGCGCAGCGGCCTGCCGCTCTTCCTGGGCGCCTACCCGATCACCCCGGCGTCGGACGTGCTGCACGAGCTGTCGCGCTTCAAGAACTACGGCGTCACCACCTTCCAGGCGGAGGACGAGATCGCGGCGATCTGCGCCGCGATCGGCGCCTCCTTCGGCGGCGCCCTGGGCGTCACCACCACGTCCGGCCCAGGCATCGCCCTCAAATCCGAGGCGATGAACCTGGCGATCATGACCGAGCTGCCGGTGCTGATCTGCGACATCCAGCGCGGCGGCCCGTCGACCGGCCTGCCCACCAAGACGGAGCAGTCGGACCTGCTGCAGGTGATGTTCGGCAGGAACGGCGACTCGCCGATTCCGGTCATCGCCGCGTCGTCCCCCAAGGACTGCTTCGAGACGGTCGTGGAGGCGGTGCGCATCGCCACCCACTACATGGTGCCGGTGGTGTTCCTCTCGGACGGCTACATCGCCAACGGCTCCGAGCCGTGGAAGCTGCCGAAGGTCGAGGAGCTGCCGGACCTGCGGGTCGAGTTCCGTACCGATCCTCAGGGTTTCCTGCCCTACGAGCGGAACCCCGAGACTCTGTCCCGCCCGTGGGCGATTCCCGGCACGCCCGGTCTCGAGCACCGCATCGGCGGTCTCGAGAAGGAAGACGTCACCGGCAACGTCTCCTACGATGCGGTGAACCACGAGAAGATGGTCCACCTGCGCGCCGAGAAGGTGGAGCGGATCGCCCGCGACATCCCGCCGCTCGAAGTGCACGGTGAGCCAAACGGTGAGCTGTTGATCCTTGGCTGGGGCTCGACCGCGGGAGCGATCCACGGCGCGGTCAACATGGCGCACAAGGAAGGCCTCAAGGTCAGCCGCGCCCATCTGCGCTATCTGAATCCCTTCCCGGCGAACCTGGGCGAGGTGCTGTCGCGCTTCGAGCATGTTCTTCTCCCCGAGATGAACCTCGGCCAGCTTGCCTTGCTGTTACGGGCTCGTTACCTCAAGGACATACAGTCATTGACCAAGGTGCAGGGTCAGCCTTTCACCCGTCAAGAGATCCTGGAGAAGATCCGGGAGATCCTGGAGCAGAAATCCCATGTCAACTGAGACGCCGACCCTCGTCAAGAAAGACTTCGTCACCGACCAGGAGGTCCGCTGGTGCCCCGGCTGCGGGGACTACGCGATCCTCTCCGCCGTGCAGCAGGTGTTCCCCGAGCTCGGCATCCCGCGTGAGAAGTTCGTCGTGGTGTCGGGAATCGGCTGCTCCAGCCGTTTTCCGTACTACATGAACACCTTCGGGTTCCACTCGATCCATGGCCGCGCTCCCGCGGTCGCGACCGGCCTCAAGCTGGCCCGGCCGGAGCTCGAGGTGTGGATCGCCACCGGCGACGGCGACGCCATGTCGATCGGCGGCAACCACCTGATCCACACGCTGCGGCGCAACGTCGGGGTGAAGATCCTGATGTTCAACAACCGCATCTACGGCCTCACCAAGGGGCAGTACTCGCCGACCAGCGAGATCGGCAAGAAGACCAAGTCGACCCCGGCCGGCTCGGTGGACTATCCGTTCAACCCGCTGTCACTGGCCATCGGCGCCGGTGCCACCTTCGTGGCGCGGAGCGTCGACATCTTCCAGACGCACCTGCGCGACACCCTGCGCCGCGCCGCCCAGCACAAGGGAACCGCCTTCATCGAGATCTACCAGAACTGCAACATCTTCAACGACAAGGCGTTCTCCTTCATGACGGACAAGGAGAACAAGGAGGAAGGCGTGCTCCATCTCGAGCACGGCAAGCCCTTGATCTTCGGCAAGGCGAAGGACAAGGGGATCCGCATGCGTGGGACCGAGATGGAAGTCATCTCGCTCGGTGGCGAATTCGGTCCGGACGACTGCCTGGTCTGGAACGAGTCGCTGCACAACCCGGCGACCGCCTTCCTGGCCGCCCAGCTCCTGCCGCCGCTCTTTCCGACCGCGATCGGCGTCTTCCGCAACGTCGAGGAAGTCCCCTACGAGACGCGGGTGGTCGACCAGATCCAGCACGAGACCGAGCGCCTCGGCGTCGGCAAGCTCGACGACCTCCTCCGTTCCGGCGACACCTGGACGGTGTCCGAGCAGGGTGCGGTGAGCTGAAACGGGAGCACTTCCCGGTGGGACAAACGGCCGGCGGCGACGCCGGCCGTTTTTGTTGGATACTCTGAAGCCGTGGCCGACCTTCTGATCCTCGCGCACGGCGGTACCTGGGAGATGCGATTTCAGGTCTCCTCGTTGGCGGCCAGTGTCGCGGCGGCGGGGGAGCGGGTGGACGTGGCGCTGTTCTTCGCCGCCCTGGATTCCTGGGCCCGGGGTCGCTGGGATGACCTCGACCCGGCGCCGCCACTCTCCGCGGAGCGTCTGGAGACGTTCGATCTGCCGCCTCTCACCGAGATGCTGGCACCGGGTCGCGAGGACGGTTTGATCCGCCTCTACGCGTGCAGCGCGTCGACCCGGCTGCTGGAGCTGGACACGGCAACGGTCCAGGCCAAGGTGGACGTCCTCCTCGGCTGGCAGAGTTTCTCGCGCATGATCCGCGAAGCGGGCCGGGTGGTTACGCTGTAGAGTGTGAAGATGTTAAAGAACGAAAGATCCCTCGCCTTCGTCGGCTCCGGCGTGATGGCCGAGGTCATGATCAGCGGCCTGCTCAGCCGGCAGGTCGTGCCGCCCGGCTCCATCTGGGCTACCGGCCCCCGCGAGGACCGCGCGCGCCATCTGGCGGACACCTACGCGATCCATGCCACGACAGACAACCTCGACGCCGTGGCGCACGCCGACATCGTCGTGCTGGCGGTGAAGCCGCAGACCATGGCGAGGGTGCTGCAACAGATCCGCAAGTCGATCCGCCGCAAGCAGTTGGTGATGTCCATCGTGGCCGGTGCGCGGATGGGCGTGATCGGCGAGGCGCTGGGCCATCCCGCCGTCGTCCGCTGCATGCCGAACCTGCCCTGCCAGATCCACCGCGGCATGACCATCTGGACCGCGACCCCCGAGGTTACCCCGGCGGCGCGCGATGATGTGCGTGGCATTCTGCAGACCATGGGCCGGGAGATCTACGTCTCCGATGAGCTCGACGTCGACCGGGCGACGGCGGTCAACGGGACCGGTCCGGCCATCATCACCCACTTCGTCAAGGCGCTCGAAGACGCCGCCAACTTCATCGGCGAGTCGCGCCCGCTGGCCCGGCAGTCGGTGTTGCAGACCATCATCGGCACCGCCGAGATGATCCTCGCCTCGGAGCGGCACACGGGAGAGATTATCGACAGCGTCACCTCCCCCGGCGGCACCACCTCGCGAGCCCTCCACGTCCTCCATCAGGGAGGTTTCTCCGCGATCATCACGGACGCCATCGACGCCGCTTATCGGCGCAGCGTCGAGCTGGGCACCAAGCTGGAGGAGGCGGTGCAGGCGATGCGCGCCCAGGAGGATTAGGCCGACGGCGAGGGCGGTCGTTTTGTCTGTGGACCTGGACCGCGGATCGACGTAGAATTTGTCCTGGAGGTGTGATGTCGCACCCGCATCATTCGGTACCCAGTTTCGAGGACGATGTCATCGACCAGCTTTACGCCGAGCTGTCGGATCTTTACACGAAGAAGGAATCCGCACCGGCAGATCGGCGGCTCGACATCCAGATCACCGAGACATTCCAGCGTCTGCGCACCGCCCAGGCGGATGAGGTGGTCCGGCTGAGGAGCTCGTTCGAGTCCGGGTTGCGCATGCCTCTGGGGGCGGGATCCGAGCTTCTGCGGCAAGTTCGACTGATGAGAGGCTCGCTTGAAGATCCTGCCACCGGTGACCACACCTCCTCGGCAGCCCACGACGCGAAGGCATAGTCCTCCGCCGGCTCGGGGGACGCAGGGATATCAGGCCTATCGGGCCTGCCTCCGGTGGGAGTTCGGTTTCACCTGTGCCTTCTGTCTCAACCACGAGTCCGATCTGGTCGGCGGTCGCCCCACCGAAGGTCTCGGAGTGACCAGTGTCGAGCATGGGGTGCCCCAGAGCACTGCCCCGAGCCGTCTTGCGACGGGCTCAAGGAGGAACCCATGAAGAAATTCTTTCTGGCCACTGTCGGCGGATTACTTACGGGCGTGCTCGTAATCGCCGGAATGCACCTCTACATGACTCTCTGCCAGCGACAGTTCCGATCTTGGGGCTCTCAACCTCCACCCATGACTCTTCCGCTTCGGGTTGAGATTCATATCTCCAATTTCATTGCGCGCTACGAAATTCTCCTCGCGCTCCCTGTTCTCGTGACATGCCTCGTGGCTGCATACGTTCTGGCCGCTTACAAGAAAACCAACTGATCGGGAAGACCATCACAAAGACTGAGTTCCTCGCCGTAACAGCAACTCGAAGACCGCTCCCTCCCCCTTCTCGGTCTCTTCGCCGAGCCTTAAATCTCCGCCCTGGCTCCGCGCCAGCCGGCGACTCAAGGCGAGACCGAGGCCGACTCCGGGAGCGGTGATCGCGGCGCGGGCGGCGGATTTGTGGAACGGGTGGAAGATCCTTCGCCGGGCCTCCGTCGGCACTCCCGGTCCGTGGTCCGTCAGCCGCAGCACGACGAATCGGTCTCGGACGAGCGGACGGATCTCCAGGCGGCGGTCGGTGGCTTCCGCGGCGTATTTGCAGGCGTTGTCCACCCAATTGAAGAGGATGCGCTCCAGGGCGGCGGCATCGGCGGTCACTGCAGCCCCCTGCTCATCCATGGGATGGATCACCAGGGTGAAGCCGTCCCGCGCGGCTCTTGCGCCGAGCCGGTCCGCGATGCTGGCGAGGAGAGGTTCGATCTCCAGCATCTCCAGGCGCGCCTTTCCGGTCTGCCCTTCCAGGCGTGAGTAGGCGAGGACGTTTTCGACCAGATGGCCGAGGCGCTCGGTCTCGCTGTGCAAGGTCGCGATGTAGGCGGCCTGTCCGTCCGGTGGGACCATCCCCTCGGCGAGCATCTCCGTATACATCCGCACCGTGGTCAGCGGCGTGCGCAACTCGTGGGTGACCGCCGAGACGAAATCGGCGCGCCGCTGGCTCTGGCGGAGGCTGCCGATGAGCAGTGCGGCTACGGCGAGGCCGGACAGGGCGATCGCGCCCGAGCCGGTGACCACCGTGAGCTGCGCCGGAGTCCAGCCGGCCGGTTTCTCCAGTAGTGGCGGCGGACCGGTCTCCAGACGGACCGGCAGGAGAGCGAGCCGCCGCCCGGGATCGGCTTCCTCGCCGGATGCGATCGGGAGCAGGCCGGCGTCGGGGAGGAGGTCGCGGACCTGGGAGAGAAGAGAGCCGCGAAGCGCCGGCCAGTCGACCCAGAGAGTCTGAATGCGGATTTTCCCGTCCTCGCGGACACGGCGCACGAGATAGAGCTCGCCGTCTTTCCAGACCGGCTGGAAGGTGGTCTCGACATGGCTCGGCTCCGGCCGGCGGGCGGGCCGTGGATGAGGCGCTGAGCGGACCGGCGGAGCGGCGGCCGTCGCCGGGACCTCCAGGACCTCCTGGACCGGCGCGGGTTTGAGCTCCTGGGCGGGCTTCGGCTCGGGCGTCGAAGCCGGCGGAGGCAGGTGGGTGATGAAGGTGATCTGCTCTCCGGCGTTGTGGACGCGCTGGTCGAACTCATTGGCGTTGAGCCGGTTTTGCTCGTCCCTGGCGTTCTGGTTTTGGGCCGCCTGCTGGGATGGTGCAGGCTCGGGCGGCGTGGTCGCGGCCTGCTGGAGCGGTTGGTTCTGTTGCACCGGTTGGACCGGCAGTTTCGGAACCGGGGTGTCCTGCGGGGGCGGTGCCGCGGCGGCGATCCGGACCGGCGGCGGGGGCTTCTTCTGGCCGGGCGGCTCCTCTTCGAAGCGGCGGCGCACGAAGCTCACCGCGTCCGGCCCGCTCTCCGGAGCGGTGAACCGCTCGGCGGAGAGGGAGTTCTCGCGGCCGATGATGGCGGTCAGCGTCGAGTCGAGCCGCCAGAGGGCGAGGCGGGCTTTCTCCTCCTGCGCGGCGAGGCGGTGCCCCTCGGCTTCCGCGGCTTCCAGACGCAGGGTGGTGCGGCCGATCCACACCACGGCGGCGGCGAGAACGGCCGCGCCCGCGGCGAGGGTGAGGCCGGCGGCGAGCTGTCCGCGCGTCACAGGGTGAGCCTGTAGCCTTTGCCGCGCACGGTGAGCAGGAGGCGCGGCGGATCGCTGTCGTCGCGCAGCTTCTTGCGCAGCCGCGCCACCGCCATGTCCACCGAGCGGGTCTGCACCCGCCGCGGGTCGACCTTCCAGATGCGCTGCAGCAGCTCTTCCCGCGACGGCGCGCGGTGGGCGTTGGCGGCGAGGTGGCGGAGGAGATCGGCTTCGAGCGGCGTCAGGGCGGAGCGCTCACCGTCTTCGAAACGTACTTCCAGCTTTTCGAGGTCGATCGTGCCGCCGGGCAGAGCGAGGGCCGGCGGACCGGCCGGGCGTTCCGGCGAACGGCGGAGGACGGACTCGACGCGGGCCAGCAGCTCGCGCAGGCTGAACGGCTTCACGACGTAGTCGTCGGCGCCCAGACGCAGGCCGCGCACGCGGTCGTCCTCGGCGCCGCGGGCGGTCAGGAGGATCACCGGCAGCGCGGGCAGCTCCTGGCGGACGCGCTGGAGCACCGACAGGCCATCGCCGCGCGGCAGGACGATGTCGAGGAGGATCAGTCCGATCTCTTTCTCCAGCGCGAGCCGGGTGCCCTCCACGGCGTCGCCCGAATCCAGAACACCATAGCCCTCATGGCGCAAGGCGTCGCACAGGCCGCGCCGGATGGCGAGGTCGTCTTCGATCACGAGGACAGTGCAATGCGTCATGGGCTCTCCCTGATCCGCAGCATAACGCAGGCCCTGCCCCGGCCGGCTGGCCCGCGGCAGGCCGTTACAGAAGGGTTACGGAACACGGCAGCGGAGCGGCCTACAGTGGGGACGACCGAAAGGAGATCCATCCGATGAAACCGCTGCGATCCTCGAAAACCAGCTCAATGATTCCGATGATCCTGCTGCTCGGCTGCGCCATGGCGCCGGCGGAGGAGCTGTCCCCGGCATCCGCCGTGCGCCTGCGGGCGAAGGGACCGGCCGGCGTGCAGGAGCTGCTCGATATTGCGGCGTCCGACCCGGGGGCAGTCCGGAGCCCGGCCTTCAACGCGACACTCGACGCCGTCTGCGCGCAGCACGACTGCTCCGCGTCCCACCTCTATTGGTACACCGATCTCGCCGCCGCCCGCGCCGAGGCGGAGCGGACCGGCAAGCCCATCCTCTCGCTCCGCCTGCTCGGCCGGCTGGACGAGGAGCTTTCCTGCGCCAACAGCCGCTTCTTCCGCGCCGTGCTCTATCCCGATCCGCAGATTGCCCGCCTGTTACGCGACCGCTTCGTGCTGCATTGGGAAACGGTTCGGCCGGTGCCCAAGGTGACGATCGACTTCGGCGACGGCCGCCGCCTGGTCGGCACGGTGACCGGCAACAGCATCCACTATGTCCTCGACTCCCACGGCCGGCTGGTGGACGGGCTGCCGGGCTTGAACGGTCCGGGGGCGTTCGTGCGTTTCCTGGAGCGGACCTCGGAGGAAGCAGGCAGCCTGGCAGTGCTCGACGATGCCGATTATCTCCAGGAGCTCAAGGCGTACCACAAGGCCCGGCGTGCCGCGGTCCAGGAGGCGCTCGCCAGGGACTTCCGGGAGTCGGGTGCGGAGGACCCGGGGCGGGCGGCGCAGGCCGTGGTCTCGAGCGGCCGGTGGATCGCGCCCCGGGAGCGGTCGGCCTGGCGCGCCTCGGAGCGGGCGCTCAGTAAATCGATCGCCGAGCTGCCGATCCTGTTGGCGGTGTCTCCCGACGCCGGCGACACCCGGCCGCCCGAGATCACCCCGTCCGGCGTGGCCACGCTACACCGGAACGACGCACGCCTCAGTGACGAGAGCCGGCGGCTGCTCCTCGCCAAGGCGGGGACCTGGATGAAGATCGACGACCCACGGTCGGCGGTGTCGAGCTTCGAAGGCGTGATCGCGGAGGACACGGTGCGCAACGAGTACCTTCTCCACTCCACGATCCACGACTGGCTGGCGGCGAGTCGTGTCGTTCCGGACCTCGCGGCATTCAATGAGAACGTCTACTCCCAGATCTTCCTCACGCCGTCGTCAGACCCCTGGCTGGGCCTGGCGCCGGAGAAGATCTACGCGGTCTTGACGCCGGTGCCGGAGGGATTGGCGTTATCGGAGGCAGCGGCACCCTGACGCACCAGGAACGTCTCCTCGCCCACCACCTGCGGGTCGAGCGAGAACTCATACAGCTCCAGTCCGCCGAACAGGGCCTTCACCCGCGGCCAGCCGGCGGACTGCATGTGACGGGCGCCATCGACCGCGATGGCGCCGTCGTCGTCGAACAGCACCACGTCGCGGTCCGCCGGCGGCGACCACTCCGGGCCGGGGTAGGGGATCGCGCCCTGGAGATTGAGCCGGCCCCCCGCCTCCGGCCGCACGTCGAGCAGCAGCGGGGGATCGCCGTCCTTGATCCGCCGGAAGAGCGCGAAGGGGGAGATCTCCAGCAGCGGATCGAACTGCACGACCGGCGTGGCGTCGTCGAGGTAGCGCGTCGGCATGGTGTCTCCAGGCTAGAGCACCTTCGCGTCGTGGTCCGCCCAGGCGAGACCGGACATCACCTTCGGCATGAACCGGGTCGATTTGGCGGGGAGCATCTCACCGCCCGCGATGGCGGCGGCGAACTCCGCGGGCGTCATGGGCGGCAGGAAGACCGCCGTGCCCAGCTCACCAGACGCCGTCTGGTTCCACAGCTCGTCCGGGCTGGAGCGGTAGACCACGGTGCCGTTGGTCGAGGCTTCGGGCGGCAGACCGAGCGCCGGCAGAACAGCGTTCTGGAAGGCCTTGACCGCGATCTCCTCCCCCGTCATGTGCCAGATCTCGGGCTTGCCGCCGGAGACCCAGACGCCGAGCGCGGGCTGCGGTGCCGCCGCCACGGCCGCGGCGAATGCCGGACCGCCGGTGCCGTCAAACGCCTTCGGCGCGCCGTGCAGACCGGCCAGCTTGGAGAGGTCGATCTTCTCCTTGAAGGCGCGGTGGATCGGTTCGATGGTGAGAGCCGGCGAGTCGAGGCTGGTGACCACAGCGAGCTTGGCCGCCGCCGCGGTACCGGGCTGCGCGCCGTGCTCCTTGGCGAACCGCTGGCCCACCTTGTAGCGGTGGTGGCCGTCGGCGATGGCCGAGGTGACGTTCAGGGCGTCGCGGTAGAGGGCGATCCGCGCCGGATCGTCCACCTTGTAGAGAACATGGAAGTTGCCGTCCGCGTCGCGGTGGCGCACCAGCTCCTTGGCGCCGGCGAGGTCGGCGTGGAGCAGCGCGTCGAGCTTGCCGCCGTCCTCGGAGAGGAGGAGCACCGGCTCGAGATCGACGTGCATGGCTTCCAGGAGAGCCGTGCGGTCGGTGATGGCTTTCTCCAGCGTCTGCTCGTGCGGCCGGATCAGGCTGGCGTCGGCATACTCGACGAGCCCGAGGACGCCGAGGCGCTTGCCACCACCCGCCAGCTCGATGACATAGGGGTAGAGCGCCGGCTTGTCTTCCCGTGCGATGGCGCCGTCCCGCAGCCACTTGGCGTGCAGCTCCGCGGCGCTCTTATAGATGTCACCCCCGGCGGGTGCCACTGGACGGGTGAGGTGGACGAACTGGTGCGGCGACTGGGCGTGGAACGTGTCGCGCACAGTTTCGTTGATCTGATCGTAGGGCGGGGCGGCCAGCGGACCAGCGTCTCCCGCGTTTGGTGTATAGCGAAGTCCTTCAAAGGCAAACAGGCGCATCCTCTCTCCTTGCCGGTCACTCAGGAGAACGGCTGGACCGGCCCGCATAGTGTATCCGCGCCCGCACCGCGTCGCCCGGAAAGTCGCTGAACACGCCGTCGACCCCGAGAGCGAAGAAGCGCTCATACTCGCGGACCGGGTCGCCGCCGTACTCCGCGGCCAGGAACGGCGGATCGCTGCGGAAGGTCCAGACCAGCACCACCAGCCCGGCGTGGTGCGCGTCGTCCACCAGCGACGGCGTGGCGGGAAGGATCAGCCGCTTGTTCGGCCCGATGCCGTCGGCGTAGCCGGCGATTCCGGCGAGGCCCTCCGGAGTCGCCAGGTCCTGAAACGTCCTCGGATCGCCCGCCGTCGCCAGGTCCCACGGCTGGCCGTGGTCCTCCAGAAGCTGGATGAGGCGGAGATCGGTCAGCTCGCGTAACCTCCTGAGGCACGCCGGCTCGAACGACTGGAGGAAGACCGGCGTCTCGTCTCCAGGACGACCGGTATGGCCGAAGCGCTGAAGAAGCGCCACCAGCGGCTCCTCCAGCGGCAGTCCGATCGAGCGGAAGTAGCTCGGCGTCTTGAGCTCCGGGCAGAGCCCGATCGTCCGTCCCGTCTCCGCGCTCTTCCGCTGCGCCAGCGCGACGACCTCCTCGAACGTGGCCACCTCGAAGCGGCCGTCGAACGAATGGTCGCGGCCCGCCAGGCGCTCGCGGGCGCGCAGCGTCTTGACCTCGGCGAGCGTGAAGTCCTCGCTGAACCAGCCGTTGACAGTGAAGCCGTCGATCGTCCGGGTGGTCAGCCGGCCGGTGAATTCGGGATGGTCGGCGACGTCGGTGGTGCGCGACAGATCGTTCTCGTGCCGGGCGAGGAGGACGCCGTCGGCGGTGATCACCAGATCGGGCTCGAGGAGATCGGCTCCGAGCTCGATCGCCAGCTCATAGGAGGCGAGCGTGTGCTCCGGCCGGTGGCCGCAGGCGCCGCGGTGGCCGATGACCAGTGGACCGCCCGGACGGAGGGTTCCGAGGGGACGGGAATTCTCGGCGGGTCTTGTGGCGTTGGGCTCGGCTGGCACTAGGTTCGTCCGCTTGGAGCGTCATGCTACCATTGGCGGCCCTTTGCCGGCTGTCCGAAACCCGAGATCCGCATGCACTTCCGCCAGCATTCGCCCGCGCGCTTCGCCACCGTCCTCGCCCTCGCGGCCGGTGTGCTGGCGCTCGCCGCGGTCCCGGCGGTCGCGGCGGAAGCCAAGCCGCGGGCGCGCGATCTGGGCGTTCCGTTCGAGGGGACGCCCGGGCCGCGCAACGCCATCACCGACGTGCCCGGCGTCGAAGTGGGGCAGACCACGCTGATCTCCGGCGACGGCAAGCTGGTGCCCGGCAAGGGACCGGTGCGCACCGGGGTGACCGTCGTGCTGCCGCGCGGCAAGGCGTCGAGCGATCCGGTCTTCGCCGGCTGGTATGCCCTGAACGGCAACGGTGAGATGACCGGCACCACGTGGATCCACGAGGGGGGCTTCCTCGAAGGAGCCGTCCTCCTCACCAACACTCACAGCGTCGGCACCGTGCGCGACGCCTCGGTGGCCTGGCACCTCGCCCACTTCCCCAAGCAGGCAGAGAACGGAGACTTCAGCCTGCCGGTGGTGGCCGAGACCTGGGACGGCTTCCTCAACGACATCAACGGCTTCCACGTGACGAAGGAGGACGTCTTCCACGCCTTCGACAGCGCGTCGGCCGAGGTGCAGGAAGGGAACGCCGGCGGCGGCACGGGAATGATCTCCTACGGCTTCAAAGGGGGGATCGGCACCGCCTCGCGCCACCTGGACGAGAAAGAAGGCAGCTATACCGTCGGCGTCCTGGTGCAGTCGAACCATGGCCGGCGGCCGCGGTTGACGATCGCCGGTGTGCCGGTCGGCCGCGAGATCCCCGATCTCCTGCCGCAACCCGGCCAGCACCCTGACGGCCAGGGATCGATCATCATCGTCGTGGCGACCGACGCGCCGCTCCTGCCGCACCAGCTCGACCGCCTCGCCCGCCGCGCCGCATTGGGCGTCGGCCGGGTCGGAGGCGCCGGAGAGAACAGCTCGGGGGACATCTTCCTCGCCTTCTCCACGGCCAACCCCGAGGCGGCCAATCCGGAGGGCATCGCTCACCTGACCATGCTGCCGAACGAGCGGATCGACGCCGTCCTCCAGGCCACGGTCGACGCCACGGAGGAGGCCATCGTCAATGCGATGATCGCCGCCGAGACGATGACCGGGGCGGACGGCAACACCGTCTATGCGCTGCCGCACGACCGGCTGCGAGAGATTTTACAGAAGCACAACCGGCTCAATCCGTAGGCGCGCTCGCGAGCCGCCTGCAACGAAGCGTCAACACCCTAATTTTTTTGGAGAAATCGATGAAGAAACTGACGACTCTCTCCGCCCTGCTGCTGCTCGTGTCGGTCGCGGGCACGGCGCGCGCGGCGGATCCGAAGCCTGCTGCCACGGCCAAACCCGCCGCCGCTCCGGCTGCCCCCGCCAAGCCCGCAACCGCCAAGCCCGCCGAGCCGGCCAAGGCCGCGGGGCCCGCCTCCCCGGGTGCCGGCTGGTCGCTCAACGACAAGGCCGGCTACATCATCGGCTTCAACCTCGGCAAGAACCTGCGCACGCAGGAGATCCCGGTCACCGCCGATCAGCTCGTCAAGGGTCTGCACGACGGTCTCAGCAACGCCGCGGCCCAGCTCTCCGACGAGGAGATCCAGGCAACCATGGGCGCCTTCCAGGAGCAGGTGGCGGCCCGCCAGCAGGAGAAGCAGAAGGCTCTCGGCGAGAAGAACAAGAAGGACGGCGACGCCTTCCTGGCTGCCAACAAGGCGAAGCCCGGCGTCAAGACCACCGCGAGCGGTCTCCAGTACGAAGTGCTCAAGGAAGGGACCGGCCCCACCGCCAAGGCGACCGACAAGGTGACGGTCAACTACAAGGGCACCCTCCTCGACGGCAAGGTGTTCGACAGCTCCTACGACCGCGGCCAGCCGGTCACCTTCGGCGTCAACCAGGTGATTCCGGGCTGGGTCGAGGCTCTGCAGCTCATGAACACCGGCGCGAAGTACCACCTCGTCATCCCGTCGGCCCTGGCCTACGGCGAATCCGGCGCCGGCGCCGACATCGGCCCGGGCTCCGTGCTGCAGTTCGACGTCGAAGTCATGAAGATCGAGCCCGGCGACAAGCCGGAAGCCCCCCCGGCCGCCGAGCCCAAGATGGACTCGAAGCCCCCGGGACGGTAAGCCCTCCGCCTGCCACCCCCCTCGCCCTGCGAGGGGGGTAGGGTGCGCTCCGGCCGCCCGGCTCCCCGGAGTCATCCTGCGGGGAGCCTCGGCGACCCAAAGGATCTGGGGGCAGGAAAGGTCCGCCCGCCCAGATCCTTCCCGCTCGCAGAGCTCGCCCTCAGGATGACAGGGCAGCCAGGGCCGGAAACTTCAGATGGCCCCCAGATACCGCTCCGCCTCGAGCGGGTTCCTGACCTCGATCATCTCGACCCCCGGATACGGTCGCTCGTCGAAGATCTTCCTGTACCGGTTGCGGGTCCGCCGGTAGTTCAGCAGGGCATACAGCAGGATCGAATCGTGGCTGAGGAACGACTTCCGCAGCGACTCCCGGTTCCCGGAAAACAGGATCTCCTGGGTCCTGGCTCGCCGCACCGTCCGCCGTAAGAGCTGCCAGAGTACTGTCCGCAGCGGGTAGTTGAGCCAGATGATCGTCGTCGCCTTCGGCCAGACGAGGTCGCGCACCGCGCTGTAGTTGCCGTCGGTCACCCACGCCTCCCCGGCGACCGCGTCGGCCACCGCGGCGCGGAACTCCGGCCGATCGCGAAACTTCCACTCCGGCAACCAGTAGATCGAATCGAGCTCGACATACCTCACCCCGAGCCGCGCCGCCAACCGCCGCGCGAACGTCGTCTTCCCGGAGCCGCTGATCCCGATCACCGCGAAGCGCATGGGGGGCGTATTGTATTCTGGAGTATGCTCCCGAAGCTCAGGGCCAGACTTCACCCAGACGCCGCTGGGAGCGCCGCCATCCTGGCGGCCGGGATGGCTGAAAGCCGTCCCGGAGCACGAACCGGAGGCGCAAGATCACGATGTCGACGAGCCCACGCAAAGTCTTCATCAGCTACAGCCACCAGCAGGGTGAATGGGTCTGGGATCGCTTGGTGCCGGTTCTCAAGGCCGGCGGAGCGGAGGTGTTGATCGACCGAGAGCGCTTCACAGCCGGTAAAGCGCTGGTCGGCCAGATGGACGCCACCCAGGATCTCGCCGATGTCCACGTCCTGGTCTTCTCGCCTGAGTACCTGGCAAGCGCTGCCTGCGTTCATGAGATGGAGCGGGCTATCACTCGCGATCCGCGCTTCGAGAACGGCATCGTGGTGCCGCTCATGCGCGTCGATGTCACGCTACCGGATTCCATCCGCGATCCGAATCCGCTCTATGCGGACCTGACCGCAGATACCGTGATTCCGGCCTGGGACCTCCTCCTCGGCGCCTGCGGTGCGGATCTCGGAACGGCAGCGCCATCGTGGCTGGAAGCTCGCGACGAGACGCGACGGTTTCTTGAGCGTGGGCAGTCGGTGAATCTGGTGGTGAATGGAGACGTCGAATGGAGAGGGCTCGTTGCCGATTTGCAGCGTGGCGATCTCGCTGATCTGGTCCAGGTGGATTTGGCGAAAGGCGTCACGGCATCGCGCCGCGGATTGATCTCCGAGATTCTCCGCGCTTTCGGCATGACCGTGGCGGTGCCGCCCGAACCCGAAGACCTCGGCGAGCTCGATCGCTTTCTCTCTGGCCGGAAGCGGAGCCGGCTGGCTCTCACCCACTTCGATCTCACTGCCAGCCGCCCTGCCTATGGCGTCGATCTTTTCGCGGCGCTGCGCTATCTCATCATGGAGAGCCGCAAGCTCGTCCTCCTCGTGCAGTCAAGGCGTCCTTTCGCAACGCTCTTGCCGGCCGGGCACCCACTGTCGGAGATTACCGGGATTCAGACAGTGGAGCTGCGGGGCCGGCAATGACAACCGGCCGGCTCGATAAGACTCGTCTGGGCCTTCGCGGACATACCTCTGTCTTGCAATGGATAGGGCTGTTTTATCGGCAGCCTGAGTATGTTCAAGAGTACCTGCAGGATCTACCCTTTGGGCGGCGGGCCTCTGTTCTATTCAGGATCTACTTCCAAATCTTCCTGTGCCTGCTAACGGCCCGCATCCTGTCCGCCCTGTTTTTTAGCTCGGCTTTCGGGTTGCCCGAGCAAGGTTTCTGGATTTTGCAGGTTGTCGCCCTTGGCGCTGGTATTGTGGCAGTGTTTGCCATATCCAACTATTCCATCTGCTGCCTCTTCTTTGCCTTCGCTGTAGGCATTGCCCGTAGCCACGGCAATTTCTCACTCCTGCTTTCCGGTATTCTCGCTCTTCGTGGCAAGGTCTCCTGGTCGATCGCGATTGTAGTGAGCCTCGGCTCAGGGCTCCTGATGGTTGTGCTCAATCCGTCCGGAGACTTCCTCAACATCGCCGCCTGGTTCACTTCGGGTCTCGCCGTCGGCCTTTTGATACTAGGTGCCGAAGGTCTCGCCATTGGCCTCGTAAGTGGTCTTCTGGTAGGAATCTATGCGTATCCCAGATCTGGTCTCGTTGCAAGTATGGTCATTGGTGGTATTTATACCATCGGCCTATTGCGCTTCCATTACCTCCCCTTTCAAGGCTTTTGGGTCTGGCCCAGCGCTCGTGCAGACTTCTATCGCTACCATCCTGTCGCTTGGGATGAGCGCTGTCTTTTTCCCTTCCTGGGATTCGATCGACTTCTCGTCAGCTACGCGGAGAAGTATCCTCTGGTAGGCGAACGCGAAATCGATCGACTGATCGACGAGTATCCAAGCCAACGCCAGGCAGCCCTACGAGCACGAGCAATCCTGGTAGCTCGGCGCGCCGCGGCCACTGAAGACATCGCCAAGCTTGAAGATTTGCTGGCCGGCCTGCCCGAAGGTAAGAAGGGTTTTCTCAAGGACGCCCCAGACCTCCGCCACCGTGTCCACGAGATCGCTTCTCTCCAAGCGCGACTCGACACTCTCGACCGCCCTTTCCTGCGCGAGCCGTTTTCCACTCTTTTAGTCAAAGAGATTGAGAACTTTGAGCAGCAGATCGCCGGCTTTAAGCCACCTCTCTCGACCGAGTTCCGCAAGGCGGCACGCCAGTGGCTTGTAATTGCCAAGCGGCAGCTCGCCTCAGCACGGTCCGCCGTCGCCCGCGAGCCAACACGTCAAGTCTTCCGCGCCGGCGACCCGGTGGACCGCGATCGCGAGGCCTTCGTGGCCCGCGGCGCAATTCTGGGCGAGCTCGAACGCCAGGTGATGCTCGCCACCGGCTGCCCAGGCCTTCTCGTCTATGGCCGCCGCCGTATGGGCAAATCGACCCTACTGCGCAATCTGGAAGGATTTCTCCCGCCGCGAGTCCAGATCGTGAGCCTCTCGATGCAGCAGGCCGGCGCCTTCACAAGCCTCCCAGATCTTGTCGGCCTGATCGCAAAGCGCGTGGCGGCGGTCATACCGGACACGTCCGAACCGCCGACGGACCTCAAGAGCTTCGAACGATTTCTGGAGTCGACGCAGAAACGCCTGGAAGCCGACGATCGCCGGCTCCTCCTCGCCATCGACGAGTACGAAAACCTGGACGAGAAGATCGGCGAGGGTGTGCTTTCGGAGGACCTGCTCGCGGTGCTGCGTGAGTCGATCCAGACGCACAGGCGCATCATCTGGACCTTCGCCGGCAGCCACGGCATCGACGAGTTGACTCACGCCCCCTGGACCTCCTACCTGGTGAGCGCTCGCACGATCGAGGTGACTCCTTTCGAGGCTGCCGAGACCCGCTTGCTTCTCACCGAGCCGCTCAAGCACTCACCTCTCTGGAGGGCTATCGATGCTAAGCGTCCACGCTTTGAGCCAGGCTTCTGGGGCGAAGGCGGCATCGAACGCATTCACACAGAAGCCGGGGGTTGGCCCCACCTCGTTCAACTCATGGCGGAAACAATTGTTGACCTCGTCAACGACTCCAGCGGCGCCTCCGTGGATAGCGCACTTCTCGAACGCGCTCTCAGCAAGGCCGTCGTCCGCGGCAACAATGTCTTCCTGGAGCTTCTGGAGAGGGAGTCACGGCTTCCGGGCGAGTGGGATTATCTGCGCGCTTTCCGCTCGACTGACGAGCAGCCTGTCCCCGCCGACGAGGCTCTGGACCGCTCTCTCCGCCGGCGCCGGTTGGTTGTCGAGGAGGGCGGCCGCTATCGGCTGCGTGTGCCTCTGATGGCGCGGTGGTTGCGGGAGCGGATTTGACGGGCCGCCGGCTCCGCTGATAGTTGACGTACTCCGAACGCTCCGCCCGCCCAGATCCTTCCGCCTCGCGGAGCTCGTCCTCAGGATGACGGGTTTGGACCGCTGCTTCCCGCACCCGTTCGGGGGAGACTGCGAGGGATTTCCGGGTGTCCGGGGAGCGGATGGGAGTCTTTCGCATCTGGAGGGCGGTGAGCGCCCTCCAGATGCAGAGCACCGCGATCCAGAGGGCGGTCATCGCCCTCTGGATGTGGATGATCCCCAGCCGGGCACCGATCCCTGCCATGCAGCGTTGAGACTTCCGATTCCAGAGGGCCGTCAGCGCCCCCCGGATTGCGCTTGACCGATTCTGGAGGGCGGTCACTGCCCCCCAGACTTGTTCAACCCACATCTGGAGGGCCGCGATCGCCCTCTGGAAATCGAACAGCGGTGACTGAAAGGCGGCGATCGCGGTGCGATGAGCGGACTTCGCCTTCGCGCGGCGGGTTACTGAATTCTGGAGGGCGGTCAGCGCCCTCTGGATGCCGGGGATCCAAATCCAGAGGGCGGCCGGCGCCCTCTGGAGCTGGATGGCTCGGAATCTCTCACGCTTCCCGCAACCGCTCGACCGCGTACGTCGGCGGCATTCCGAACAGTCTCTTGAACTCCCGGCTGAATTGCGATGGGCTTCCGTAGCCGACGCGGTAGGCCACTTCCCCTGCGTTCAGGCCGTCGTTGAGCATCAGCAGCTTCGCCTGATGGAGGCGGATCTGCTTGAGGTATTGCAGCGGCGAGAGGCTGGTCACCTCTTTGAAGGTGTGGTGGAGCGTCGAGGGACTCATCCTCGCGGCGCGGGCGATGGTGGCGATGTCGAGCGGCTCTTCGTAGTGCGTCCTCAGGTAGTGGAGGACGTGCGCGATGCGGTGCGAGCGGCTGTCGTGGAGGGCGATCGAGCGGAGGAGGTGGCCCTGCTCGCCGGCGAGGGCGTGATAGAGGATCTCGCGGAAGGCCAGGGGCGCGAGGATGCGGCGGTCCATGGGATCGTCGAGCGCGTCGAGGAAGCGGCAGAGAGCGCCGGTGAGGCCGTCGTGGAGACGGGAGATGCAGATGCTGCGGTGCGCCGGCTCGTGGCTCGCCGGCTCGCCGGGCGCCATGGCGACGAGGAGATCGCTCAGCGCGGACGCGTCGATGTGGAGCGCCATCGAGAGGTAGGGCTCCTCGGGGCTCGCCTGGAAGATTTCGGCTTCGGCCGGCAGCGGCACGGAGAGGACGAGGTAGTTGTGCTGATCGTAGGTGTACACCTGGTCGGCGAGAAAGAGCCGTTTGCTCCCCTGGGCGACAAAACAGAGGCAGGATTCGTAGACGACCGGAAAACGCTCGTTCGGCTGGCTCGCCCGGAAGAAGGTGAGCCCGGGCCAGGACGAAGGGTTCCGCCCCTCGACAGGTGTTCTCCGGACGATGCGGTCGGCGAAGTCTTGATGGATCGACTGGCTCATGACGGCAGGATTATGCAACGGCTGGTCGGGCGCCGGCGGGGCCGGAGGGGAAGATCGGCAGGATCAGGCAAGAGGTCCGTAGCTTTCGGCTAACGCCGGGGCAGGGTAGGTGGCTAGCATGGGGGTGGACCAAGGAGAAAGGATCAACGGCATGCACACGAGAGAATTGGGAAAGAGCGGACTGTCGGTCTCGGCCATCGGGCTGGGCTGCATGGGGATGTCGGAGTTCTACGGACCGAGCGATGAGGAGCAGAGCCTCGCGACGCTGCACCGGGCGATCGAGATCGGGGTCACGTTCTGGGATACGGCGGACATGTACGGCAGCGGGCACAACGAAAGGCTCGTGGGCCGCGCTCTGGTGGGCCGCCGCGACAAGGTGGTGCTGGCCACCAAGTTCGCCGTCGTCCGCGGCGCCGACGGATCGTTCCAGGGCGTCGACGGCCGGCCGGAGTACGTCCGCCAGGCGTGCGACGCCAGCCTGCAACGGCTCGGAGTCGATCACATCGATCTCTACTTTCAGCACAGAGTCGATCCCAAGGTGCCGATCGAGGAGACGGTCGGCGCGATGGCGGAGCTGGTGCGCGCCGGCAAGGTGCGCCATCTCGGTCTCTCCGAGGCGGCGCCGGGCACGTTGCGCCGGGCGGTGGCGGTGCATCCGATCACGGCCCTGCAGACGGAGTACTCGCTGTGGACTCGCGATCTGGAGGACGCGATCCTTCCCACCTGCCGCGAGCTGGGAATCGGACTGGTCGCCTACAGCCCGCTCGGCCGCGGCTTCCTGACCGGCGCGGTCAGCAAGGTCGACGACCTCGCCGCGAACGACTTCCGCCGGCACAATCCGCGCTTCCAGGGGGAGAACCTGGAGAGGAACAACGTCCTCGCCCAGCGCGTCCGCGACCTGGCGGCGGAGAAGAAGTGCACGCCGGCCCAGCTCGCTCTCGCCTGGATCCTGGCGCAGGGGCAGGACGTGGTGCCGATTCCGGGGACGCGGAGCCAGGAGCGCTTGCAGGAGAACGCCGCGGCGGCGGACATCACGCTCTCGGCCGACGACCTGGCGAAGATCGGCGAAGCCGTGCCGCGTGACCTGGTCGCCGGGGAGCGCTATCCGGAGGCTTCGATGGCGCTGCTGAACGGGTGAGCTGGGCGCCCCTCTCCCGGTTGGCCAGGAGCGCGAGGGGAGAGGGGATCTGTAAATATTAGCTCGCGCGAAGACAAAGGCGCGCTAGAATACATCCTTCCCAGTCTTCCAGCAAAGGATGTATCGTCTCATGTCCAGCCACGTCCATAAGTTCCTTGCCACCGCTTTCGCCGAGAAGCTGTCCATCCGCGAGCTCGCCGCCATTTTCCCCGAGGCACAGACGCTGACCCAAGAGCTGAGATTGCCCTTGCAAAAGCTGAGGATGCCATTGGCGGACTCCAGCGAGGCCTTTCTTTTCCCGTTTGCCGCGGTGGTCTTCCGCGACGTGCCCAAGGAACTCCGGGAGCTCCAGATGGCACGGCTGCGCCGAGCCCGTCCGAGCCTCTCCGCGGATATGGTGCTGGAGGACTTCACGGTGTGCGAGGAGGCGGGAGCCAGGGCGAACGTGGCGCCGGGCGTGCTGACGGTGGACCGTCTGACGCCCGGCCGCGCCGGCATCGTGGCGATGACGGTCGGCCAGAGCGCGGCCATGGAGTATTACGAACGGATCGTCGACCGGCTCTTCGTGCGCCTCCAGGACATCGCGACGCACATGAAGGTGCATGGCACCGTGCCGCTCAGGACGCGCTCCCTGCACCGTTTCATCGCCGAGGCGATCACCACCCGGAGCGAGGTCCTCTCGGTCCTCCACCTTCTCGACAAGCCCGACGAGGCCTGGGACGACCCGGCGATGGACAGCATCTACTCCGATTTGCGCGCCGAGTTCGACCTCGAAGGACGCTACGGCACTCTGGAGTCGAAGCTGCACGCCATCCAGGACGGCCTCACGCTCATCCTCGAAATCGCCCGGGACCGCCGGCTGCTTTTGCTGGAATCGGCCGTCGTCTTCCTGATCATCCTCGAGGTGGTGCTCGGCTTTATGCGGGCTTGAATGATCAGATCGAAGCCGGCGGGAGCGCGCTCCCGCCGGTCGCCGAGGATCAGTAGTTGCCTGAAACGGTGTTGTGGGCTCCGACGAGCGAATAGGACACCGCCGTGCTGTTGGGGAGGCTGTTCCCCGAGAGCTTGTTGGTGAGGAGTGACACATAGTCGCTCGCATCGATCGAGACGACGCCGAACGCCTGATGGTCCAGCCCGTCGGTGTTGCTGATCGTGCAATGGTCGATGGTGATGCGCAGGGAGCCGTCCAGAGTTGCCTCCTCAAGGCCATTCTGAAGGAGAACGCCGTCATATTTGTGGTCTTGTAGGGCGCTGTTGTTGACGATCGTCGAGCTGCTGACCGTCGAGTCCGTCACGCCGTCCATGAGGATGCCCTGCTCGCGGTTCTTTCGGAGGTCTGCACCCTGAATCAGGATGCCGTGAGTCAGGATGGCCGTCGACCCGGGCAACGCGTGAGAGTTGTTGAGGGTCGACACCAGATGGAAGCCGATGCCGTTCTGCGAGGACTGGCAGTCCGTGTAGGTCGTGTGCTCGCTCGACTGAAGGAGGAATCCGGCAGCGTTGAGCGCGAACTTGTCGCCCGGCAGGCCGGCCATTCCGTTCCGCGCGGAGACAGCCCGCGTATAGGTCAGGTCGTGCGTGGGCCGAGCCCTGGCATAGGCCGCGAAGCCGAACTGGAGGTTGTCCTTCGAGACGCAGTCCGTGTAGGAAACGTTGACGCTTGAATCGAGGCCGAAGCCGGGGTTGGCGTCCGACTTGGTGACGAATTTGTCGTCACCATCGTCGTCCTCTCCGTAGGAGTGCCCGCGGGCAATGAAGCCGTTGTGGGCTGCCGTGCAATTGATGTAGTTGATCCCACTGGCGAGGTAGACGGAAAAGCCGCCGCTGTTGTCCTGGGCCAGGCAGTTCTGAAACGTCACGTCCTGGAGCCCGTCGGCCGTGTCGATCGAATCTCCATAAAAGCCACGGGCCTCGTTGTTGATTGCGCTTGAGTTCTTTACGAGGGTGTGCGACGGGAGGCCGCTCGTGCCCATGATGACGAGCCCGTTGGCGTTGCCGTTCTGGAAAGTGCAGTCGTCCACGGTCAGATGGATGACGTTCACCATCTTGACGATCTGCTGGAAAAGCTGCACGTCCGTTTTGTTGCCGTCGAACGTTATGCCCTTGAGCGTGATGGATTCATCATGGGCGTCGTTGTTATAGGTCTCGTCGGACAACCTGTTGGCGAGCACGTTGCTGCCTCTGGCCTGATCCGGGTTGAAGAGCAGGACAGTTTTTCCGGAGCCGGCTCCCTGGAGCACCGTGTTACGGCTGATCAGGAGAGGGCCGACATGATAGGTGCCGGCCTGAAGGAGCACGATCCTGTTGGGATCGGTGTTTTCCCCTCTGCCCAGCGCGTCCTGGATGTTTCCGGTGTCGTCGGGCCCGTTATTTCCGGGAGGGGCGACGGTGTACGTATTGGCCAGGGCTGGCAGGGCGGTGCAGAGGGCCAGTGCGAGGAGGGAGAGGGTTCTTTTCATGGAGTGCGTCCTTGGAGAGGTTGCAGCTTGGACGATCGGCCGAGCGTTTCAGGCCGCGGAGAAGGAGCTGAAGCGGTGGAGGAGCCCCGAAGGGGAGGAAGCTCAAGCCCAGAGTTTCGGCTCTGGGCTTGTTGGGGGCTCAGTGCGCCGACTTCTGCTCTTCCCGCGCCTGCGCTTCCTTCGCGGCGGTGACCAGATCGAAGGCGTCGCGCCGCATGCGGGCGCGCTTGGCGTCTTCTTCGGGAAAGCGGGGGCGGTAGCCGAGGCGCTCTTCGTCGAAGGTGTAGGGCTTCATCAGGTCGGACTTGCCGACGATCGACTGCTCGCGATTGAAGTAGGCCATGTCGTAGTTGTTGCTCATGATGATGGCTTCTTCCGGGCAGGCGTCGACGCAGTAGCCGCAGAAGACGCAGCGCAGCATGTCGATCTCATAGACCACCGGGTACTTCTCGATGTTCACGTCCTGATGCTCACCGGCTTCGATGTGGATGCACTCGGCCGGGCAGGCCTGGGCGCAGAGGAAGCAGGCGACGCAGCGCACCGAGCCGTCCGGACGGGTGGTCAGGATGTGGTGGCCGCGGAAGCGGTGGGAGTAGTCGCGCCGCTGTTCGGGATATTCGATGGTGTAGCGCGAGCTGGGGTTGAACAGGTTGCGCAGGAAGTGCTTGAGCGTCACCATCAGCCCGCCGAGGAGCGGCAGGTAGAGGCGCTCGGCGAGGCCCGGACGGTAGGGCTTCAGGTCGGTCGGGTGCGGCTCTTTCAGCATCGGGCGCCCCGGGGGACGCGGGGTGGGCGTGCGGGCGATCGGTTCAGCGGTCATCGTTCGAGCTCTCCGGCAATCACGTTGAGGCCTCCCAGCGTGGCGATCGCGTCGGAGAGCGAGGCGCCGTTGATCAGCCGGGGGAAGGTCGAGAAGATCGGGAAGCAGGGCGGCCGGACCTTGATCCGGTAGGGCTTTCCGCTGCCGTCGCTGATGATGTAGAAACCGAGCTCGCCGTTGGCTCCCTCGACCATCTGGTAGGTCTCACCCGCCGGCACCTGGATGCCGTCCATGATCAGCTTGAAGTGGTAGATCATGGCTTCCATCTGGGTGTAGCAGGCTTCCTTCGGCGGCAGCGCCACGTGCGGATCGTCGACGATGTACGGCCCGTCGGGCATGCCGCGGTCGAGGAGCTGCTTGATGATCTTGAGCGACTCCCGGATCTCCATCATGCGGATGCGGAAGCGGTCGTAGACGTCGCCGCCGTAGAGCACCGGGACTTCCCAGTCCAGCGTGTCATAGAGGTCGTAGGGGTGCGCCCGGCGGACGTCGTAGGCGACACCGCTCGCCCGCAGGCACGGACCGGTCCAGCCCCAGTTCACCGCCTCTTCGCCGGTGATGGCGGAGATGCCGACCGAGCGGTCGATCCAGATGCGGTTCTTGTTGACCAGCTTCTCGGCGTCCTCGACGAACGGCGGAATCATCTCCAGCAGACGCCGGCTGCGCTCCATGAAGTCCGGCGGCAGATCCTGCGACAGGCCGCCGATCCGCCCATAGGACACGGTGAGGCGGGCGCCGCAGCACGATTCGAGGAGACCGTAGATCTCTTCTCGCGGTTGGAAGAGGTACCAGAAGTTGGTCAGGCCGCCGGTGTCGACCAGCGTCGTGCCGTTGCACACGCAGTGGTCCATGATGCGGGAGAACTCGGAGAGGATCGTCCGCGCCCACACCGCCCGCGGCGGCACTTCGACGTTCAGCAGCTTCTCGACCGTCTTGCAGTAGCCGACGTTGTTGATGAAGCTGGAGCAGTAGTTGAGCCGGTCGGTGTAGGGGATGACCTGGTTCCAGGTGTGCGTCTCCGACATCTTCTCGAAGCAGCGGTGCAGGTAGCCGATCTCGACCTCGGAGGCGGCGATGGTCTCGCCGTCCATGATCGCCATCAGGCGGAAGGTGCCATGCATCGCCGGATGGGACGGGCCGATGTTGATCGCCATCCGCTCGAAGAGGTCGTCGCCGCCCTCGGGCAGCTTGAAGTCGGGCTTGTACATCTTGTCTTCGGTCAGGATCCAGCGCCGCGCCGCGTCGTAGTCCTTGCGCAGCGGATGCCCCTGGAATCCTTCGTGGCAGAGGATGCGGCGCTGCTTCGGGTGGCCGTCGATCCGGATGCCGAACATGTCCCACAGCTCGAGCTCGAACCAGTCGATCCCCTTCCAGATGGGGATGAGCGACGGCACGGCGGCGTCGTCTTCGCGGAGCGGCACCTTGAGACGGAGGCGCGCGTTGCGCGGCAGCGAGAGGAGGTGATAGACCGCCTCGAAGCGCTCGTCGCGGTCCGGATAGTCGACGCCGCCGAGGTCGAGGAGCATGTCGTACTGCGTGGCGGGGTTCGTCTTCAGCTCGCGGGCGAGATCGAAGAGGACGTCGCGGCGGACGATCCAGGTGGTCTGGTCGAGACCTTCTTCCGCCACGATGCTCCCGGCCGGGAACTTGCCGGTCGCCGTGATGACCGCGAGGTCGCCGGCGGAAGCGGTGAAATCGGTTGGGGTCGCCGGAGAGGCGGAGACCTCAGGCAAGGTCTCAGACGTTGGAGCCAGCGTGGACACGCTCGATCGTCTCCTTTCCGGTCTCGGACTGCTCCTTGGCGTCGTGGCGGACGTGCTTCTTGCGATCCCGGATCACCTTCTCCTTGAGCTGGAGGATGCCGTAGATCAGTCCTTCCGGCGTCGGCGGGCAGCCGGGCACGTAGACGTCGACCGGGATGACCTCGTCGATGCCCTGCATCACGTGGTAGGCGCGGTAGAAGCCGCCGGAGCAGGCGCAGGCTCCCATGGAGATCACCCACTTGGGGTCCGCCATCTGGTCGTAGATCTTCTTGAGCACGGGCGCCATCTTGTCGTTGATGGTGCCGGCGACGAGCAGCACGTCGCTCTGGCGCGGCGAGAAGCGCACGACCTCGGAGCCGAAGCGCGACACGTCGTAGTGGCTCGACACGGTGGACATGAACTCGATGGCGCAGCAGGCGGTCCCGAACGGGAACGGCCAGAACGAGTTACGCTGCGCCCAATCTTCCAGGGCCTCGAACTGTGTCGTGACCCAGCTTTCTCCGATCATGTTGTTCATGGCTTTGGGTACCTCTCGCGGCCGTCACGGTCGCGGATGGCGAGTTTACCATGCCTTTGTGACCGGCGGTCACAAGCTGCGTAAGCCACAGAAGGTATGGAGCTTAGGGAGCAACCCAGCAGCTCGGGCCGCCGCCCGCCCGCCCTCTCCCCCAACCCCTCTCCCGCGCGTGCCTTCCACCCCCGCCCCGAGCGGGAGAGGGGCGCCGCCGCCCAGGCCAAGAACAACAGCGTGCAAGAGTTCCCCCTCTCCCGTTCCTGATCGTTACCCATAAAAAGTTCTGCTGGGCGCTGGCATGTGGGCCTACGGGGAGCGTGCGAGACGGAAGATTTTCCATGCAGCGGCGATATCGTCGAGGCGTTGCAGGCCGAGCCAGAGCG
>Ga0134124_10000118_pt1 | contig 73686 bp, 59 predicted proteins | sample KB304_FD_96880 | JGI IMG/M metagenome (GOLD analysis project Ga0134124, IMG submission 96880) | Terrestrial soil microbial communities without Nitrogen fertilizer from Kellogg Biological Station, Michigan, USA - KB3-0-4 | ecosystem: Environmental > Terrestrial > Soil > Unclassified ...
AATGGCGGGGACGACGAGACTCGAACTCGCGACCTCTGCCGTGACAGGGCAGCGTTCTAACCAACTGAACTACGTCCCCACTGAAGGTAAATCGTCACTATGGTGGGCACTGAAGGATTTGAACCTTCGACCTTTCGGGTGTAAACCGAACGCTCTAACCGCTGAGCTAAGCGCCCTTCCAGAACCACTCTAAAATCTAACGCATCCTACTGGATTTGAACACGTTAGACTCGAATCAACTTGTGTACAACTAAAGCTGGTTGTGTACAAGATCGACTCAACCTCTCGACTGTATCACGAATGAAGCTATCCGAGAAGTGCGTATAGCCTCTCGTAGTCCGAAGGCTCAAATGTCCAATCTGATTCCTTGCAAAATCAGCCGGATGCCTCTCGCGGTCGCTATCGTTCGGAATACAGAGCGATAATAAGCAACATGACCGCAAATCGAGCATTTGAACTTGGCACCTTCAGCAGCCAAATCAGGCTTCGCGGGGAGAACATAATCCGCCATTTCCTTGACCTCAATAATCGAATGCACGAATAAAAGTGGCAATTCCGGGCTAAATAGCGTCCAGGTGGCCATACATCCACGGTACGCTGCTATGGGACATCTGATATACCCACAAGACTTGACAACGAGAAGCTACGTTCTTGTCAGATCATCCATCTGGTGAGTTTTGTGGCCGTTGGTGTTTTGTCTAGCCTCCAGCAAGCGGGTAATCTCTCTTACTAGTTGATTCAGCTCTTTCCGGGTCTAGCTCTACTGTCGCTTGTCTACATAGCTCCTTCCAGCGTCGCTCGTTTTCGTCAATCATGATGCACCCCACCCCTTGCGGTGTATCACGCGGAAGTGGGAAACAGGTGGTCAATATTGCTCACCCCTTAAAGTGGATTCCAGTCCGGCAGCACCCTGCTATCGAAAATTACCCTCGCCGTTTCCGCAAAATGGGAGTAGGCTCCCCGCCAATGGTGGTCGGAGGTGTGCTATGGAAGACTTCTATTGGTGGGAGGTCTGCTACGTCGAAGCAGTTATCGAAACCGATCAAAATCTAAAGCTGGTTAGAATCAATGAGGCCCTTGAGGCGATTGAGCAACGCCTTCTCCGGCCTATTCGGCCTGCCAGCGCGGAAGATACCAGAATAAAGCTAGCTCAGGAAAGTCTAGCGTTGCTTAAAGCCGAATGTTGCAAGGAATTCAGCGACTCGTTCTAACCAGGGGAGAGATACTCGCATCGCAACTTCCCTGTTGAGGAGTTCCTCGATTCGCAAAGTTCCCTATTTCGGCCAGTCAACCGAGCCGACTAGGTACATGGGCGTTTCTTTCGTTGCTTTGTAGAGCTTCCCGCAACGCATGCAAGTCGCGTCCCCGGCTTTCTGAGGAAACTTGCCCTGAGTCTTGAGTGCTGAGTACGTCGCAACGATAACCGGCCCCTTACAGGGCGGGTCGCAAGCGAAAACGTAGACGGACAGGGTTCGCATTGCTGGATTTTACCCTTGGGCTGTGGGACTGTCAGCCTTTTCCCAAGGTGGCCAGCAGATATTTGGTAACAATCTGACGCCCGAATCGTCTAACAGTTTGGGAGTTTGTGACCATGAAAATGCTGATTGCCCCGATGACATTAGCCAGTCTCGCCTTGCTGTTGGTTTACTCGCAATCTCATATTCCCTGCGCGGTGATGGGTTTCGCGCAGGTCGTCAGCCATTTGTCGCTCTAGTAGCTTATCGGCTAAAACGCGGCGACAATCTGACTGTGTCCACCTACCGTTTGTTAAATATGTTGTAGGGTAGAAGAACGCGCATTTCTGCCTGTATTTCCATCCAAAAGGTAACTGTAGTTGCCTCAGACCGAAGCTGGTACTTCCGTGAAGCGCGAATCAAATCGTTGGTCTAGTTGCTCCTGTTAGAACGCAGTCCATTGCTACGCTTCCCTTCCGCGAGAAATGAGATGAGGCGGAGCCGCGGTCATTGGGAGGCGGTAGTTGGTAGATAGCGGCTGGCAAAGGTGAGGAAGGTTGGCCAGTTGGGACCGGTCGTGTGTCCGCCGGAGTGCTGCCGAAAGGCGATGTCTCCATCGATCAGCGGGGTTTCCATCGGCGGGAACTCGGCGGTGCCAAGATCTTTCTTGCCGAGCAAGCGATACACCGCGCCGGCGCCGGCAGCTCCCAGGAACATGCCCTTGGCGTCGACCCAGCCACCTTCCACTTGCTGCGAGCCGCTGCTGATGAATACCGGGCGGGGGGCGCACAGAGCGATCAGTTCGTGGGCGTCGACTGGCACGTCGTTGGGCGTCAGCGGCCCCGCATATTTCAAGAAATTGCCCGCCATCCAGTGATATTCCGAGGTCGAAGCGACGTTTTCGACTTGCTCGCCAAATTTGCGGCGAAGAATTTTCGCACCGCCCTCACCTGAGGAGCCGATGAACCCAATGGCGAAACGCGGTTCGTAGGCCATGGCCACCAGGGCTGCTTTGCCGTAGCGCGACAGACCTTCGATGCCCACGTGTTTGGCGTCAACGGATTTATCAGTCTCGAAATAGTCGAGCGCGCGACTCGCGCCCCAGGCCCAGGCACGCAGCGCGCCCCAATCGTCGAGCTTGCGTGGTTGACCTTGTCTGACCAGACCGATAATCCCTTGCGTCAGTCCCTCGCCGTTGTCAGCCTGCACGGTCGCGGGAATCAGGACGCCCGAGCCCCAGCCCTTGGCGGCAAGCTGTTGCTGCCAGGTTGGTCCTGTTGCCGTAAAGGTGGCCCATTGGGCGTCGGTGAAGCGCTTGCGGATAGCGGCGAGCGCTTCAGCGCTTAGCCCGAATTCCATGATTACGGGCACCGGTCCAGCGGCATTCGCAGGAACGGTCAGCGTCAACTGTATGTCTACAGCGATCGGCGGATAAGATGAGTTATCGACGTGGCCCACGAGTTTCTTGGTGACCACCACGACTTCCCCGCTCTTCTCATTCGCCGTGCTCAGTACTTCCCATCGGACTGCGGGGGTTTTCGCGGGCATGCGTCCATAGATTTCGCGGTCGAAGTGCTCCACAATTTCCGGGCGACGCTGCTTCCACCACATCTCCGCAGTGGTCACTTTCTTTCCGTTGTTCAGCACCAGTGGATCGGGCAGCGAATACGGAGGCACTTTCGATTCATCGACGTTGGCCGCGTTAGGAGATTTCGGATCGCCATCGGGACCTCGTCGCAGTTCGGATATGTGAAGCAAAGCCATCAAGCGTTGATGATCCTGCTCGGAGGTCAAATGCACAGGCGGAGATAGAGTGTCGGAAGCGGAGCCGGCTTGTGCGGGTGCCGTCGGCGGCAAGAGCATGGCGACAGCGAACAAGGCACTACTGCACCGCCATTGAGGAAGCGATAGAGACATCCGGAATCTCCTGTCCGGCTTCCGTTTCTGGATTCGGACGGACGATTCTAGCAAGCCCGAAGCAGGTCGTCTCCCGCTTGGCTGATAGAAATTGTCTCTTTGAAGTCGAGACTAGCCTTTCGAATAGATCGTCCACACCTGCATCTGCGTGGGTTCGCGGTTGGCCCACGCGTAGTAAGGGATCATCGTCAGCTTCTGCGAGCGCATCTTCGGTGCGTCTAGATTCGCGGGCATGTATAACCCTTCGCCGGTCGGCGAATTCTCGCGCGCCGCTCCGGTGTGATGCAGCACGGTGACGCCATCGAGCAAATCAGCTTTGTGCTCCGGCTGAAAAGCCTTCGCCGGCGAAGCGCTGGCCGCCAGTGCTACGTCCGCAAGCGCTGGCGCATTCGGCTGGTCGGACTGTTCCAGGCAATAGACGATCGGTCCGCGCTGCACCGCCACGCGGTCGCGATTTTCGGTCACGCGCGGATTTGAAGCCAACACCTCGGTGGGCATCGGGAAATTCATCGTCACCGTATCTCCTGCCGCCCACTGCCGCTTGATGGCCAGATACTGGCCAGCCTGTACGCCCTCCACGTTCTTACCGTTCACGGAGACCTTCGCGCCTTTGACCCAGCCCGGAATTCTCGCGAACAGAGTGAACTCCGTGGCCTGCGCCGGTATAACTGTCATCTTCACATCGCCGTCCCACGGGTAATTCGACTGCTGCGCAATCTTCAGCCCGGTGCCGTTCTGCAGGTGCCAGTCCAGTGTCGAGTTGTCGTACAGATGGACGTACACGCCGTCCTTGCTGGTGCTGTAGAAATATCCCGGGAGCGACGCAAATGTCCGCTCCAGGTTTGGCGGGCAGCATGTGGTGTCGTACCACGGATTGCGGATGGTTTCGCCCGAGGCCGGATCAAACGCCAGCGGGTTCCGGTAGCAGTAGAGTGTACCCTCCAGCGACATCCCCGAATTAATGCCGTTGTATAGGGCACGCTCGATCACATCGGTGAATCTCGCCTCGCCGCTGGCCGCCAGCATGCGCCAGTTCCACATCATGTTGCCGATCGCCGCGCAGCTCTCACCGTATGCCTGCGCGTTCGGCAATTCATACGGTTCTCCGAAGGCCTCGCCCGCGGCCCGAGCGCCCACGCCACCGGTGACGTACATCTGGTGCTGCGATAAGTCTTCCCAAAGACGATTCAGCGTCTTCCAATAGGTCTGGTCGCCGGTTTCCATGTAGTAGTCGGTGGCGCCGCAGCAGGCATACATGGCGCGCACGGCATGGCCTTCAAGCTTGGTCCGCTGGGTGAAGGGCGTGCCGCTGTACATGTATATTGTCCGGCGCGACTCGAGTCCCATGCGGCTGTCGCCCTGCAAAATGTATCCCGCCAACTCCACGTATTTTTTGTTGCCGGTCGTGCGGTACAGCTCGATCAGGGACATCTCGATTTCCGGATGCCCGGAAACGATCGGTTTCTTGTCCGGCCCCGGTCCGAAGTTCGGCAGCAGGAAGCCGTCCACCATCTTCGCGCCCGCATCCATCAAGGTCGCATCGCCGGTCGCACGGTAATACGCGATCGCGCCCTGAATCATGTGGCCCAGATTGTAGAGCTCGTGCCCGACTTCCTGGCTGTGCGTCAGCATACGCTGCGAGACTTTGTCCTCCACGTAGTACGTGTTCAGGTAGCCGCTCGGCTCCTGCACCGCCACCACTTCCTTGATCATGCTCCTGGTCGCGTTGCGCAGCCCGGGAATGTCGCCCGACTGCAAGGCGAACCCGGCTGCCTCCATCCACTTATAAATGTCTGAATCGGAGTAGTACGGCCCCTTCTGCGGCTCCTTGCTCTTCCCTACTAGCCGGCGGTAGTTATCCATCCGTCCGTGCTGCTCCAACTGCTCGCGCATGGTCGGGATGCTGCGCTCGACGTTGGTCTTGCGGCGCTTCGACCAGAACCCTTCTTCGATGGTGACCGCGCGCACCGGCACGGATTGCAATTTCGCGTAAGGCGAATTGGCCAGATTCAGTACACCCTGATCCTTCCATGCCAACGAGGTACTATCCACACCGCCGCCGCTGTCCCCGCCGAACGCCATCGACGGACGCCCGAAATAAGACACTGCGGCCGTAGCCGCAGCCGTCCCCAAAAATTCGCGCCGCGATACATTCCGATTGGATTTCATATCTTGCCCTTCCCGATTGGACTAGCCTGATCCTGCCACAACATCCTTCAAATGGCTGATTGCAAAAACAGCGGCGAGCCGAAGGGGTGTATTCGGCTCGCCGTCACATCAACCGGATCGGGGATGCCGAATCCGGTAACGCAAAGTCGAGGACAGAGAACAGCTAGCGCCGCCGGACGAGGCCGCCGTGCCGACCGGCGGAATGGCTTCGCCTGGGTTTCGCTTTTGAGAAGTGTACTCCCGGGTGCTGACGTATGTGCTGTAGATAAAGGACTTACGGCGCCCTTCATAAGTGTGAGGAACAAAGGGGTTAGCGGCGCGATTTTTCGCGCATGACTGCCACGGTGCACTCGGCGAGGTGTGGACCTGAATCGCACCATGCATAGTAACACATTCGTTACGGTAAGTAAAAAGGAATGGCGACAATGGAAAGCGCAATCGCTGAGGAATCTAATTTGATCCATTGCTCCGGGCGCTTGCTTCGACGGGAGCTGGGCCGAGTTGAACTGACCTCGGCCCGGTTCCATCGACTTTCGTAGGTTTCGTCGACATTCGACGCGGCGCTACACTGAACGCCGGTTAGAAGGTGAACTTCGCCCCAATCTGCCACCAGCGCGGCAACGTCTGGTAGGTTACTTTGCCGAAGTTGCCGCTGGCGAGGTCATCGCCTTGCAAATGTTGGATCTGGAAGTTGGCATGGTTGAACAGGTTGTAGAACTCAAACCGGAACTGGAAGTTCAACCGTTCCGTAATGTGCGTGTCCTTGTAGAGGGTCACATCCGTCTGCACATATCGCGGCCCGCGGAATTGATTGACCTTCTCGTTGCCGTTGGTTCCCAAGGTTGGCGCCGTGAACTGACCGGGAGCGAAAATGCCCGTCAGGAACGCGGTCTTCGATGTTCCCTGGTGGTACGAGCCGGCATCGGGATAGTCGAGATTGTCTCCATCCGCGTTGAAGTCGCCGCCGCCCGTAAACGATGCGTCGGTGAACACGGTAAACGGATAGCCGCTCTGGACGATACTGGTGCCGCTGACGCCCCAGCCCCCGGTAGCCCTGCCCACGAAGCCTTGGCCGCCATTCAGGCCCGGCAGTTCGTAGTTGGCGGTCAGAGAGAAGCGATGCGGCGCATCCCACGGCGAGTAATTGTAAAACTGACCCGGATCGAGCGCCGTTGGATATACGCCGGCGTCATCTCTCGATACCGAGCGAGTGTACGACGCGTCGAGGAACGCGCGACGGAAACGGCCACGCACATCGAACGTCACACCGTTGTAATTGCTGTACCGGTCATTTTGTGTATAGCCGATCGCTCCGAAGCTTGGATTCAGTCGAGTCGGAGCCGACCCTGGTGGCTTGCCGATCAGGTCACCCGGCAACGCATTGATATCCTGGCCGTAGTTCACCTGGCCGGCTTGGTTCCCTCCGGAAACCAGGTCCGACGAATGCGATCCGCTGTACAGAACGCTGGCGACCAGGTGACTGCCCAAGCGGTGTTCCAACGTCGCCGCCCATGTATAGGTTGTAGGTGACACAATGTTGGGGTCGATTCCGCCGATGCCGGGCTGCGCTCCGGGAATACCTCCGGCGGCATCCAAGCAAGGTGCCACGGGGCACAGAGCCGTGCCTACGAGTGCCGGGAACGTGAAGCCGAAAGGCGGTTTGTCGCCGCTGCCCTGCATAAAGATTGGCGGGCTCGGCGAATTGGCGAAGAAGGTCGGCAGGATCAGCCCCGGGGGGTTGCCGCGAAACTCTTCCTGGATGTTTGCGGGCGTCAGCCAGTTCGAGTACATGCCGAAGCCGCCGCGCAGCACCCAGTTACCCTTGCCATCGATGTCCCACGCAGCGCCGATGCGCGGCTGGTAGGCTCGTGGTGTGTGCTTGAGCGCGTGGCTGGTTGGAGTTGCGACGCCGTTGGCCACCTGCTCCTGGAAGGTCGAACCGCTGCCCAGGTAGAAATTGCCGAACACCGTCGTGTCCGAACGCGAGTAGGGGTTGCCCTGATCGTCGTAACGGAAGCCCAGCGTCAAGGTCAGGTTGCGACGCGCCTTCCAGGTGTCCTGCGCAAACAGGCCCCAGGTCTTCGACGCTGCGTTCCACGACCACAACTGCTGCTGGCCCGTGATGGGGTTATACATCACGTTGCCCTCGTTAAGAGGAGCGTCCTGTGCCAGCGCCAGCAGGTTGTCGAAGTTAAAGTTGGGATGCGACCACGGGCCCTGGAAGGGTTCCACGTCATCGCCGAACCAGCCTTCATACCCGACCTTAAGAACGTGCGCGCCGCGAACGTGGGTCAGCACGTCGCGCCAGTGATAATTGTGCTGGATGAAGTCGCCCTGCGCGAAGCCGACACCATAGCCAACGGACTGGCCGGTCACGCTGATATTGGGGATAGTAAAGTCCCCAGTCTCTCCCAGGAAGCCTTCAATGCGGTTTTGCGCAAAGATGGCTTCGTTGAAGGTGGTCGGGCTGAAGGTGTGCGTCCAGTTCGCCTGAAAAGCGCGCTGCACGGTGTGGCTGGTGGTGTTGAACTGCGGAATTACGTTCGCTCCGCCGTTGTGCAGGATCGTACGGAAGAAACTGCCGTAGATGCGGTCGTTCTTGAAGTACTTGTCGATGCGGACGAAGTATTGATCTCCATTCCGGAAATTCGTGGAATTGAAGATGCCGTTATCGATCATCGGTGTGGCGCAGGGCAGGTTGCTGGTTGCCGCGGTTCCGCAGGTGGTTGGGAAAATATCGGCGGCCGTCTTGGCGACCCCGCTGATCGTCGCGCCGCTCGGCGTATACGTATTCAGGATCTGTGTGCCGAACGTGTTGGGGAAGTTCGCCGAAGCGAAAGAAGCAAACGCCGCGTCCGGAAAGGTAATCGACTGGTTTCCAGTCGATGCCGAAGAACGCAGGGGCTCAACGCCGAAGAAGAAAAAGAACTGCTTGTGCGGAATGATCGGGCCGCCGATGTTCGCCGAGAAGTTGTTGCTATGGAACGGCGAATACTCGTGGTCCGAGCCGGGCAACGAATACTTCGCGTACATGGACTGGTAGTTGAAGTAGTCGCTGGCCAAGCCATGGAACTGGTCGGCGCCGGACTTGGTGGTCATCGCGAACTGAATCGAGCTCGCGCGGCCGTATTCCACGTTGAAGGTGTTGACCTCCGTGGTGGCTTCCTGAACGAAGTCGGGATTCGGCGTCAGGTTCACAACGCCCTGGCGAATCGCGCTCGTCGCGTCGAGGCCGTCAACGATCCACATATTCGCGACCGTTCCCTGCCCATTCGCGCTCACATCCACGGCTGTTTCGGTCGAGTAGTTGTCCACGCCGGAGCCAGGCGCATTGCTGGTCTGCGTTCCCAACCCGGAAACGCCGGGCGCTAGAGTGACGAGGGAAATCATGCTGCGGCCCGCCAACGGCAGCGTGCTCAGCTCCTTCGTTTGCAGCGTCTGCTGGTTGCGGGTTTCCGAAGTGTTCACCAACGGCGCCTGGGCGGTGACCGTGATCGCTTCGGTCGCGGTACCCACTTTCACTTCCAAGGGAACGTTGAGCGTCTGGTTGTATTCCAGGTGAACATTGGACTCGGCGGTCGAAAAGCCGGAGGCTTCGACGCGGATCTTGTAATCGCCGGGCGCCAGGCTCAAAAACCGGTAATAGCCCGACGCATCGGAAGTCGTTGAAGCGGAAACGGAAGTAGCGACGTTGGTGAGCGTGATTTTCCCGCCGGCAATCGTTCCGCCGCTCGGGTCAGTGACCACGCCCTCAATGTTGCCGGTGAACTGAGCGTTGGCTGCGCCGGCCAGCATCAAGCTGACGGCGAGAAACGCTAGGGACCACAACAAGGACCATCGGACTCTCATATTTCTATTTATTTCCTCCCCTCGACCCCAAGCACGCGTTTTCTGAACGAGCCGGCAAGAGGCGGCCGCAGTAAACGTTTTCTCCGAATGCAAGGGTTATACGCCGCGGGAAAAGGAGCTGTCAAGCAAATTTTATTCTGTATACAATCGAAATGTTTGAAGTTGCCCGCAGGGGCTCGCAGAAATTCGGTAAACGTTAACCTTCAAGCTCGGCGAGTGCCTGTTTGGCGGTCTACGAACACAAAGTGAGGAGCTTCGCTGGCAGCTACGGGCGATTCGGTGAGCCGGTTGGAAGGGCATCGCCCTCAATCAGCTTATAGCGACTGCGCTCCCGCTCTTCTCGTGTCGCTTGTTCGCGGGCCGCGGCCAGGCGGTTGAGCAGACCCGGGATCTCCTTTTTCTCACCGCTCTTTTGCAATGCCTGGACCAGACGGTAAAGAGCGGCCTGATCGTTCGGGTTGATTTCGATGGCCTTGCGGCATTGCTCGATGGCCTCGCGAGTCTGGCCGGAGTCGAGGTAGAGCCTGGCGAGAACGGCTCGCGCTTCAGCGAGGTTGGGGGCCAACGCGACAGCCTTGCGAGCGGAGGCCAGAGCGGTCCGAAACTCCGGACTCCCCGGATTCGCACCTTTTTGCGACAAAATGTCGGCTTTCAAGTACAGCAAGTAAGCATCATTGGGTTTGCGGGCGAGCTTGGATTGAACCGTGGTCAGCGCGCGATCAAGGTCGTTGGCCTGCACCGCCGCCATGCCTTGGGCCGCAGCGCTTAGCGACTGGTTCGGATCGAGTGCGTGAGCCTTGTCGAAGTCTGCTTCGGCCTTTTCGTATTCTCCAAGTTGTACCAGCAGAACGCCCCGGGCGACATAGAGTTGCGCGGAGGAGGGTTGCTGAGCGATGCCGTCGCTGAGTACCGTGACCCCCACCGGGAATGACTGATGTTGATAGGACAGATGGGCGAAATCCAGATATAGGCTGACGTTCTTGGGCTCAAGGAGGATCGCCTGCCGAAGGGCGTTCACGGCACCGGGGGTGTCGCCGGTATCTTCGTATGCAGATGCCGCAAGCTGCCACGTTCCGGCGTCGGCGGTTCCTCCCTTCAGCACCGGGTGCAGAGTGGCGACAGCGTCATTGGGCCGACGAGCCATCACCTGAACGGCAGCCAGCAGCCGGCGCTCCTGGGGGTCGTCGGCGCTAAGAGCAACCGTTCTCTGGAAAACATTTACTGCATCTTCCAGTTTCTTGAGCCTTACCAGGCACACAGCATAGGCATGCAGGGCAGCCGGTTGAGCATCGAGAACCGAACCGGCCTTCGCGAAGTGAGCGGAGGCTTCGGCGCAATTCCCTTCCCGGTAGTGAACGACACCCAGCATGGCGTGGCTAATCGGATCGTTCGGACGCAGTTTCAGTAGGCGGTTGAGCATCGGCGCGGCTTCCCGGCTTCCCGCCTGAAATTCCAATTGAGCGGCACCCTGCAAGGCCATGATGTAATTCGGAGAAATTTCCAGCGCTTGCTGAAATGCCGCGCGGGCTTCGTGGCCCTTTCCCGAGCTAGCCAAAGCGACGCCTTGCAGGGACCACAATTGCGGATCCTTCGAAAACTCTTTCAGGGCCGTCCGGCTAAGCTCGATGGCGTTGTCAAATTGATTCGTGCGCAGAGCCGATTCGATGGCATCGATTCTGGCCTGAGGAACCTTAGAGGTTCGCGGATCTTTGGAGGCCCGCGAAGTTTGCACGGTTTGTGAAGCCTGCGAAAACGAAGGTGAAGTGCAGGAGGCCACGAGAACCAGGGCCAACAAGGGATGACGCGCGAAAGCTAACGCCATCATCGACCGAGTCCAGTGGACTTTGCGGCTTTGGACCAACCCTGACCGGTTACGATGCCACTTCCTTCTTTCACTACGATCAGTTGGTCGGCCACTACGGCTTTGAGTTCTTCATGTCCGCCACTAGGCCAGCGGATGATTATGTCGGCGGTCTTGTCGGCTCCGAGACCGAAGTGCAGGCGTGAGTCGTTCGTGGAGTAGTAGCTGGACTGGCTCAAGACTTCCTGCAATTGCATCCTTTTCCCATAGCGCACGAGCACGCGCGCACCGATCGCGCTGCGATTGGATTTGGTGCCAACCAGCTTTATCTTCATCCAGTGATTGGCGCCTTTCATGTCGTTGCGCAGCAGAGACGGCGGCTCGTTCACATTGACGATGAGGATGTCGAGGTCCCCGTCATTATCGAAATCGCCGAAAGCGCAACCGCGGCTGGAATGACGCTCGGAGATCGCCGGGCCCGCTTCGCTGAGCAATTCTTCGAACGTTCCGTTGCCCAAATTGCGAAAGACGGTGCGCGGATTTTTGTTGGGATATTGCGATAGCGTCTTTTCCAGGTGCGGGTAGACGCTTCCGCTCACGAAAAAAATATCCGGCAGTCCGTCGTTGTCCAGATCCACGATACCGGTGCCCCAGCATATGTAGCGGGTCTCTACGCCGATACGGGCAGTGCGAGTTACGTCTTCGAAGTTGGCTTTGCCATCGTTGCGATACAAACCGTTCGTGTCTTCGCTGAAATGCGTCTTGAACAAATCGATGTGGCCGTCGAGATTGTAATCGCCGACGCCGATTCCCATCCCGGCCTGTTCCTGGCCGTCTTCGCTAAGGGCCACGCCGCGCACGACGCCTTCCTCGCGAAATGTCCCATCGTGATTGTTCATGAACAGCAGGCTCGGCGTGGAATCGCAGGCGACGTAAATGTCGGGCCAACCATCCTCGTCGAAGTCGGCGGCGACCACGGTCATGCCATAACTGCCACGCTGCGAAGCGATGCCCGCTGCGGCGCTGACATCAGTGAATGTGCCGTCGCCGTTGTTGCGGTAGAGGGAATGGACTCCGCGAGGCAAACCGCGGGGTCCGCATTCGACGGGAACTCCCTTCCAGGTGCAATTGACGTTTGCTCCCGGCTTGGGAATGCGGTTCATGTCGAATTGCAGATAGTTGGAGACGAAGAGATCGAGGTGGCCGTCGCGATTGTAGTCCACCCAGGTGCAGCCGGCGCCCCAGCGGGTTTCATCGCCGAGAAGACCCGCGGATTTAGTCACATCGGTGAAGGTGCCGTCGCCGTTGTTCTTGTAGAGCTTGTTCTGGCCGAAATAGGTAACGAAGAGGTCCTCGAAACCGTCGTTGTTGTAGTCGCCGACGCAGACACCGCAAGCCCAACCGGTCTCGCGCAAGCCGGCTTTTTCGGTGACATCCCTGAACGTGCCATCGCGATTGTTTTTGTACAGACGGTTGGTGGTGCCGTCGGGTGCGCCTTCGATGCGTGTGCCACTCAGAACGAAAAGATCCATCCAACCGTCGTTGTCGTAGTCGATGAAGGCACAGCCGCAGCCGGTGGCCTCGAGGATGTAATCGTTGTAGTCGGGCTTGCCGTAGATGACCGGCGCGGTCAGGCCGGCTTGTTTCGCGACATCGGTGAAATGAGCGTTGAACGGGCGGCCGGAGGGCGCAAGCTTTGGCTGGGCTTTTGCGGTGTGAGTGGAGACGCCTTGACCGAGCAGACGCGAGGCGGAAGCGCCCAGGGAGGCAGCGACCGAGAGATTGACGAACGCGCGGCGGGTGAGTCGCATGAAGTTCCTACGTTAACATGCAAGTGGCGCTTCCTTGACAGTGTTCGAGGGTCACAGTATAAAGCGAGCGGAAACGTTTACTGGGCCGAGATGGGCATCCCAACAGAACTCTGCAAGAAAAAAATCGCAACATGAGTTGGACTTTTACGCGACTCGCCGGAGAATGATTCTGACGAGCACGGCGCGGCGAGACAGTCTGCACAAACGCTGGAAGTGGGGAGAATCATGCAAAGCAGAAAGCAATTTATGGGCGCGATCGGAGCAGCGGTGATTTTGCTGGCGGCGACGGCGGCGAAGCCTGATCCCAATAAAGGGGCTGACTCAAAAATGCAAAAGCAGGATTTTGGGAAACTGTCGGATGGCCAGTCCGCTGATTTGTACACGCTGACCAACAAGCTCGGGATGGAAGTGACGGTTACGAATTTTGGCGCGGCGGTAGTGAGCCTGAAAGTGCCGGATAAGGCGGGAAAATCCGGCGATGTGGTCCTGGGCAATAACACGGCGAGCGAGTACGAGACCGGCAAGGGATATTTTGGCGCCATCGTTGGGCGCTATGGGAATCGCATCGCTCACGGACAATTTACACTGGACGGGAAAACGTACACTCTGGCGAAGAATAATGGCGAGAACTCCCTGCACGGCGGGACGGTTGGATTCAGTGGTCGTTTGTGGTCGGCGACGGATGTCTCCGGTGCTGCGGGGCAGACGCTGCAGTTGACGTACGTGAGTAAGGATGGCGAAGAAGGCTATCCCGGGAACCTGACGATTCACGTGACCTATTCGGTTCCGGCAAGCGAGAACGCGCTGAAGATCGAATACTCGGCAACCACGGACAAAGATACGGTGCTGAATCCGACCAATCATTCCTACTTCAATTTAGCGGGCCAGGGGAACGGCGACAACTTGAAGCATGAAGTAGTGATTCACGCCAGCCGATTTACTCCCGTGGATTCGACGCTGATACCGACGGGCGAGTTGAAGACGGTGGCAGGAACACCGTTCGATTTTACGAAACAGACGGCCATCGGCGCGCGCATCGACGCGAACGACGAGCAGCTCAAATTTGGCAAAGGCTACGATCACAACTGGGTGCTGGACAAAAAAGCCGGCTCGACAGGGCCGTCGCTGGCAGTGGAAGTGTATGAGCCGACCAGCGGCCGGGTCATGAATGTCTTGACGACCGAGCCGGGCGTGCAGTTTTACACCGGAAATTTCTTGGACGGTACAGTGAAGGGTAAAGAGGGAAAGGTGTACGGGCATCGCTCGGCGCTGTGCTTGGAGACTCAGCATTTTCCGGATTCGCCCAATCATAAGGAGTTCCCTTCTACCGAGCTGAAGCCGGGACAGAAGTTTCATTCCATCACCATCTACAAATTTTCCACTAGGTAGAGGTCGCGACGATTCTTAGCGGCTCAACTGGCCGGAGTCTTAGCTGCATCAGGTGCGGCGGAGTTCGGTTTGGTTTTGTGGCTGTGCTGGCCGTGGTGTGTTTGGGTACTGGCATCGCAGTGTGTTTTACCCTACGAGCGCAGTCCAAGGCGCCGACCTCCGAAGCCGTGACCATTCGCGTGCATACGGATCAGCCGTATGGCAAGCTCCCGCCGATCTGGAATTTCTGGGGATACGACGAGCCGAACTACACGTATGCCGCGAACGGAAAAAAATTGTTGCGCGAGCTAGCGGCGCTGACTCCCGAGCCGGTGTATATCCGCACGCACAATTTGTTGACCACGGGAGATGGAACAGCGGCGCTGAAATGGGGCTCGACGAATGTGTACACCGAGGACTCCAGCGGAAAACCGGTATACAGCTGGGAGATTCTCGATCGGATTTTCGACGCCTACCGCGATGCGGGTGTGAAGCCACTGGTGGAGATTGGATTCATGCCGCAGGCGCTCTCGACGCATCCGGAACCTTATCGGCATGCTTTTCCGAAGGGGACGATTTTTACAGGGTGGGCATATCCACCGAAAGACTATGCGAAATGGGCGGAGCTGGTGTTTCAGTTCACGCGGCATTTGCGCGAGCGATACGGCGAAACGGAAGTGAAGACGTGGCTCTGGGAAGTCTGGAACGAGCCGGACATTGACTATTGGAAGGGGACGCCGGAGGAATTCTTCAAGCTGTATGATTTTTCGGTCGATGCGGTTCTGCGAGCTTTGCCGGAAGCGAGAATTGGAGGGCCGGACAGCACGGGACCGGGATCGCCAAAGTCGGTGGCGTTCTTGCGAGCGTTTTTGGAGCATTGCGCGCACGGAAAGAATTTCGTGACTGGCGCGACCGGCACGCGGCTGGATTTCGTGAGTTTTCATCCGAAGGGCGCACCGAAATGGCTGGGCGATCATGTGCAGATGGGGATGGCCCGACAGCTGACCGCGATTCAGACGGGATTTCAGATCGTCGCATCGTTCCCGGAATGGAACAACACGCCCATCATCCTGGGGGAGTCGGATCCGGAAGGCTGCGCGGCATGCTCGGCACAGGACAATCCGCAGAACGGATATCGCAATGGGCCGTTGTACGCATCGTATACGGCAGAGACGCTGTACAGCATCTATGCGCTGGCCAAACGAGAGGGCGTAAATTTTCGGGCGGAGGTCAATTGGTCGTTCGAGTTCGAAGACCAGCCCTACTTTGCGGGTTATCGCGAGATGGCTTCGAATGGACTAGATAAGCCGGTGCTGAATGCGTTTCACATGTTTGGGATGCTGGGCAACGATCGCGTGCGCGCGGAAAGTTCCGGAGCGTTGGCGACGGATCAAATCGTGAGCGCGGGTGTACGCGGGAAGCCGGATGTGAACGCGATCGCCGCGCGCCGAGAGCACGAGGTGGAAATCTTGGCCTGGAACTATCATGACGATGATCTCGCGGCGCCGGATACGGAGGTCGAATTGCTGGTCCAGGGATTGCCAGCTGGAACCCGCGCGGCTTTAAGTGAACATTTTCGCGTGGATGCCGAGCATAGCAATTCCTTTTCGGCATGGCAGGCGATGGGCTCGCCCCAGAATCCGTCGGCCTCGCAGTATCGGCAGCTCGAAAGCGCGGGGCAGTTGCAATTGTTGGAGTCGCCTGCATGGATTCCAGTGGACGGCAATGCGGTAGGTTTGCGATTCGCGTTGCCCAGACAGGGAATGTCGCTGCTGCGTCTCGCATGGTAGGGCAGGCTAGGTCGATGGTTGTCTTGGGCTGTTGGAGACTTCTGACTCGCGCGCTTGTTCTTGTTTGTCTTCTGCTAGTTCCCTTTCTCGGTACGATTTTTGGGCAGACTGCCAGTAATCCGAATCCGCTCCGCACCATCGATTCCGCATTGCGTTCGCGGAATTTCGAGCAAGCTTTGGCTTTGATCCAGGAGCAGCTGCAGAAAACGCCGAGAGACGCGCGATTGTGGACGCTCGAAGGCATCGCATTCGCTGGATCGGGGAAGGACAAGGAAGCACTGGTTGCATACAACAAGGCGCTGAGCATCTCGCCGGAGTTTCTGGCAGCGCTGGAAGGCGCGGCGGGATTGGAATTCAAGGCGGAAAGCGACAGGGCGATTCCCCTGCTGAACCGGATTTTGAAATTGCGACCGGCCGAGCCCACGACTCACGCAATGTTGGGCGTGATGGCATACAAGAAGCATGATTGCGCCAGCGCAGTCGGGCATTTTCGGCAGGGACGGCCGGTTTTGGCATCGCAGCCGAGCGCGTTGGAAGCATTTGGCGCTTGTTTGATGGAGCAGCATCAAGAGGAAGAGGCACTGCCGGTATTCGAGCAGTTGCTGGCGATGCGAACGGAAGATGCGCATGCACGGTACAACCTCGCCGTGGTGCAGGTGACGGCAAAGAGAAATAGGGAAGCGATCGAGACGCTGCAGCCATTGCTGGCGCAGAACGACCCGGATCCCGATGCGCTCGATTTGGCCTCTGCAGCGTATGAAGAGGCCGGCGACACGCCGAAGGCGGTGAGCTTGCTGCGGCAGGCGATTGTGGCCAGCCCTCGAACAGCGAGGTACTACGTCGATTTCGCAGCCCTGTCCTACAAGCACGAGTCGTATCAGGTTGGCGTCGATATGATCAACGTAGGCATAAAGTTGCTTCCGGAATCGGCATCGCTTTACATCGCGCGCGGGATTTTGTTCATACAGATGGGCAATTTTGAGAGCGGGCAGATGGATTTCGAGACCGCAAATAAACTAGATCCCGGGCAGGCTGCCGCGGCGGTGGCGCAAGGACTGGCGCAATTGCAGCAGTCCAATCTGGATCAGGCGTTGGCGACCGTGGAAGAGCAACTGAAGACGCACCGGCAGGATGCGTTTCTACACTATTTGAAGGCGGAGATTCTCACGCAGAAGGGCGCGGAAGTGGATTCGCCAGAGTATGGCGCGGCGGTGGCGGCAGCGGCCGAAGCTGTAAGGCTGAAACCAGACCTTGTGTTGGCGCGAGATGTTTTGGGGAATCTGTATCTGAAGGCGGGGCAGAATGAACGGGCGATTGAGCAGAGCCGGCTGGCTCTTCGAGATAATCCATCGGATCAAGTGGCGACCTATCATCTGCTCCAGGCGCTACGAAAGGCAAAGGACCCGCGCGGCGAGATTCCAGGTCTAGTGAAAAAGCTGGCGGCCCTGCGCGAGGAGGCACAAAAGCCGGATGGGGTTGGGTTGAGATACAAATTGTACGAGCCGGGCCGGACGCAACACCGCCAATAGCCGAGCCCTAGAAGGTAGAGGTCCGTCTTGTTTTCGCCACCGCGGCCGCACCGCCATCCTTGGCAGTTAGCAAACCACCACCCGCAGACGTAGCAGCGCACGCGGCGCCATCGCTAGAAACACGTATCTTGACAACGTGGAAAATGGTCCGTATAAGTGGGCAGTAAACGATTACTGACCTTCCGCCATCGCCAACTAGCACGCTGATAGCGGGCAGCCGTATCTCCCAGAGAAGAGGACACGCCATGAAGCGCACGTCTCGACGGAAATTCCTGAAGAATACGGCGATCGCGACGGGAGCCGCGCTTGCCGCAAGATCGGTGACCGCTTGGGGAAGCGGGTTCGGCCCAGTGACAACCGCGGCAGGGGCGGCGAAAGTTGCCGTGGTGCCAGAGATTTCTCAGTTCGGATATTCTCAGGTGCAGTTGCTGGAAGGACCGTTCCGGCGCCAATTCGAACAACAGCACGATTTATTTTTGCATCTGAACGAAGACGCCATGCTCAAACCGTTCCGGCAGCGAGAAGGAATGGCGGCGCCCGGTCCAGATATGGGTGGTTGGTACGATCACGGAAACGATTTCAATACCTCGGACAACTTCCACAGCTTCATCGCCGGTCATAGTTTCGGTCAGTACGTTTCTGGCCTCTCACGCGCCTATGCAATTAGCGGATCAAAACCGACGCAAGCGAAAGTACACCGACTAGTGCGAGGGTTCGCGGAGACGGTGCATCCGGAAGGCAAGTTCTACATGGACTACCGGTTGCCGGCGTACACCTATGAGAAAACGCTCGGCGGCCTGGTGGATGCGCACGAGTTTGCTGGCGATACGACCGCTATGGACGTCCTGATGCGCGCCACTCAAGCAGCTATGCCGCATCTTCCGGAGAAGGCGTTGAGCCGAGCGGCACAACGCGCACGGCCGCATAAAGATCTTTCGTACACCTGGGACGAGACCTACACTCTGCCAGAGAATTTGTTCATTGCCTATCAGCGCAGTGGCGATTCACGATTCAAGGATTTCGCGGTTCGGTTTATCGAAGACGACTACTTCGTGCCGTTGGCCGAGGAACACAATGTGTTGCCGGGCGAGCATGCCTACAGCCACGTGAATGCATTCAGCTCGGCGATGCAATCGTACATGGTTCTAGGCGATGAAAAGTATTTCCGCGCAGCGAAGAATGGCTTTCGAATGGTGCAAGAGCAGAGCTTCGCGACTGGCGGCTGGGGACCGGATGAGGCCTTTGTCGTGCCCGGTTCAGGGGGGTTGGGGTCGAGCCTGGACACCACTCACAACAGCTTTGAAACGCCGTGCGGAGCGTACGGACATTTCAAGGCCGCAAGATATCTGTTGCGCGCCACGAAGGACTCAAGATACGGCGACAGCATGGAACGTGTGTTGTACAACACCATCGGCGGCGCGACGGCCACTCTGCCCGACGGCACGACATTCTATTATTCGGATTACAACAAAACCGCGAAGAAGGTTCACTACGGGCAAAAATGGCCGTGCTGCTCCGGCACGTTCCCACAACTTGCGGCGGACTATGGGATCAGCTCCTACTTCCAGGGCAAGGACGGGGTGTATGTGAACCTGTATTTGCCGTCCCGGGTTTCGTGGTCGCAGGGTGGAACGCCGGTGTCGATCACTCAGGTGACCGAGTATCCGCGTACCAACACTACGCATTTGCAATTCAATTCGGCGAAGCCTGAGTCTTTTACGGTATATCTGCGTATCCCCGCATGGGCGCGCGCACAAACGGGCGTTACTGTAAATGGCAGCCGAGTGCAAGGCGAGGTCACACCGGGAAAATTCCTGGCAGTGCAGCGAACCTGGAAAGATGGCGATCGGATCGAGATCGAATTCGAGATGCCGCTGTATCTCGAGGCGGTTGATACAGAGAATCCCAATCTGGTGGCTTTGATCCGCGGACCGCTTGTGATGTTTGCGGTCGGCGAGATGCCGAAGAAGTTGACGCGGGCGCAATTACTTGCAGCCACAGCGCAGGCGCAAGGCTCAGACGACTACATCGTGAAGACGGACTCGGGGGAGCTGGTGATGCGGCCATTCACGGCTATCATGAGTGAAGGATACCGATTGTATCAACCGGTTCAAAGCTAATTGGCTAACCCGTTTTCAGCGGGGCCGATTGCCATAGAAAACTTTATTGCCAGCTTCTCTCGTCGCAACTGAAACGACGATCGGCGGAATTGGACTTATCGCAAGAGCGTAATTTATATTAGCTGCGGTCGGGTTCCCAGCGACTTACTAACTGAATGGATATTCGCGAAATTGCACGACGGGCCAAGGTGTCAACCGCGACAGTATCGCGGACCATCAACCGTGTCCCCAGCGTCGATCCGCAGCTTGCCAAGCGCGTCTGGAAGGTGGTCGAGGAGCTGGGCTACTATCCCAACACGCAGGCGCGCGCCCTGGTTTCCGGCAAGAGCAGGATTTTTGGGCTCATCGTTTCAGAGATCACCAACCCGTTCTTTCCAGAGATCGTTCAATCATTCGAAGACATTGCGGTTCAGCACAACTACGAAATCTTGCTGACCTCTACAGTGCACAACCCCAAGCGCATGGAACTGGCTGTGCGGCGAATGATAGAACGCCGCGTGGACGGCGTGGCGATCCTGACATTCGGTATGGAAGATTCACTGATTGAGGATTTGCGATATCGGAAGCTACCGCTGGTATTCGTGGACGTCGGCCCGCACGTGCCGGGCGTTAGCAATATCCGCATCAACTATCAGAATGGGATTCGGCAGGCGGTACAACATTTGGCGGCATTGCGACATACGCGAATCGCGTTCGTGGCCGGCCCCGCACATCTGAAATCGGCAATGGCGAGACGCTCCGCGTTTGAAGGCGCAATGCAGGAGATCGGATTGCCCGTGCCACCAGAGCTGATCGTCAGCGGCGATCACAAGATGGAAGGCGGAATCCAGGCGTTTGAAACGCTCTTTCATTTGCCAAACCGCCCCACGGCAATTTTGTGCTCAAACGATATGACCGCAATTGGCGTGATGCGCGAAGCCTACGAGTATGGTGTGGTCATTCCGCGAGATCTGTCCCTGGTAGGTTTCGACGATGTGCGACTTTCGCAGTTCACCACGCCTCCGCTGACCACGGTGCAGATGTCGCAGACGTTGCTGGCGGAGTACGCCTTCAAGGCGCTGCGCAATGAGGTGGAACGCAAGTCCAGCTCGCCAGAGGGTCATGAGTATGAACTGGTCACCAATCTGATCCTACGAGGATCTACGGCCCTGGCGCCGCCAAGCACGCTGGAATTGAAGCCGCCGGCCGCGGTTACATCACGGCGCGCTGCCGGGAAAACCGCAAAGAACGCCTGACGATCGAACTCGAACTGCCTGCGGTCCACGCGTTAACGTTCACGATACGTAAATTTCAACGAATTTGCGCCTGACACATCGAAGCAGAACGGATTTGACAAATGCCATACAGTTCTCTACTTTCGGTAGCGCAAGTAAACGATTACTGACAATGTTACCGCTATTCCCCGGATACCTGACCAATGCTGCTGGCTGAACTACGCGAACAGGTCTTGCACGCCAACCTGGAATTGGTCCGACGCGGCCTGGTGCTATACACCTTTGGCAATGCCAGCGGCATTTCTCGCGAAGAGGGCTTAGTGGCCATCAAGCCGAGCGGCGTGCCCTACGAAGCCTTGAAACCTCAAGACCTAGTGGTAACCGATCTTAGCGGCAGGACAATTGAGGGTAATCTGCGTCCATCGTCGGATTTGCCCACCCATCTCGTGCTGTACAATTCATTTCCCAAGATTGGAGCGGTGGTTCACACGCATTCTGAATACGCAACCGCTTGGGCGCAGGCGCGGCGGCCCATTCCCTGCTTTGGTACAACTCACGCGGACTATTTTCATGGTCCGATACCGGTGACCGACGAGATGACAGGGGAAGAGATCACGTCCGATTACGAGAAGCATACGGGCAACGCGATCGTTCGTGCATTTCAAGGAATTGACTATGCCTCGATTCCGGCGGTACTGGTGGCCAATCATGCCTCCTTTGCGTGGGGCCCGGATCCGGAAACAGCGGCGCACCATGCAGTAGTGTTGGAGGCCGTCGCGCGGATGGCGTACTTCACAGTTGCGATCAACAAAGATGCACCCGCAATTGGCCGGGAACTGCACGACAAGCATCATCTGAGAAAACATGGAAGCGCCGCCTATTACGGACAACCTAAAGGAGTGAAATGAGTTCGGATTACATCCAGGGGACGCGTAACGCGTCGAGCGAAGTTCATGCAGTCGGGCGCAGAATGAGGAACGTATGCCGGTAAAGAAGATGACCATGGGATTGATCGTTGGGAATCGCGGATTCTTCCCCGATCACTTGGCCAAGAGCGGCCGGGAAGAAATGCTGCGGGTGCTGGCCGCCGCCGGGATTGACATTGTGGCCTTGAGTCCGGAAGAGAGCAAGTACGGAGCGGTGGAAACGCGCGAGGAATCGCGACGCTGTGCGGAATTATTTAAGAAAAATCGCGAGCGCATTGACGGTGTAATCGTGACCCTGCCGAACTTCGGCGAGGAGCGCGCCATTGCCGATACCTTGCGCCTAGCCGACTTGCGGGTGCCGGTACTGATTCAGGCGACCCCGGACGATCCGAAAAAGATGACCATCGCGTCACGACGCGATTCCTTCTGCGGCAAGATGTCGGCCTGCAACAATTTGCGGCAGTACGGAATTCCCTACTCCATCACGTCGCTGCACACCGAAGCTCCGGATTCGCCGGAGTTCACAAAGGACCTGCAATGGTTCGCGGCGGTGTGCCGTGTTGTAAATGGCTTTCGCAATTTGCGGATTGGGGCGATTGGCGCGCGCCCGGCGGCCTTCAATACCGTTCGGTACAGCGAGAAGATCCTCGAGTCGCAAGGTATTTCGATCGAGACGCTGGACCTGTCCGAAGTGCTCGGGCGCATCGATCGCATGAAGGACAGCGACGACGTCGCGCAGGCTAAGTTGGCATCCATCAAGAAGTATGTGGACGCCAGCAACGTGCCGGCGGTGGCGTTGATGAAAATGGCGAAGCTGGGCGCGGTAGTGGACCACTGGATGGCGGCGACCGAAGTGACCATCAGCGCGGTGCAGTGCTGGACGTCCATTGAAGAGAACCTTGGCGTGGTGCCGTGTACGATCATGAGCATGATGAGTGACAGTCTGCTATCCAGCGCCTGCGAAGTGGATATCTGCGGCGTTTTGGGAATGCATGCGCTGCAGCTGGCTTCGGGGACGCCTTCGGCGCTGTTGGATTGGAACAACAATTACGGCACCGATCCGAACAAGGCGGTCTGCTTTCACTGCTCGAACCTACCGAAGCATTTCTTCCGCTCCGTAAAGATGGACTATCAGGAAATCATCGCGGGCACGGTAGGCAAGGACAACACGTACGGAACCTGCGTTGGCTTGATCAAGGCGGGCGCCATGAGCTTCGCGCGCTTCTCGACCGACGATACCGCCGGGCACATGCGTGGATATGTCGGCGAGGGGAGATTCACGGACGATCCGCTTACGACCTTTGGCGGCGCGGGCGTGGTGGAAATCCCGGAAATGCAGAAACTGCTGCGCTACATATGTGAACGCGGCTTTGAGCACCACGTGGCCGCGAATCTTTCGAATGTTGCGTCAGCCGTGTACGAAGCTACGACACGCTACCTGGGCTGGGAGATGTCCCACCACAATCCGAATCAGAACTAAACGGAGAGTCGCATGGCCGTCGTCGCCGGCGTTGATTTCGGCACCTTGAGTGTTCGCGTCTCGATTGTGGACAGCGAGCGCGGACTGCTGGAATCGGCGGTCGCAGAGTACCCGCTGCATCGCCAGAGAGGAGATCCTGAGTACGCTACGCAATCGCATGACGATCACATGCGAGCGTTGAGCGTGGCAATGCGTGAAGCGTTGCGCAAAGGCGGCATTCCCGGCGATCAAATACAAGCAATCGCGCTCGATACTACCGGCTCGTCAGTGATCCCCGTGGACAAGGATCTGCAACCACTCGGCGAATACTATTTGTGGTGCGACCACCGAGCCAAAGGTGAAGCCGCGGAAATCACCGAAGCCGCGCGTCGCGAGCGGCTGGAAGCGATCAATTGGTGTGGGGGCGTGTACTCGTCGGAATGGGGATTTTCGAAGCTGCTGCATTGGCTGCGGCACAATCCATCACAACGTGGCGCCTTTGCGTCGGCATTTGAACACTGCGACATGATCGCGGCTACGCTTTGCGGCATAACCGATCCGAAGCGAGTAAAGCGCAGCGTTTGCGCTATGGGTCACAAGTGGATGTGGAATCGCGAACTCGGCGGCCTGCCTCCCGAACAATTCCTGACGAAAGTTGATCCGCTGTTCGCCGGCGTTCGCGAAAAACTCGAGGGCGAGTACGCCACTTCTGATGCAATCGCGGGAACACTGTCCGGGCATTGGGCCGCGCAGCTTGGTCTGAGACCCGGAATTCCAATTCCAGTGGGCGCGTTTGATGCGCATTGGGACGCCATCGGAGCGGGATGCCGCACTGATGACGTGGTCAATGTGATTGGCACTTCCACCTGTATTATCGGCATCACGCCATCGGTGAATCTGGTGCCGGGCGTTTGTGGGGTCGTGCACGGCAGCGTTCATCCACAGCGCACCGGGATTGAAGCCGGACTGTCGGCGGTAGGTGATATTTTCAGCGCGATTGCTACGCGCGCCGGCACCGATGTCCAGACATTGAGCCGCGGGCTGGAAAAGTATCGAGCCGGTCAAACGGGACTCTTGCGCATGACCTGGGATAATGGTGATCGTACGATCCTCGTGAATCCCAATCTCCGCGGCGTCACTCTTGGATGGAATTTACAAACGACGGCGCAGGACGAATTGTTTGCGGCCATCGAGGGGACGGCCTTTCACACTCGCGTGATTCTCGATCGCATGGCGGAAAGCGGTGTGCATATCAAACGCGTGATCAATGGCGGCGGCATCCCGCAGAAAAACGACGTACTCAATCAGGTCTATGCAAATGTCCTGGGACTTCCCGTGTTGGTTCCAGCCAAGAGCGTGGTTAGTCTGGGCTCGGCGATCTTCGCGTTTCTCGCCGCGGGCACGTTTAAGACCGTGGAAGATGCGCAGCAGAAAATTTGCCCATCGCACAGGGTTTACGAACCGGTCTCGAGCGAGAACCGAGTGTACGACGAGGTGTATCCGCTCTATCGCAAACTGTATTTCGCGCTGGGGGATCCCGCCCAGGGCACGATGGGCGATGTCTTGCCCTCGCTAATCAAGACTGCAGAGTCGGCACATCGAGTTAATTAGCCGGAAGGCTACTTCCCACCATCGGGCTGCAAGGCGAACAATTGCAGCGAGCGGCCCAAGACATCATATTTATCCCCAGTTGAGAAAAATCTTGGCACTGCACCCGATGCTGAAGCGCTGGTGTCGATCAACTGGGCCCACCGCTCGCTACCTGCTGTTGCCGGTACGGCAAACTGCACCATCTCGTGACTGCCGTTGAAAACAATCAGTAACGTCGCATCGGAGCCGCGACGCCGGATGCCGGTTGGTTGAGCGCGGCCGTCGATCAACATGCCGAAACAATTTCCACCCCAATTTCCTTCTTGCATTTCCTCGCCCGATGGATGCACCCAGGTCACGTCCTTCACGCCCAACTCTTCGTTATAGATTCCGGCAAGAAAGCGGCTGCGGCGAAGAATGGGATACTGGTGGCGGATCTTCGTTAGTTGCTGGACGAATCCGACCAGCGTACGATTCGCGTCCTCCAGGGTCCAGTCCACACAACTGATTTCGTTGTCCTGGCAGTAGGCATTGTTGTTGCCTTTCTGCGTGCGGCGAAATTCATCGCCGGCAACCATCATCGGCGTTCCCTGCGAAAGCAACAGGCTGGCGAGAAAATTGCGAACCTGCCGATCGCGCAGCTTGTTGATTTCCGGATCGTCCGTCGGCCCCTCGACGCCGCAATTCCACGAGCGATTGTCGTTGGTGCCGTCGTTGTTCCCTTCGCCATTGGCTTCATTGTGTTTTTCGTTATAGCTAACCAAATCGTTCAATGCGAAGCCGTCGTGTGCGGTAACGAAGTTGACGCTGGCCCACGGCTTGCGCCCATGACTATTAAAAATGTCCCCGGAGGCACAAAGCCGCGGAGCCAAGGCGCTGGCGGGCGCATCGCCCTTCCAAAACGCCCGCGTCGTATCTCGGAATTTGTCGTTCCATTCGGCCCAGCCGGGAGGAAAGCCCCCCACCTGGTAGCCGCCAGGTCCGCAATCCCATGGTTCTGCAATCAGTTTCACGGTGCCGAGCACTGGGTCTTGACTGCAGGCCTTCAGGAAACCGCTCTTATTGTCGAAACCGTTTGGTTCGCGTGCAAGAATCGTTCCAAGATCAAAGCGAAAGCCGTCGACTTCGGTTTCCTGCACCCAGTAGCGAAGGCTATCCGTCACCATTTGCATAACGCGCGGATGTGACAGATTGACGGTGTTGCCAGTGCCGGTGTCATTGATGTAGTAACGCGGCTTGTCGGGGATCAGGCGATAGTAGCTGGCATTGTCGATTCCCCTGAAGGACAGTGTCGGCCCCATCTCGTTGCCCTCCGAAGTATGGTTGTAGACCACATCGAGGACCACTTCCAGGCCGGCATCGTGAAAGCGCGCGATCATTTCCTTGAATTCATGCAGTGCGCGACGCGGTTCGGACGCATAGCTGGGTTCCGGCGCAAAGAAGCCGATGGTGTTATAGCCCCAATAGTCGGTGAGCTTCTTATCCAGCAGATGACGGCCGGTAGCGAACGTCTGAACGGGAAGCAATTCGACGCTGGTTACGCCCAACGACTTGATATACGCGATCACATTTTTGTTGCAGAGGCCGGCAAAGGTCCCGCGCTGTTTCTTGGGCACGTCGGGATGCAGCTTGGTGTAGCCGCGCGCATGCAGCTCGTAGATGATGGTGCGGTCCCAAGGCACCTGATGGCGCCGAGTTTCTGTTCTCCATTCAAAACTGGGATCTACGACCAGACATTTGGGAACGTAGGGCGCACTGTCGCGCTCGTCGAAAGAGAGATCGCCGTTCGGATCGCCGATCTTGTAACCGAAGCAGGCGTCGTTCCATCGAATCGCGCCGACGTGCGCGCGGGCGTAGGGATCCAGCAGCAATTTATTGGGATTGAATCGATGGCCGTGTTCCGGCTCGTACGGCCCATGAACCCGGTAGCCATATACCGTTCCAGGCTCCAAATCCGGGATGTAGCCGTGCCAGATTTCGTCGGTGAATTCCGGCAGGTCAATGCGATGCAACTCGCGCTTTCCCGCTTCGTCGAAGAGGCACACCTCTACTCTTGTCGCGTGTTCGGAAAATAGCGCGAAGTTCACGCCCTTGCCGTCCCAATGCGCTCCGCGGGGAAATGGCAAGCCTTCGCGAACGTGCAACGCTTTAGCGATACTCGCCGTTGCGATCCTACCGGCGCTCACAGTGGTATCCATTGTCGATGTTTTGCGCTCCGCTGGTAAGCGCACGAGTATGGGGCGGAAAAGCCTGAGAGCGGATGCTTAGAATCATGTAGGAGGTCAGGATGTGAACCCGTAGCGATCCTCTCGTGAGTCCGTAAATCGATTTAATTATGACATCGCTGCAACCCGAAGGTAAAATGCGCTGGCTCGAACGGAGGAATTACGATGATTCGTAAAGTCCTGATGGCGACTGCCATAGTTCTTTGCACGACAATGGGCGCTAACGCCCAAACCAAACTGCCGACGAAGTGGGAAGAGTTGACCGCTGCGGATTTTCGCCAAGGCGTACAACATGCCAAGGGCACGTGCCTGCTCCCCTTTGGCATTATGGAAAAACATGGACCTCATTTGCCCCTGGGAAATGATTTGATCAACGCGCGCTACGCCGCGCTGCAAGCTGCGAGTCAGGAATACGTGATCGTGTTTCCCGAATACTACTTCGGCCAAATTTTCGAAGCCAAACATGAACCTGGCACGATCGCCTACAGCGCCGAATTACAGCTTCGCTTGCTGCAGGAAACGACCGACGAAATGGCGCGAAACGGCTGCAAAAAAGTGATCATCGTTAACGGCCATGGAGGAAACGAACACCTGCTGCCGTTTTTTGCGCAAAGCCAACTGGACAGCCCTCACGATTACGTTGTGTACGTTCTGGCAGGGGAGCGCAGCCGGCCCGGAGGTCCTGCAAAGAAATCGGCGGGAGTGGATTACCACGCGGGGGAAAATGAAACCTCAAACACCATGGTGTCGCGTCCGGATCTGGTGCATCTGGATCGCGCGAAAAGCGAATCAGGTGCCGATCAAAAGCGTCTGAATTTGCCGGAAGACTTATACACCGGGATCTGGTGGTACGCGCGATTTCCGAATCACTACTCCGGTGATGGTTCGGTCGCCACCAAGGAGCTTGGTGAATGGAACATGAAAGGCTGGATCGACGCTATTGTCGAATCGATCCGTGCGGTCAAGGCCGACGACGCCAGCCTGAAGATTCAGAACGAATTCTACGAGAAAGCGAAGCATCCACTGGATACACGACCGTAATTCACAAGAACGCGTGACTTGTTGCGATTCAGACGCTCGATGACATCTCCTCCAAGACGCGACTCCGCCAGTGATGCGTTAGGTCTAAGTTCGCAGATCACCCGACGCGATTTCCTGGGCTCGACGCTGCTCGCTTCTGGCGCGGCGCTGCTTAACGGCGTGACACCACTGGAAATGCTGGCTGCCGGCGACGACTGGACAGGCTACGGTGGAGTCGGAGAATACAGCGGCTCAAACGGCAATACTCTCGAGGTTCTGCAAGCCGGGCACAGGATGCGCGATCGTGCCTACGATGCCGCGGCTACAGACGCGATCGACACCGGAGAGATTTACGATTGCGTGGTGGTCGGTGGGGGCATCAGCGGACTTGCCGCAGCGTTATTCTTTCAGCGGCACGCCGGCCCCGGTGCTACGTGCCTCGTCATCGAAAATCATCCCATTTTTGGCGGCGAAGCGAAGCAGAACGAATTCCTGGTTGATGGAAAGCGCTTATTCGCCCACCAAGGCTCCGCGATTTACTTGGTGCCCTATCCACACAGTTTCATCGCGCGGTTCTACGATTCCATCGGCCTGCATACGCCCCGGCTTAACTATCAGAAATGGGTCGGAGAACCGGACCTGGCAATCAGCCGAACTCCCTACGAGTCCGCTGGACTCAGCTCCGGCCAGTATGGCTTCTGGTTCGGCGCCAAATTCGGGCAGAAACAGGGACTGTGGCTGATCGACCCGCTTGGCAAGCAAATGCAGGGCGCGCCGGTCTCCGACGCCGCCAGGACGGAGCTGCAGCGTTTCTTCTCCAGCTCGCCGATCGCAAAATTCGAGCCACCAAAATATGAAGGCGATGAAATTTCCCGCCGGCTCGACGCCATGTCAATCGAGCAGCATCTCATCGAGCGTTACGGCTTGAGCGTCGAGACCATTCGCACGTTTCTCTCGCCCGTAGAAGGCGGTGGCTCGGGACTCGGACCGGACGCGTTGTCCGCTTTTTGCGACTATGCAGCAGACTTGCTGCATCCCTTCGACGATGGCTCGGGCGAAGCCGTGCAGATGTTCCCGGGTGGAAATACAACCATCGCGCGGCTGCTTGTGAAGGCCCTGGTTCCACCCGCGGTCGCAGGACCAGCCACCGTAGAAGGCGTGAGCCGCAGCACCGTAAACTTCCCGGCGCTGGATACCCCCGGTGCCGCGGCCCGGGTGCGTCTCTCCGCCACGGCGATTTCGGTCCGGCACGACGGCGATCCTGACAAGGCGGAACTGCTCTCCATCGCCTACGCCAAGAACGGCAAGGTCTATCGCATCAAGGCGCGCTCGGCCGTTATGGCAGGCGGAAGTTGGACCACGAAGCACATCGTTAACGATCTCCCGGCGGAGCACCGTGACGCGTATGCGCAGTTCTTTCGTTCACCGTGCCTGATGGCCAACCTAGCACTGCGAAACTGGCGATTCCTTCACAAAATGGGCATTACCGGATGCCGCTGGTTTGAAGGCCTGGGTAACTACATGGATGTGCGCCGCCAAGCGCTGGTCGGCATCGACAATGCCACGATCACTCCCGATTCGCCAGTCGTCCTGACCGTCAAAGTTTTGTACTCCTATCCCGGCCTGCCGACCGAGGAGCAAGGGCATCGCGGACGTGCCGAGATGCTTGGCACCTCTTTTCGAGACTATGAACAGCGGATACGCGAGCAATTCACGGCGATGTTTGGCGCTGCGGGATTTGACGCCAAACGCGACATCGCCGGCATCGTGCTGAATCGCTGGGGTCACGCGTACGTCAATCCGCAGCCGGGCTTCTTTTTCGGCAAAGGTGGAAACCCGGCCCCGCGGGAGACCTTGCGGAGCGCGCCGTTTGGTCGCATCGCTTTCGCGAATACAGACCTGGCGGGAGCGATGGACCACCGCTTTTCGATTTTGGAGGCGCAGCGCGCCGTGGGGCAGCTTCTTGATCAGGTCCTGACACGCTAGTCGGAGTGGGTTTCGCCGCCAACAACGGTTATCGTTGTCTGCTACTTCCGAGCGTTTGCACCCTTTCGACTGCTCCCGTAATGAGTGATTTTGCCGTCGGCCACCACTGCCAGATACCTTCCGCCGGCCAGGAATTGCATCACTTTCGCGCCCTTGCGAGCCATTTGTGCCCATCGCGAATCCGTTCGTGAATTCTGCTCTAGGCCTCGAAGCGTCCGTCCACCAACTTGGAAATCAACCTGCGCAAGTCCGTGCTTCGGGGTGTGCCGAACCGTATACGCCGCGCCACCCAGCGTCACACTTCGTGCTTTATCCACGAGCGCTTGATTCCATACCGACAAGATTGCAGCGTCGAATTCAGGGGAACCCACGAAATCGTCCATGTTTTGATGGTACTGCGCGAATCGGGAGAGCGGTCAAGCGGCTGGCGATTAAGATTGGCCGTTAGCGGGCCTGCCGCACCTGTTCAATCCAGCGCCTAAGGATTTCGTGTGAGGGAGACTCAATGTCGATGAACTCGATGCCCATCCCGATGCGAGGCTTGAGGATGCGAATGACCGCCAGGGCCTCGACGTGCTGTCCCTTGCGCGACAATTTGATGCGTATTCGCGCGCGAACGGGAAGCGGCTTACTGGTGCACACGAAGCAGCCCCCCAAGGAAATGTCCGACGTAACTCCGTCCACTCGCGTGCCCGATTCCATATCGATCAACTCGACGTCGGCAGCAAAAGGAAAGCGAATGGCGTAGCGGCGGTCGCGAACGCCAGCCTTGTTTGGCTGGTTTCTGGCGATGCGTTCGTCCATAGAGATCACGTTGTTCAAAAGCGTCACGGTGCGGGGTCACACGAATGGCTGGCGGCCAAATAGCCAGGACCCGTGCCAATATTCTCTCCTGAAAACCTATACGTCCGTGCATGTTTCTGAGGAAAGTAAGCCCAAAAGAGCAATAGTGCTGCGACGGTCATCAGTGAAATCCCGCCACGTTATTAGTTGGAACGACAAAACCCATACGCAGCGGAATTCCTCGCGCAGTCTGCCGTGCTACGCTGAAAAATGTAGCTATCCCACTGAAAGAAACGAGATCGATGCGTTCCGACGGACTTCGGCAAAGCGACCGTGTGAACTTTCGCATGCCCATCCAGGCCTCCTGGCTGGGCACCAGCGGATCCGAAGTGAAGCTGGCCGGCGAGACTCTGTTAGTCAGCCGGAATGGCGGGGTTCTGCGGCTGGCGGATAAGCTGTTTCCTGGCCAGGAACTCACCCTCCGCCGGCAACGCGAAGGGGACACCTGGAAAATCGCGCGCGCCCGGATCGTCGCCGAAATCGACCATGAGCCCGAAGGCTTTATCTACGCCATTGCGATGATTGAGCATCGGGCGGACTTCTGGGATATCGACTTTCCCGCTCCTCAGCAGGGACAGGAAGCCTTGGCGCGATTGCTGATGGAATGCAGCTTTTGCCAGCGGCGCGAGGTCGTTTACCTCAATGAACCGGACTTGAAGTCTTTTGAGGCCCGAAAGTGTATAGCGCGTGTCTGTGCGCATTGCGATTCTCCCTCCATCTGGATCGAAGCGCAGCCTGAAATATCGCCACTAACTTCCGAGTCCGCGGCACCTGCCGATGACCGCATCTCTCCGCGGCGTAATCGCACGCGCGTAAAAGCTCGTGTGTTGGCGTGTATCCGGCGACGTGGATTTCAGGAAGAAGTAGCTGTGTGCGAGGATTTATCCAAGGGCGGATTGAGCTTTCGAAGCCGGAACCAATATACCGAGGGGTCGCGCTTGGAAGTCGCGGTGCCCTTTACCCCCGGCAGCGCGGCAATTTTCGTGCCTATCCGTGTCGTCTTCTCGCAGGCAATACCCACCGCGGGGCTGTACCGCCATGGCGCGGCATACATCAAAATTCCCGTCGACGGCGGCGCTTGAGTGGACCTCAATCCGGCGTTCGCTCGTGAATTCGCTTTCTAATAGCGAAGGTTAGTCGAGAACCGCAGCGGCATCGCGCTCACGCCGGCGTCGGTGCAAATAGTGCATCGCAATGTTCAGGTACACGTCCCCGCACGGAGTCTCGATACAAATGACCATGGCTTCCGTGTCCGTGGTCCCCGCCAAACCTTCGTCACTTGTATGAATCTCCGGCGGAAACACCTTGAAGCGGAAACCCTGATCGTTCAGCAGCGTGACGGAATTTCCGATCACCATATTCGCGAGCTCGCAAACGGTTTCGCGCGCGAGCTGTTCGCTCTCCTGCAAGCCACCACCTGCCAGATGACTGGCAATCTTGAACGCGACTTCGGGAGCCAGGTCCAGAATCACGCGCCCTTCGATGTCGCCCTTGATCGGAATGAGCGCGGCGATACCCTTTCGCTTGTAGGCCTCTTCGCCCATCTCCAGGTCCACGATGTTCGTTGGGCCTTGCAGCGATTCCGCGAAGACCGCGTCCGCGGCGTTGATGAATGGCTGGATTAGTTCCATTCTCATGAGCGGTGCTCTCCTGCGAGTGCCACCGGAGCGCCCGCGGCGTTGGGGTCGTCGCTGAGGACGTAACGCAGAATTTCGTACAGCACTTCCGCCTTCACCGGCTTCTGCACGAAATGCTTCGCACCCTTTTGCAGCGCCGCCAGAATATTCTCTTGGTAGCCCACTGAACTCACCATAACGATGCGAGCGTCGCCATGCTGCCGCACGATGCGCTCCACCGCCTCGATGCCTTCCATCTGTGGCATGGTGATGTCCATGAGCACAATGTCCGGCTTCGTGCGGTTGAACTCCGCGATGGCCGTCAGGCCATCCCCGGCTTCACCGGCCACTTCCCCGCCGAACATCTCAATCATCTTGATGATGTTCTTGCGAGCGAATACCGAGTCGTCCACTACCAGGTAGCGGACCGATTGGTTGTCTTTGCGAACCAGCGGCGCGAATTGTTGCATGGCCTTCTCCTTCATTCCTTGCAGCTTTGTCAGCTGCGCTGGGAAGAAACGGGTGTCCTGTCGTTCCTGTCCTTCTCAATCTTCTTTTCCTGCCGGTCATTTCTGTCAGGCTTGTCGCTTCTTTCGATGGCAGCGCGATCCCCGTGGTACTGGCTAACGAGAAAGGCGCCGATACTGTCGAGCGGCACAATTTTGTTAACGTGCCCCTTGACGATCGCTGCGCGCGGCATCCCGCTGACCACACAGGTGTCCTCGCTTTGCGCGATCGTCATTCCACCCGCCGCTTTGACCGCTCCTAAACCTTCCGCTCCGTCTTCACCCATGCCTGTCATCAGCACGCCCACAGCCGTGGGCCCAAACTCCTGGGCCACGGAATGAAACAACACATCCACGGACGGTCGATGCCCATTCACCGGGGGGCCATCTGAAAGTACGGCCATGTCGCCACGTGGCATGCGGCGCACCATCATGTGGCGATTGCCGGGGCAAATCAGCACGCGGCCGGAGATCAGCAAATCCCCGGACTTCGCTTCTTGAACTTCGACCGGGCAGCACTCGTCCAGGCGTCGCGCAAACATTTCCGTAAAGCCCTCCGGCATGTGCTGCACCACCAGAATGCTTGCCGGGAAGTCCGCGGGAATCTGTGACAGCACAAACTGAAGAGCGTTTGGGCCGCCGGTCGAAATGCCGATGGCGATGATGCGGTTGGGCGGCAGCGGGCTCCGCGTTCCCTTCTTGAGGTCCGGTGGATCGATGGGCACCGTAGCCGGAGGCAGTTTGCGGCCCACCGCGCGCTTGGCCACCTTAATTTTCTCGATCAATTGGTCGGCAATTGTCTCTAAATGACCAGCAGCAGCGTCCGTGGGTTTCGCGATGAAGTCCACCGCGCCCAATGCCAGCGCTTTCAATGTCGAATACGCACCTTCCTTCGAATGCGTGCTGAACAGAATCACCGGCAGCGGTGCGCGCCGCATGATCAATCGCAGCGTCTCCATGCCGTCCATTCGCGGCATTTCCAGATCCAGCGTGACCACATCGGGTCGCAGCTCTTCAATTTTCTTCAACGCGAACGCGCCATCCATCGCTGTACCCACAACTTCGATGGAGCGATCGCGGGCCAGGATCGCCGGGATCAGCTTCCTCATCAGCGCGGAATCATCGACAACTAGTACGCGAATTGGTTCGCTCATGCGATCGCTCCCAGCGGGGTTGCACGAGAAAGCCTTGCCAGAACAGCTGGCACGTTCAAGATCAATACAACCGTTCCATCACCCAGAATCGAAGCGCCGCTGACCAGGTCGCTCGATACAATCTCCGAGGGCAGCGCCTTGATGACCAGCTCTTCTTCGCCCACGAGGCTATCCACAATCAAGCCGAAGCGCTTTTCTGCGGCCCCGATTACAATGACGAAGTTGCGCTTTTTCTTGCCCTCCGCCGGTGCTTCCACTGCGTGAATCTGGCTCAGCGAATTCAGGCGCACCAGAGTTAACACGTGATCTCGCAAACGCAGCACCTCGCGCCGATCTACGTGATGAATTTCACTGTCAACAATTCGCGTGATCTCCACCACCGAGGAAATCGGTACGGCGAACAGGCGCCCGCCCACGCGGAACAGCAGCGTTTGAATACTCGCCAGGGTAAGTGGGGCCCGCAGTTGAATCGTCGTTCCGCGCCCCTTGCTGGAAGACACATGTACCGTGCCTTTCAGCCGATCCATAACCGTGCGCACCACGTCCATTCCAACTCCACGCCCGGATACTTCCGTGACGGCCGCAGCGGTGCTGAACCCTGGCTCAAAAATCAGATTCAGCGTATCCGTGTCGGATAACCGCTGGGCATCCTCCGCCTTCAAAATTCCCTTGCTCACTGCCTGCGCTCGCAAATGGGTCAGATCAATTCCGCGGCCGTCATCACGCACTTCCAAAACCACCTGCGTTCCCTGGTGATAAGCATTCAGGTATAAAGTTCCTCTCGCTGGCTTGCCCGCGGCAATTCGCTCTTCCGCGTCCTCGATGCCGTGATCCACTGCGTTTCGCACCATGTGCATCAGGGGTTCGGCTAGGGCGTCCAGGATTCCCTTATCAAGGTCGGTGTTCTGGCCCGACAGTTCCAACGCTACGTCTCGCCCCACTTGCTTCGCCACGTCGCGGACTACGCGCGGAAACCGCCGGAACAACTGCTCCACCGGAACCATTCGAATTTTCAGGACGCACTTGTGCAATTCATCCAGCACCCGTGATTGAAACGCGAGCGCATCGGAGAGTTTTCCCCGCACCGGATCGCGCGCATGCCGCTGATCGAATTCCGTTAGCGTGCGATTCAGCATCGATTTGCCGATGATCAGCTCGCCGACCAGATTCATAATCGCGTCGATGCGCGTCGCATCGACCCGCAGGGTACTTTCCGCCACGGCGGCGGCCACCGAACCCGCGGCGGCGGTTTTGCTTGCATCCCCGCCTGCTTCTCCATTCGCTTTCGACGTGACGTCGGCAGCTTGGGCTTCCAGAATTTCCCCCAGTAATTCATTCTCGGGAGTTTCCAGAGTCGCCGCACGTTCAACTCGTAAGTCAGAAACGATCGACGGAATTCTGCATCGTTGCGCGATGCGATCCTGCGGTTGTGCGCTCGCCAGCGCCGCTTCAACGACTTCCACGGTTGCGGCAGCAGAGTTGTCCTCTGGACGCAGCGCAATCACCGTGCCGCAGCCATGCAAAACATTGCGGATCAATTGGAAGGCCGCCGCCCGCATCACGCTGTTAGGGTCGATGCGCAGCGCGATGTTGTAAACCGGCTCGCCGCGATGCATCGCTTCCGCGATCATTAGTTGCTCATACTCCGTCCATTCGAACCGCGCCGCTATCTCCGTAACCGCGGCCTTCTCTTCGGTCGCGTTCGGCACGACCAGCAACGCCTTAATCACGCCCCGCAGCGGATCCGGGGAAGGGGGCTCGGCGCCGCGTTGATACGCCGCCAGCATGGCCTCGAATGTGTCTGCGGCCTCCAGCACAACTTCGGCGAGTTTCGGTCCTCCGTTCTGCGCCAGCTGCGGTGTTAGGACATCTTCCAGCTCATGCGCGAGCTCGCTCAGCTTGTAGAATCCGCACGCCGCTGAATCGCCTTTGAGTGTGTGAACCGCCCGGCGCACTCGCCGGATGACTTCCTCATCTGCCGGCCGGCTCTCCAATTCAAGCCCGGCTTCGTTGAGCGCTTGCAATAGCTCGCTCGCGCTCTCGAAGAAGAGCGCGCGAAGCTCCGTGCTGCGATCTTCCGGCGGCCGTGTCACGTGATCGCCTCGGATCTCTGGTAAGCGGTGCCGTTGTTTTCATGCACCATCTTGAATTTCTGCGACAGGCCAAACAGGCTTTCCGCATGTCCCACGAACAGATACCCGCCGGGATTCAAGCAGTGCCAGAACTTTTCGATCAACCGCTTCTGCTCCGCTTCGTCAAAATAGATCATCACGTTGCGGCACAAAATGATGTCGTTGCGCCGCGGCAGGAATTCCGTCTTCAGATTGTGAAAGTCGAACTGCACCAGCTCTTTGAGTTGTGGCTTCACCGCATACTTGGCACCGACCTTCTCGAAGTATCGTAGTCGGCAGGTATAGTCGACAGGCTCCATCTGCTGTTCGGTGTACACCGCTTCTTGACCCGCGCGCAGGCTGGCGTAACTGATGTCGGAAGCCACAATCTCCAGCTTCCAGGGCGGCGGGATCAGCGGTTTGGGAGAGGGCATCTCAAACGGCAGTGGATTGCGCAAGTAGTAGTACGCCAGAGCGTCGCAAATCAAGATGGCAACAGAGAACGCCTCCTGCCCCGACGAGCACCCGGCGCTCCATACGCGCAGATTCCAGTCGCGACGCTCCTGCTTCTTACGCAGGATTTCTTCCAGCACGCTCTTCTGCAGCAAATCCAGCTGTGGGCGGTTCCGGAAAAAGCTGGTTTCATTGACGGTAAGATTTTCGAGCAGCAGGGCCAGTTCGTTCTTGCCTTCGCGACTGGTTAGCAATCGATAGTAGTTGTAGAAAGAATCCAACTGACAAGCTTTGAGCCGGCGCAGCAACCGATCCTTGAGGAAATGCGAGCGTCGCTCATCAAAAAACATCCCGCATTCCTGATACACGAGCGTCTGCAACAGCTTGAGCTCTGCGTCGGTAAGTTGAATTTGGGCAGTTGTCGTTCCCATATGGGCGCGTGCGCTGGTGACGCCGAGTTGGCTACCGGCCGGTAAGACCTGGCCGCAGCTTACTTCGCAGTACCAACCAGGTCTGCGGCCTCCTCGAGTTTCTTTACTTCCTGCTGCTGCAACAGTTTGCTCACATCCAACAAAATGATCAGCCGTCCCTTGAGCTTTCCTACTCCAGTTACACAGCTCGATTCGCCTTCGGCAAATACACTGCCCGGCGCTTCAATCTCCGATGGGGGAATCTTCAGCACTTCGGAAGCGGCGTTTACGATCAGGCCCACCAGCTTGTTCTGCAGCTCTACGACCAGAATTCGATTTTTCTTGTCGGGCTGGATGTCGACATGACCAAACCGTTTGCGCAGATCCATGACCGGAATGATTTTCCCGCGCAAGTTGATCACGCCTTCCACCGTGTCCGGCGCGCTGGGCACGGCGGTGATCTCCGGCACGCGAACAATCTCGCGCACCGAAGCGATCCGCACGCCAAACGTCTCGTTACCTATGCGAAATCCGACGACCTGGAGGTCCTTTTCCATCGAGTGGCTCTCCGCCGCCTTCACGAACGCGCCAGTTCCGCGTACTCCATCTCTGATTCGCGGGGCCCGCCCGATCGGCGTCCCCGCTGGCCGGAGGGGTGCTCGCGCTTCGCCCGACCCTGCGCGGAATTGTTGTCCAATACGAAGCGATCCATGCTGTCCAGCAGATTGCGCGAAAGTTTCAGCATCTGCTCGGCCGCTGCAGACAGTTCGGTCGAACTGGACGCCGACTGCTGCACCAATTCGCGCATCTTGTCCATCGCTCGAACCACCGCTTGAGCGCCGGAAGCTTGTTCCTCGACGGCCGAGTTGATTTCCTGCGTAATTTCCGTCAAGCGGCTAGTTGCCTTGGCGATCTGCGAAGAACCCACGGACTGCTCATTGGTAGCCGCGCCGATTTCCTGAGAAAACTTATAGACTTCGGTGACCACATTCGAAATCTTGTGCAAGGCCGAACCGAGGTCGTTCCCCAGGCTCAATCCCTCTTCCACGATGCGCGTGCTGCGCTCCATGTTTTCCACAGCCTGGCGTGCCTCGCGCTGAATGCTCTGGATCAGGTCGGCGATTTCCTTCGTGGATTGCGTGGACTTTTCCGCCAGCTTGCGGACTTCGTCAGCCACAACCGCAAATCCCAATCCATGCTCGCCCGCGCGCGCCGCTTCGATCGCGGCGTTCAGGGCCAGCAGGTTCGTCTGCTCCGCCAGATCGTCGATCACCTCGATGATCTTTCCGATGTCATCCGCTCGGTGTCCAAGAATGTTGATGATCTCCGCCGAAGACTGAATCGCGTGATTGGTGCGGTTCAAGCCATCCGTGGCCTTTTCCATCGTTGCGATTCCCACGCCGACTTCTTCGCGCGATCGGTTGGCGATATCCAGCAACACCTTCGCCGTGTCCGCCACGCGCTGGATCGAAGTCACCATCTGATCGATCGATGCTGAAGTCTCTGCTACGCTCGAGGCTTGCACTTGCGTGTTCTTCACTACGTTCTGCACGTTGATGCTCATCTCGTGCATCGTGCTGGTCACTTCTTCAATAGCCGAAGAGGCTTGCACGCTCACCTTGGCAGATTCGTCTGCTGCTCCAGCCACTTGGTTCGATCCCGCCGAAACTTGGCCCGCTGAGTCACGCGTCGTCCGTACCAAATCCTGCAGTCCGTGTGACATGCGCAGGAATGCGTTGCCCAGCGTGTCGCGCTTCGACCGCGGCACGACCTCCACTGACAAATCTCCTTCCGCCACGGCCATCGAAAGGCCAGCCATCTCCTTCAAGTACGCCACCATGTTGTTGAAGGTGGTCGCCAACGCCCCGATTTCATCGTTGCGATGAATGTCGATGTTCTGATCGAGATCGCCGGAATCTCCAATTTCACGGGCAACGGTGATCAAGTGCGTCAGCGGTTCGGTGATCGACTTTGCGGTGAAGTAGGCCACCAGGAATCCGGCGATGGCCGCAATCAAAGTGCCACCAGTCGTAATGCCCATGCTGATTTGAGCCCAGACTTTCGCGGAATCCGTCGTGTCGTCCAAAGATTTGGTGATGGTCTGCGTAGTCTGATCGAGAACTGCAGAAGACTTGGTGAGCCAGGAAGCAGGATCCTTCTGCAAATAGAAGATCTGGAGATCCGAAACGGTCGCATCGCCCGAGTCCACTTGATGGCGCTTGGCCAGCAAAGGTTTGGCAAAGTTGTCGCCCCAGCTTGCTTCGGTGCTCTCCACTTGGATCAGAGCCGTCCGCAAGGTGTCGCTGCCAGTCTGGGACTCGCCACGCTTGATCAATTCGGTGATCTCGGTAAGGCCGTGATTCACCTTGTCTTCATCGCGCGGGTCGCCGCTGAGCAGGAAGTTGTTGAGATTGTTGCGATTGAGCATGATCTGGTTGCGCACGTCCCCGATCGCTCGCATGCTGGCCAGCGCCGTCGTGGCATCCTTGCGCGCGGACTGAAATTTCAGGCCGGCGACCAGATTGACGACAAACAGGACGGCGAGAATTCCCAGAATTACGCCGAATCCTACGTAGAGCTTCTTTCCAATACCCATTTGAAGAAACCCTCCCCCAGTCAGGCCGTCTCGCGATTCGTCGTGCGGCCCTCTCAACAAACGCGGCGTTTTGTGCGCCGCGTCAGTTGCTTGTTCCCGTGAATTCAAACTCGACCACCTGTGTGGATTCTTCCGGTGCCGCAACGAACTTCCATTCTTTCACTGCGTCCTGGCACGCTTGTACCAGCAAGGGGTGTCCCCCGATCGCCCGTGTGCTCTTGACATGCCCATCCGGAGCGATAATCACTTCAATCTTGACCTTCCCCGACACGTTCATCCGCTTCGCCAGTTCCGGGTATGAAGGTGCCACCTTTGTCTTGACCCTGCGCTTGGTCTCGTCTGTCGCACCCGATTGCGCGAATCCGGACGCTACCAGCAGCATGGTCGCTCCTGCGCTGGCTAGCACTATCCGTGTCCACCTGGATCTCATTCGACACCACCCTCCTCTGAGTGGGACAACTCCCCCACGCAGGAAAGGCACGTCGAGTGCCAGCTTCGGAACCGTCTCTCGAACAAATTTCCCGAGCGCAGGATCACCTTACAACCTCAACGCAACAGTGAACTTAGTGCCCGTTGACTCGTCTCGAAGCAATGCTTCTTGACTGCCCCATCGTCTCAGACGCTCTGCTTTTCCTTTGCGGCGGTCTCACGCTGAGACGTTGTGCCCTGCTCTCTCGATCAGCGGTAGACTATTCAGCAACACCCCAGCCTTCCGCGGTTGACGCAACTTGAGATAGATAGGTAGCGTAGAAGTGCGTGAGTAGTCGTCAAATTGAGACGCGTTGCCCGTGTCTCAATTAAACATGCCTAGAGCAACTCCCAAATCTTCGGCGGCAGTTTCGCGCGCGCACGGCGTGAAGCCGTTTCCGCGTCCCGTCGGCCAGGACGCCAACGAGCTGATGGAGCTGGCCGTTGACGCCGCCCAGTCCCGCCACCTCCCTGAGTTCCTGGAGCGCTTCGCCAGCCGGGCCGCCCGCATGCTCGATGCCGCCTGGTGTGGCGTCGCCGTCTTTCGGGGACGCGAGACCGATCTCTACCAGGCCAACCGGGACGGGATTACCCTCGAGGCCGGACCGCAGAGTGCCCTGATCCGCCTCGCCCGAGAGACTCGCCGCGAAATCGAATCCGTGCCGTTGTCCTCCAAGCCGCCGCTATCCCGGATATTCCGGTCGGGCGTCGCTTCGAGTCCTGGTTCAATGGTGCTTGTGCCCATCATGGCCAGCGATCACGAAATCCTAGGATCGATGTGCTTGATCCGTGGCGCAAAGATCCTCGACGACGCCGAACGTCGTCTCCTGCAGGCATTGGCCAGCCATGCTGCGCTCTCCCTCGAAAACTTTCGCAGATTTTCGCAACTGGAACGCTCCAAGCGCCAATGGGTTGAAGATATCGACGCCATTAGCGACTACATCGTCGTGCACGACCGCACTTGGCGCATCGTCCGCACCAATCGTTCGCTAGCCTCTCATCTCGGGGTTCCGCCCGTCGCTCTGGTCGGCGAAGCCATGAGCAGCCTTCGCCAGATCGCCGAAGCCGGTACAAACCTTCCCTGCCCCTTTTGTCGCGATACCCAGCAGTCCCGCGAAGAATATGTAGTCAGCTCACCCGATCGCATTTTTCTGGTCTCCACCTCGCGCGCTCCGGGGCTTTCCGACGACGACACTCGCACCATTCACGTTCTGAAGGACATCACGGATCGCCGCGAAGCCGAACGCCGCTATCGTGAGCTCTTCGACAGCATCCAGGAGGGCCTGTTCTTCGCCACGCCCGATGGCCGGTTTCTCGACGTGAACGATGCCATGGTCCGCATGTTGGGCTACGGCTCGCGCGAAGAGTTGCTGCGCGCCGACGTGGGTCCGCACCTCTACCCGGTGCCTACCGCCCGTGAACGCTTCCTGCGCACCTTGGCTAAACGAGGCGTACTGCGCAATTACGAGGAAACCCTTCGCCGCAGGGATGGCACCCTGCTGCACACATTGCAGAACATCACCGCCGTCCGCGACGCCGCCGGAAGAGTCGCGCAAATCCGCGGCCTGATGCTCGATGTCACCGAACAGAAGATGTTCCAATCGCAGCTTCAGCGTGAGCGCGACTTTAACCAGAAAATCCTGAACACCACCCAAAGCATGATTCTGGTTCTAGACACCGCCGGCCTCATCAGCTATGCCAATCGCCGCTGCTTTGAATCCGGCTACCGCGAAGACGAACTCATTGGCCACCGTCTGGTGGATTGGGTCGAACCTTCCCACCAGGAAAGTTTTGAAGCCGCCCTCGAAACCACCGCGCAGGGTCACCAGGTGGAAAATCTGGAGCCCCGCGTTCGCCGCAGCGACGGCTCCATGGGGCACTTCTCCATCAGCCTCAGCCCGATGCGCGACGAGCAAAACGTCGTCAACAGCGTCGTGGTGGTTATGACCGACATTACCGATGCCACCCTGCTCCAGGCCAAACTCGCGCACTCCGAAAGAATGGCCACCATCGGCCGCCTTGTGTCTGGAGTGGCTCACGAAGTCAATAATCCCCTCGCCGCCATTCTCGGATTTACCGATCTTTTGCTTGAAAATCCTGCGATTCCCGACAATGCCCGCGAGGACTTGCAGATCATCCTTCACGAAGCCCAGCGCACCAAAGATATCGTTCAGGATTTGTTGAGTTTTGCTCGGCAGCGCCCGGTACAGCGTGAACTCGTGCAGGTCAACTCCGTACTTCGCCAAACCATCAAGCTCCGCAGCTACGACTTCGCCAGCCACGGCGTCGAGGTATCCGAGGATTTCGACGAGAATCTGGCGCCGGCGCTGGGCGACGCTCAACAATTGCAGCAGGTCTTCCTGAACATCCTCAACAATGCTTACGACGCCGTTCAGGAGGCCGGCCAGCGCGGGAGCATCTCCATCCGCACGCGGCGCGAAGCTGATCTCATCGAAGTCGCTTTCACCGACAACGGCACTGGTGTGACCGACCCCGAGCGGATCTTCGATCCCTTTTTCACTACCAAGCAGGCCGCCAAGGGTACCGGTCTGGGTCTAAGCATTTGCTACGGCATCGTCCGCGCCCACGGCGGGGAAATTTTCTGCGCCAACAACGAAGGCGCCCAGGGCTGTACCTTCAAAATCCGTATTCCCGTCGCCAACGAAACTGCCGTTGCATCCATTGCCAAAGAGGCTGGGCGATGAGCCTCCACTCGCGCGCTTCAGCGCCACCCCCCATCCTCCTGATCGAGGATGAACCCTCGGTCACCGCGTTTCTGCGTGCCGCACTCGAGCGCCGCGGCTACTCCGTGGAAGATGCCTCCTCTGGCGCCGAAGGCCTGCAACGCCTGAACGAAGGCCAATATTCCGGCGTAATTTCCGACATTCGCATGCCGGGCTCGGTCAACGGCGCCGAGGTCCACGCCTGGATCCAGCGCAACAAGCCGGAGCTCTGTGCCCGCATCATTCTTATCAGCGGTGACACTGCGAACAGCGATACCCAAGCGCTACTGGCGCAGAGCGGCACGCCTTGCATCGAAAAGCCGTTCCGAGTGCATCAATTGCTCACCGTTGTCGAAAAAACTTTCGGGAAACCCTAGAGAAAACATGACCGCCGACCTGAAAATCCGTCTCCTCGTCGTCGATGACGAGCAAAGCATCCGCCGCTTGTGCATGACCATCGGTACCACCCTTGGCTTCGCTTGCGCCGAAGCGGAAAGCGCCGAAGCTGCCGTTGCGCGCCTCGACGCCGAAGCCCCCGACCTGGTGCTGACCGATCTCAAGCTGCCCAATCAGTCCGGCGTAGAACTCTTGCGCCAGGTCAAAGCACTCCTCCCCCGCACAGAGATCGCCATCATGACAGGCCATGGTTCCATCGAATCCGCCGTCGATGCCATGAAACTTGGCGCCTACGACTACATCGAAAAACCTTTCCGCGTGGAAAAAATGCGCCTTCTCCTCCAGCGCATGGCTGAAAAAATTCGCCTCGTTACCGAAAACGAATTCCTTCGCGAGCGCGTCAGCACCGAAGAAAATCTCGATGGCATCATCGGCACCTCCGCGAACATTCAGGACGTCCTCCGCATGATTTCGCGTCTGAAGGACACTCGCACACCCGTTCTGATCTCCGGGGAAAGCGGTACCGGCAAGGAACTCGCCGCACGAGCTATCCATTTCCGCGGCTCCATGGCGCAGACACCGTTCGTCGCCGTCGATTGTGGCTCCCTGGTCCCCACCCTCATGGAGAGCGAACTCTTCGGCTACGAAAAAGGCGCCTTCACCGGCGCCTCCAAATCTAAAGCCGGCCTCTTCCAGGCCGCCAATGGTGGCACGATCTTCCTCGATGAGATCGGCGAGCTTCCCCTCGAAATGCAAGCCAAGCTCCTGCGCGTCCTTCAGGAAAAAGAAGTCCGTCCAGTTGGCAGCAACGACAAGGTCAACGTCGACGTTCGTGTCATCGCCGCCACCAATCGCGATCTTGAAGCCGCCTATCGTGCCGGCACCTTCCGCAAGGATCTCTATTTCCGCCTCAACGTCGTCACCGTCCACCTGCCCGCTCTCCGCGATCGCCGCTCGGACATCCCCATGCTCGTCCACCATTTCCTGGACCGTTACGCCCGCAACGACAATCTCCAGGTCACGCCGGCGGCCATGAAGAGCCTGCTCCAATACGATTGGCCCGGTAACATTCGCGAACTCGAAAACTGCATCGCCCGCGCCGTCACCCTTGGCGATCGCCGCACCATCGATGTCATCGACCTGCCGCCCGCCATTCGCTCCGATCAGAGCTCCAGCGTTGCCGTCTCTCCGCAGGATTCCGCATCTCTATCCACCACCGCCCTCGCCGAAATGGAGCGTATGACCATACTTCGTGTCTTCGAGCAGGCGAATGGCGACAAGGCTCTGGCCGGAAAGATGCTCGGCATCAGTCGCGCTACCCTCTATCGCAAACTCAAGCGTTACAACATCCCGATGAAGGCCGAATCCGCGCAGGAGGAAGCAGAAGCTAAAGCCGCATCGAACTGATCCGCGGACTGGTTCTTGGTACAGGTATCCGTCAACTCAACTGCGTAGCCCGTGAGACACTTGCGTTTCACCGTGAGACGTCGGATCCATCCTCAAACCTTGAGAATTTCCTAAGCCCCGCCATTTCATCGTTTTCACATCGCCTCGCGGGTGCATCTCTTTTGGCGTCCCACGTGCATCCTTCCCCAGCGGAACTCTGTCTGTTTCGGCGTGCTATCTGTGTATTGCCCGGTTGGGCAGGTCTCCGCAGTCAGTTTGTGCGCCGGTAAATCGAGAGGCAATTTGAAACGCTCATCGGGTCTGACATTGCCGGAAGTGGAGCGCAGTTGCGCGGAACAGTTGGCTAAATTCTTCCCGCGCGTAGCTGCTGCTCGAGTTCCGGTGCAGGTAACGGCACTCCGCGGCGGGCATACTAAGTTGCGCGAGGCGACCGTCCTGGAGTTCGCGGCCGCCGATGTCGCCATCTTTGTCTCCACCTTGCCCCTGGAATTTGATGATCGCGTGCGTTTGGAGCGCAATCCGAAATCGCGCCCAGCCGACGCTACCGTCATCGCCGTGCAGTATCACGAAGGTCGTAAGGCCGTGGCCGTCAGATTCACCAAAGGCCTGTGCGAGTGGGTGACACAACCGTGACCAAATCACTTACCATGCTCAATCTCTCAGCTCCATCTAAGCCCGCTGCGACTGCGCTCTCCGCGCCGCGCCAGGAAGAGTGGGACGAGACTCGCTCGCTTTTTCCCATCTATCTGGCCCTCGCGAAACAACTCTCTTTAGAAATCCCCGTTCCCCAGGACAAGCGCAATCTGACCGAAAAGCCCGACGCCGCGCTGTTCTCGCAGATCGAATCTTGGCTCGACAAAATGGACCAGCAGGTCTTGGTCTACCAGCTTCGCCATCTGCTGCAGATGACCACGTTGAACGCCAGCGAAGCCGGCCTCCGCGGGCTGATCCAGCGCCACCTGCGCAAGTCCGCCAAGACCAACATAGACCGCGACAAGATAGACTTCCTTCTCGTCCAATATTTTGCACTCTGCGCTCCTGCCAAGATCTACCACAAGCAGATCGAACTCGAGGACGCGGCCCAGGTCATGAAGCCGGTTCTCGGCGATGTGGATACCACGCCCCTCCCCTGGTGTAAGCCCCTCGAAGACATGATTTCCTCGCTTCGTGGATTCCGCAGCCTCCGCGAAATGCTGAAAACTAATTTCATCGAGCAGGGCCGCAAGGTGAAAGAAACCGCCGGTAAATTATTTTACCAGCCCTCTTCCTTATTGGCGTTCATCCGTTTCAATTTCCTTATGCGCCGCACGCTCATCGAATTGATGCACGCCGACCTGATCGCCATCCGCTCCGGACTTACGTCACTCGATTCGGCCAACGTGCGCGTCATCGACTGCCAGTCTGTTGCGCTTTCCGTCGCCGAGCCGGTCGCGAAAGTTCGCCAGCTTGCCGATGAATGGAAACAGCCGTTCCAGCAGGAATACACCGAACGCACCGTTAACGAAGCCTTTGAGAAACTCCTGGCTCTTCGCACTGACATCGAGCGCGCTCTGGAACGCTTTCTTCCCAAAACCTCCGCTCCTCTGGTTCCTGCCGCCGCCGAGACGCCCTCTCGCAACACGCGGCCAAATGTTCCCACTAACAATGCCAAGGAAGCTGCGCCAAAAACAGATGCATCCGCCGTGCTCGACTTCGAATCCTGCCTGGAACAAATCTGGGAGCAGCTTATCGCCGCGCCTCCCAGCCGTGGCCGCTCCATGACCACCGTCAAGATCGGCACCGCGCGCATCCTCATGTCTTCCTGGGAAGTGACCGCGTTCGTCAGCGAGGACGGCCCATCGGCCGAAGATCTGCGCCGCGCCGTCGTCGCCCGCGCGTTAGTTACCGCCGCCACTGAAGCCGCCAAGCAGACCGGCAATGTTACCGATCTCGATCGCGCGCTTTCGGTGGCCCGCATTGAAGTCTCTCGTCTTCAGGAGCGCGTCGATGTCGCCAAGCAAGCTAAGGACACCGAGGCCGCTGTAAATTTGGGCATCAGCACCAAGCGATTGCTGTCCGCGCTCGACGAAGCGGAAAAGCTGTAGCCTCCTCCGAGTTTTGCAACGGCCGCAACTGTCGCGGTCGTGCTGTAGTTACCGGCCTAACAGGCCGCAGAACAAATTTAGGGAGCGGTTCCCTCTTGCCAAATTTCACGGTACTGATCCTCACCGACGAAACAGAATTCGCCCGGCTCCTGACTGCGTGCTGGCAGGCCGAACGTCAGGCACCCACGATCACCGTTCTCCCCAGCAATCTTTGGAAGGATCACCCGCAGACGCAGCACGACCTGATCATCGTCGGGCCTCTGCGTGACGCCAAAGCCTCGGAAATACTCGCGGCCCTTGATCCCGCTGCTGCCGTTGTCCTTTGTGGCGCCGCCGAAGCCCGCGAGCTCAATCCGTTGCGCACCCGATACCCCCGACTGGTTCACATTCCACTTCGCGAAGACTGGACGCAAACCCTTTTGCTGGTCGCGGCGGAAGCCCTGCGCCGCATCGAAGCCCTGCGTATCGCGCGTCATGCCGAATTTAACGCCGCCCGCAACGAGAATCACGCCACCCTCGGCCGCTACATGATCGACATGAAACACAGCGTCAACAACGCCCTCACCTCGATGCTCGGCAATGCCGAACTCTTGCTCCTCGAGCCCGGTCAGCTCTCTCAACAGTCGCTCGCGCAGATCAAGACCATCCACAGCATGGCCCTGCGTATCAACGAAATCATGCAGCGTTTCTCATCGCTCGCGGGCGAGATGCGGGAAGCTGAGAATGCATCTCAAGCTGAGACGCAGGACCTCTCCCCCGCCACTTTCCATCGCCCCTAGCCGTTCGCTCCCTTCCTCGCAAGTCACTCCGATTCAATGTCTTATACCAGAGCGACATCCTCCATCACTCCTTCGTAATCCTGGCCGCTGACGTGCACCTCTCGCTAGCGGAGAACTGTTCGGAGAACCTCGTCGTGCAGAAAAAAGTACTGATCGTCGACGATTCGCCATCGCAAGTGCGCCTGATGCAAGGGCTGCTCGAACCCGAAGGTTATGACCCCATCGGTTTGAACGATCCCCGGCGCATCGAGGAGCTCATTGCTCGCGAAGGCCCGAACGTGATTCTCCTGGACGTGGTGATGCCCGATCGCAATGGCTTTCAGGTTTGCCGCGATCTCAAAAACAACGCCAAGTTCAACGGTATCCCGGTCATCTTGGTCACGTCCAAGGACACCCCCAGCGATCGTTACTGGGGTGAACAGCAGGGCGCCGACGGCTATATCACCAAGCCGTTCACCCGCGAAGAGCTGCTGCGAGCGGTAAGAAGGTTTGCATAGGTCGGCATTGAGTCTTGGCAAGGGATGAGTACTAGGCGCAGGCAGTTGTAGGGGCACGGCCGTGCCCGCCCTTGCCGGTAGAAAATCGGGCCCCAAGGAAATGGTAGAAACGAAATGTTCGACGATTTCCATCTGACGCCGCTCTCCGCCAACGCCGACAGCGCCGATCTGCTCGAAGCCCTCGGCCCGCTGGAAGAGCCCTCTGCCGAGTCGCAGTATTGCGTCTTCCGCAGTGGCCGCGAGCGCTTCTGCCTTCCAGTGCTCGACGTGGAAGAGGTGCTGGACTGGCCATTGGTAACCAAGCTGCCTCTCGCTCCCGCATACCTGCTTGGCATTTTCAATTTGCGCGGTGTGATTGTTCCGCTCATCGACATCGCCTTGACCGAAGGCCGCCGTCCCGGCCTTCTGCCCAAGCATGTCGTCGTCGCCTCTCTTCGCGGCGACGCTCAGCACGACGACCTTCGCGTCGGCATCGCCGCCGACGAGGTCATCGGCACGTATTCCGTCAATACCGACGATCTCCTGGAACAGGCCCCCGAAAATGTGCCGCACTGCATCGGCATGCTTCGGCATGACGACCGCCTGGCACTGGTCATTGATTTGAGGAGATTGCTCGAGGTTTTTCCGGGACCCAGCATTTGAGTTTTAGAGCAATCCGCCTTCGGGCGGCCTGCCCTGTGGGAAAAATTTGGAGGAAGCATGAAATCGCGACTTAGTTCTACCGTCTGGATGCTGGTCCTGCTCAACAGCATCGTCCTGTTCGCCGTCCTCGGGCTGGCTTACAGCGCCGGCAGACAATCCGGCGGCGCGTCCATCTTTGATCTCGGCGGTCTGCCCAGCGGCGCCAGCGGCTCCGTCATGATCGCGCTGGTGCTCGTTCTCGGCATGGCCGGCCTGCTGTCGTGGCGCCTCTTCGGCGGCTTCGTTAATCCGGCTCAGCACCTTGCCGAATTCTCCGAGCGTCTCGCCGCGGGCGATCCCCGCGCACGCGCCGACGTCTCGTCGTCCGATGAGTTCGGCCACATCGCGGAGAACTTGAACCGCGCTGTCACCAAAGTTTCCAAAGCTACCAGTGGTCAGGAAGCCAACGAAAATCTCCAGCGCAGCATCACCGAGCTCTTGACCGTCATCAACCAGGTTGCCCGCGGCGATTTGTCCCTCCGCGGAAAAGTCACCAACGACGCTCTGGGCAACGTCGCCGACTCCATCAACTACATGCTCGACAACTTCACCAAGGTTCTCGAGCGCGTTCGCAAGGCGGCCATGGAAGTCACCGCCTGCTCCAACAATATTCTCGTCGCCGCCGACGAAATGCAGGCTGGCGCTACCCAACAGGATCAGGAAATCACCAACACGTCGAGCGCGGTCGAAGAACTCACTGTCTCAATGAAACAAGTTTCCAACAACGCCGAGGCCAGCGCCGAAGCCGCGCGCCGTGCTCTCGACGCCGCCGAGCAAGGCAACCGCGCTGTCCGTGACACCCTCGAAGGCATGCAGCGCATTCGCGCTTCCGTGCAAGCCACCGCCAAAAAGATCAAGTCTCTGGGCGATCGCTCGTTGGAAATTTCGGAAATCATCAACGTCATCAACGACATCACCGAACAGACCAACTTGCTCGCGCTCAACGCCGCCATCGAAGCCGCTCGCGCCGGTGAGGCCGGCCGTGGGTTCGCCGTCGTCGCCGACGAAGTCCGCAAGCTCGCGGAACACTCCCGCAGCGCCACCAAAGACATCGCCGCCCTCATCAAGGCCATTCAGGCCGAGACGAACGAAGCCGTCGTCGTCATGGAAGAAGGCACCAAGGAAGTGGAAGGCGGCGCAACCCTTGCCGATCAGGCCGGCCGCGCTCTCGACGCCATCTCCAGCGTCGTCCGCCAATCCGCCGAACTCGTCCAGGAAATTTCGCTCGCTTCCAAACAGCAGGTGCGCGGCACGGAAGGCGTCGCCCATGCCATGCAAATCATTTCCAGCATTACGCGCCAGACGTCGCAAGGTACTCGCGGCACGGTCGCAACCGTCAGCCAGCTCGTGAAACTTTCCGACCAGTTGAACGAAGCCCTGGCCCAATTCCGCGCGGCCAAGAATGCCGCCGCGGCGAACGTCAACGAAGATTCCGAGCGGCCCGTCCCGGCAGGCGCTGCCCGTTAAGAACTGAATCCCTGCTCCGGCCCGATCGCTTCACCGCGATCTTCGCCGCAGCGGAAACGTGACCACGATGAGCGAACGCCAGGGACCTGCGGCCCGTTTGACCGAACACGAGTTGAGTGAGCTCCGTATGCTGATTGAAGAGCGCACCGGCATCCATTTCGATGAATCGCGCGATCGTTTTTTCTCCACGCGCGTCCGCGAATACTTGTCCGCCGAGAATCTCTCCAATGGCACGGAGCTCCTTCGCGCCGTTCGGAAAACGAATCTCGAGTACGAAGCCTTCCTCGAGCGCCTGCTCACCCAGGAAACTTCGTTCTTCCGCTATCCCGGAGTCTACGAGGCATTTGAAAAACGCGTGCTCCCCGAACTCCACACTAAGAAGTTCTGGAAAGATCCGCGCACCCTTCGTGTCTGGAGTGCGGGCTGCTCCACCGGCGAGGAGCCCTATTCGATCGCAGTCACCATTGCCGACGCCTTGTCTTTCGCCGATACCTGGAAGCTCGAGATCCTGGCCACCGATGTCAGCCGCCACGCCCTGAAGTCCGCGGAGCGCGGCCTCTACTCGGGTCGCAGCCTTGCCAGCGTCAGCGCCAAACAACTGGAAACTCACTTCACCAAAGTGAACGACGCCTATCAGGTCAAGCCGCGCCTCAAGAAAATGGTCACCTTCACGCAAATGAACCTGGCTTCGGCCGTCTACGTCGGACGCATGGACCTCATCTTCTGCATGAACGTGCTGATCTATTTCTCCGAAGACCGCCGCCGCACGCTTGTCCAACGTTTCTACGATTCCCTGGAGCCCGGCGGCTATCTCTTCCTCGGTCATTCCGAGTCCATCTCGAAAATGCCTGTCAAGTTTCAGGCCATCGTTCTCAACGACTGCATTTTGTATCGCAAGCCGACAGCGGAAGAGCTACGCAAATCCGAGCTCGTCATGGAGGGTGCATCTTGACCGTCCCCGACCGCGAAGCCGTCGAGCTGTTCCTCCAGGAGGCCTCGGAGCACCTGCAGTATCTCCGTGAGTACGTCAGCGTCCTTCAGGAGGTCGCGCCCCGCCGCGAAGACCTCGAGCGGCTTTACATTGCCGCGCACACGCTTAGCGGCACTTCCGCCAGCTATGGCTTCCCGAAATTCTCCGAAGTCGCCGGAAAGCTCGCGCACATTTTCCAGTATTCCCTCAACGCCTCGCTCGGCGAAGACCTGCACGGCCCGCTGACCGAGTTCCTCTCCGACGGCATTTCGCTGCTGGAAACCGACTTGCTCGAAATAAGCGACACCGGTCACGAAAACGTCGAGGACATTGCTGCCTTCAAGGAGCGCTATCGCTTCGCCTTCCCCGCCGAGCCGGCGCCCCTGAACTATCCGCAGCGCGGAGAAAATGCCGCGCCACAAGTCCAGGAAGTCCCGCAAGCCGCTTTCACCGGCTCCTACTTTGATTCACTGCCGACCGACGACGAGGTCGGTCCCGAAATCCTCGAATTCTTCGGCCCGGAAGCCGAAGAGCATCTCCAGGTTGTCAGCGACTGCCTGATTTCCCTCGAGGGCAACAATAATCCCGAGGAGATCAATCGCCTCTTCCGCGCCATTCACACCGTGAAAGGCTCCGCTGCGCAGGTCGGCCTCAAGCGTCTCGGCGCCATCGCTCATCGTGTCGAAGATATGATCGGCCGGCTCCGCGACGGCGAAATCGATCCCTCTCCCGCGGTCGTCGACATCTGCCTCGAATCCGTCGATGTCCTTAAGAAATCCCTGCATCACCAATGGGCTGACGAGTCCGAAATGCGCGCCGGGGTCGATTCCCTGCTTGGTCGCATCGCCGAGTTCGCGCCTCTCGACCCCGAAGAAGATGAAGCCGTTAGCGGCGAAGCACCATCCGCGGAAAACGAATCTGCCGCGCTCCTGCAGGCGTCCCGCAAGGCCGCCAACAAGCAAGTTCCCGCTCCGGCCGCAGCCACAAAATCGGTGCGTATCGCTCTCGAACGCCTCGATCGCATGATGAATACCGTCGGTGAACTGGTCATTAACCGTACTCGCATGGTCGGCCGAGTGTCCGAACTGGAGAAACTCGTCGACACTCTCAGCTTTTCCAAGGAACGGCTCCACAACAAGGTCAACGAGTTCCAGGAAAAATACGAGTTCAATCGCATCAGCAACTCTCGCACGCTCTCATCCTGGAATGCCGCTACACCGCAGAGACTAACCAGTGCCGCCGCCGGAGATAATTCATTCTTCTCCGAGTTCAGCGAGCTCGAGATGGACCGCTACGACGATTTCAACATTCTTTCTCGCTCCATGACGGAAATCTCCGCCGACGTCAACGAAGTCCTGACGCAACTCCAGGGCTACATCAATCGCGTCGAAGGCGACATCGACGAATTCACCAAGCTCGCTCATCACCTTCAGGACGAATTCACCGCCGCCCGCATGGTGCCCATCGGCACGCTCTACTCACGTCTGTCGCGCGCCGTTCGAGACGCTGCCCACTCCGCCGGCAAACAGGTCGAGTTGGACCTCACCGGCAGTGAAACCGAGCTCGACAACAACATCATCCAGCAAATTTCCGATCCGCTCGTCCACCTGGTTCGCAATTCCGTAGCGCACGGCATCGAGCACGCCGACGCCCGCCGCTCCGCCGGCAAATCCGAAATCGGCAAAGTCTCCCTCCGCGCTTACCACCGCGGCAACCACATCTACATCGAAGTGGAAGACGACGGTGGCGGCATCGACTACGATCGCGTCAAGCAGGCCGCCGTCGAGCGGGGCCTCGTCTCACACGACACCGCTGATCGCCTCACCGAACGCGATCTACGCGAGATGCTTTTCCACCCAGGGTTCTCTACTGCCTCTTCGAAAACCGAACTCGCCGGCCGCGGCGTGGGTCTCGATGTAGTTCGCGCCAATCTCAATCAACTCAACGGCGAAATCGAAATCAACAGCACTCGCGGAGAAGGCACCAAGTTCACCCTCAAGGTCCCCCTGACCCTGATCATCTCCCCTGCGCTTTTCGTCCGCTGCGGCGGGTCCAGTTACGCGCTTCCGCTCGGCGTCGTCGAAGAAATTCGCCGCATTCGCTCCGACGAAATCGAAGACATCGGCGGCAAGCTGATCACCAAGGTTCGCGACGTCGTCACCGAAGTCGTTCGCCTCGACACCTATCTCAGCCTTCCGCCCCTCGAACCCATCAACGGCTACTTCCGCATGGTCGTCGCCAACTCCGGAAATCGCCAGATCGGCCTCGTTGTCGAAGAAGTCCTCGGCAAAGACGAAATCGTCATCAAGAATCTCGGCGAGTATCTCCGCCGCGTCAAACTTTTCCCCGGCACCACCATCGCTCCCGATGGCAGCCTGATCCTGCTGATTGATCTCAATCGCATGGTCGCCACCGAGCCCAACGAGCGTCGCACGCTCCAGGCCAACGCCAGCGCCGCACGCGTCTTCGCACCCGGTTCCGAAGCGATTGCTCGTGGCACCATCCCGACCGACGCTATCGACCGCGTCGAACACGAGCGCGTCATCGTTGTCGCAGACGACTCCATCTCTGTCCGCAAATTCGTCGGCCGCATGCTGGAGAAAAACGGCTACCGCGTGAAACTAGCCGCCGACGGGTTGGAAGCTGCCGAACTGGTTGCCCAGCACGGGTGCCACCTCGTCATCACCGACCTCGAAATGCCGCGCATGACCGGTTACGAACTCATGGTCCAGCTCCGTCAGAGTCCCGCGACGCGCCGCATCCCAGTGATGGTCGTCACCTCGCGCGCCGGCGCAAAGCATCGCGATCGCGCTATGAAAGAGGGTGCCGTTTCTTTCCTCACCAAGCCGGTTCAGGAAGATCAACTCATTGCAGCAGTCGAACAACTCATCGGAATGGAGGCCACGCGTCCGGCTGTTCCGGTCGCGTAGAGAAGTACATGGCTACCAGCGCCAACAAAAAGTTCAAGGTGCTCATCGTCGACGACTCCGCCTTCATGCGCAAGGTCCTCGAGACCATCATCGCCGGCGATGATCAGCTTCAGGTCGTCGGCCAGGCCAAAGACGGCCGCGAGGCGGTGGCTCTCGCCGAATCGCTCAAGCCCGACGTCATCACCATGGACATCAACATGCCCCACGTCGATGGCCTGCAAGCCACCGCGCAGATCATGATCAGCAACCCGCGCCCGATCGTCATCGTCAGCTCCGAATCCCGGGAAGGCGCTTCAAGCACCCTCAAAGCTCTCGAGCTTGGCGCCATCGAATTTGTCGCCAAGCCGTCCAGCGGCATCGATCTCGACATGAACAGCGTGAAGGATGAGCTCCTCCGCAAAGTTCGCATGTCCGCAAAAGTTCGCGTCGTGCGCACCGCATCGCGTATCGCGTCCACCGTGCAAGGTACAAACGGTGGCCCGGCTGCCGGCCCCGCCGTTCCCCGTCCCCCTGTGCCGCGCCATCCGCAATCCGCTTCGCTCGACCAGCGCTTTCCCATCGTCGTACTCGGCGCATCCACCGGTGGACCAGCCACGGTGATGCGCCTCGCCCCTGGCTTCACGCGCGATTTTCCCGCGGCCGTGTTCCTCGTGCAGCACATGCCCGCGAGCTTTACTACCCAATACGCCGCGCAGCTCGCCGAATTTACCAGTATTCGCGTCAAGGAAGCGGAACTCAACGAGCCCGTCCAGCCCGGCACGCTCTACATTTGCCCCGGCGGCCAGCACTTGCGCATCACCCCGACCGGCCGCATTCAACTCGACGCCGCTTCCGGACGCATCAACGGCTATCTGCCCTGCATCGACATCACCATGGAGTCCGCCGCTGCTTACGCCGGACCGATGGGTATCGGAGTGGTTCTCACCGGCATGGGCAACGACGGCGCCGCCGGCGCGAAAGCCATACAGAACGCGGGCGGGCTGGTCATCGCTCAGGATGAAGCCACCTCCGTGATCTTCGGCATGCCCGCCGAAGCCATCAAGGCCGCCAACGTCCAGCACGTTCTGGCCATCGACGACATCTACCCCGCCATCGAAAAGCGCGTCATCGGCCTCTGCAAAACCGTGCCTGTCGGAGTGAAGTAGCCATGCGCCTTCCCTCACCACCGAAGCCACAAGTGCTCCGCGCCGAACAGATCATCCTATTCCGCATCAGCGGCCACATTTTCGCGGTCTCCTCCGCTTCGGTTAAAGAGGTCCGCAGCGTCGATACCCTCGCCGGCGCCGCGAAAGAAATCTCCAACACCAGCATTCGCAAAGTCCGCCACGTTGTCCAGCGCGGAGATCATTCTCTCTACGTCGTCAACGGCGCCGTGCATTTCGGCCTCCCGCCCTGCCCGGCCGCGCTGGTTTTCATTCTGCGGCGCACGCGCACCGCCCTCCTTGTCGACGGCATCGAGAAAATGACCAGCATGACTCGCCTGCAAGCGCTCCCTCAGGCGTTCCACAACGAAGAGCGTGACTGGTATCGCGGTCTCACCGCTATCGACCAGACCGTTATTCCCGTCGTCAAACCCGAAGGCTTTCTAACTCCCGACGAACTCCTCTTCCTCGATTCCTCCCAGCAGGAATCCAACGCCGCCATCGCCGATGTCATTGCCCAACTCCCCGCAGACGATCTCTCTTCCATCGTCGATTCGAGTCACCCCCAATGAAACCCATGACCCCTTTCGCGCTCGCTATTCTCTCCCTGGCGCCTGAAGACGCCACGGACACGCAAAGCAAACACGTCCACTCGATAACCGAGCTAGCTACCGCCTTGCAGACCATCGTCGAAGGGGACTTCCGTTTCGTCCAACTCGACTCTGACAACTCCGAGACCTACCTCCAATGAGTCCCACCACCGACACCAACGATTCCTTCGTCCTTCTCCGCTTGGGCGAACGCCGCTTTGCCGTCGCCGCGGGTGTCATCTCCGAACTGGTCGCCCCCAGCCGCATCTTCCGTTTCCCGCATCAAACTCGCGAAGTCGAAGGCGTCATTCTCCGCCGCGGGCGCATCGTCCCCGTGTGCGATGTCGCCGAAAAACTCATCGGCAAAAGCCTGCGCTCTCGCCGCTTCTATCTCATCGCCCAGCGCCGCTACGCCTCGCAGACGGAATGGGTCGCCCTCCCTGTCACCGGCGATTGCGAACTCATCTTTGCCGAAATGATTCCCGCCAGCGAGGCCGACTTGCCTCACGTTGCCGGCTGGCTCTCCCACGCGGGTGATGTCATCGAGGTCTTGAACCTGACCGCCCTCACGCCCGGCCCAGTCGCGGCGATTCCTCTCGCGACGCACGAACCGCAAGCGCACGAGGTCCATTCATGATTTCCGGCCGTCCCGCAAAAATCTTGTTAATCGACAGTAACGTCTACTTTTCCAAGCGCCTCAGCGACGCGCTGAAAAAAGAAGGCTTCGAAGTGGTCTCCAGCACCCAGCCTGCCTTCGCTCTCACCACGCTGGAATACGACGCGCCCGCCGCGGTCGTCTGCGCCACCAACATGCGCGAAATGGGCGCTCTCGAAATTGCCCAGATCATTCACGCGGATCCCAAAAACGCTACGCTGCCGATCATCGCTCTCGGCGACGGCAGCCAGCGAGCCCTCATGGAAGCCTTCCAGGCCGGCTGCGAAGACTATATCGATCGCCAGCGCCCGCCCGCGGTGATCGCCACACACATCCGCAACATCGTGATCAGCAAAGCCGAAGGCTTTCAGCCTACGCAGATGCTCGCGCAGGCTGACACCAGCCTCAGCGGCAGCCTCACGCACCACGATCTTCCCGGCGTCCTTCAGATGCTGGGTCACGCTCACCAGACCGGCGCATTGCACATCAACGCCGGTGCCACCGATGCCCTGCTCTTCTTCGACGCCGGCAACATCACTCACGCCGAATGCGGCAATCTCTTCGGCGATGAAGCCGTCATCCACATCATCAAGAGCTGCGTGCACGGCGACAAAGGCGTGTACAAATTCGTCTACGGCGCCACTTCCACCAAGCACACCGTCCTCCGCAACGCCACCGATCTAATGCTCGACGCCATGCGCGAGTACGACGAATCTTCACGCGACTCCGCAGGCAACGTCGACGCAGACCTTGACGTCGAAGCCCTCGGAACCGGCCAGCCCGCTGCAATGCAGCCATCTGAAGCATCGCCATCCGAAGAATCGCAATCCGCAGAAGCCGGTCTCGATGATGTAAGTAGACTAGCCGGCAATCTCGATTTTTCGCATGTCGTCGGCGATTCGCCGCTCGATCCCCAATCCGTCGCATCTCTGTCACAGCCGGACCTTCAGGAACAAACCGACCTAGCACCACCTGTGTCCGACGACCACTCGCCATCTATCGAATCCGACAACCACTCGCCCGCCATAACATCCGACGAGGGCATCGCGGGTTTTTCCGAAGCAAGCCCAAGTCCATCCGCCGATGACCACACCTTCGAAACACACACCGTCGAACGAGACTCGTTAGAAAGAAACACCTTCGAACAAGACGCCTTCGAACACAAATTCGCAACGACACAGCACGACGCCGTCTCAACCGCCCCAGAAATCGAGCCATTCGGACACGAACGCCACACACCACCAGTTGCACAGGGATTTCTGCCTGTGCCACAGTCGCCCACACTCCCAACCTATCCTGCAAGCGACATCGATGCCACGCCACTTCCGTCCTCCGATGTTTCAGCCTCATCCATCCAAAACGCGGAAGCTCCCGGAGTGATCACCGCCACCATCAGACGCTCGGATCTTCTCCAGGCCGAACTATCCACCCACCCCACCACCATCACCGAGCGCATCCTCTCCGACCTTCACGCGCACGGCGACAATCCCGTGGACCGCGCCCTGGCCGAACTTCTCTCCAAGCAACTCAACGGCGAATACCAGCATGGACCGTCCCACTCCGGCGATCCCTCGCACGAATATTCAGATGCCGGCAGCACAGACGACGCTCCGCACCATCACGTTCGCCTCGCCGACGACTCTGATAACTCTGACAAGGAGCTCCCATGAGCGAAGCCATGATCCTTCCGCCCTTCACCGACGGTCAAACCAAGCGCGCTCCCACCGTCTATTTCATCGACGACTCCGCAACCATGCGCGAAGTCATCAAGATCGCTTTCCGCCGTGAAAGTCTTAACGTGATCACCTGCGCCGACGCCGCTTCGGCCCTCGCGCAGTTCGAACAAAATCCGCCGGACGCCGTCATCACCGACGTCATCATGCCCGACACCGACGGCTACTCCGTCTGCACCCAAGTCAAGCAGCACGCCCAATTCAGCCACGTCCCGGTCGTCCTCATGTCCGGTGTCGTCAACAAAGCCGTCGCGGATAAGGCCGTGGCCGTCAAAGCCGACGAGCTCATCCGCAAGCCGTTCCAGCCTCAGGAACTCATCGGCCGCGTGAAGAGTTTGTTGGCGCCAAAATCTGCGGCTCCGACAGCTCACGAGCGCCAATCGTCCCATCACGCCCCGAACGCACTCTCCAGCCTCTTCGCGCCGCCAACGCTCGCGCAATCGCTCGCGCCCAACACACTTCCTCCGGCGCCTCCACAAGCGGCGCCCGACAACGCCTGGCCCCGCGCGCTGGCCGACGCCTTCACTCCAAGACCAATCTTCCCGGCGCCTTCGAATCCCGCCGGCTCCGGCTCGCCTTCATCGCCAATGCAGCACACTGGCACACCCGCCTCCGCAGGCCTGAACGCTTACGGATCAAATTCCGCGCAACCGAATGTGAGCCAGCCATTATCCCCGGCTTCTCCGTTTTCTTCCGCGCCGCCCAGCAACTCCGGCTCGCTTAACAATGCCGGTCAATCGCAATCGCACACGCCACGTCAGGGTCAAGTCCCATCCGACAACCTAAAACTCCGCGCCGAAATCGCGCGCCTCGAACTCCTGATCAAAAAACTCCAAACCGAGCTCCAGATCGAGCGCCAATACAATCAAACCCTCGAATCCCAACTCCACAACCTCACCCACTCCGACTAACCACAAAAATTCACACATCCACCCCGTCCCCTCGTTGAACGAGACTATCCGGCCGTCGATATGCCGACCGGGCAACCCATTCACCGGGTGGCCTTCCCTTCTGTCACCCCGACCGAAGTGGTTCCGCTTTTTCCTGCACGCGCATTTTGCGTGCGGGGTCGCGCAGTGGAGGGACCGTGACAGAATCGCCCGCAACCACGCTCGGTGAGATTAATCTCCCCCCAGCGTTAGGTGCAACAATGCTGCAATCCACTCCAAAATCTCGATTCATCACCCAATCGTCGGAGGGGCAAGGCACCGCCTCTCTCTAGGTGCACGAACTTCCACAATTCCATTAACGCTCCCCCTCTAACGCTTGACCTCATCCCCACATCCAAAATAATCTCCACCTCCACGGAGAAAACATGCCGCAATCCACCACCACCTCCCACGCCTTCCCCGCCATCCTGTTCGCCGGCCTGGCCTGCGGCACGCTCGACATCACCGCCGCCTTCATCGTCTACGGCAACATGTTCCACGTCGGCCCCACTCGCATCCTTCACAACGTCGCTTCCGGCCTCCTCGGCCGCGATGCCTACACTGGCGGCGTCGCCACCGCCGCCGTCGGCCTCCTCTGCCACTACGTCATCGCTTTCGGCGCCGCCACAGTTTTCTTTTTCCTCGCGCGAGCCTTTCCATTTCTTTTGAGCCAACCCGTCCTCTGGGGCGCACTCTACGGCATCGCCGTTTATTTCTTCATGAATCGCATCGTCGTCCCACTCTCCAACGTCGCCAAGACCCCCTTCTCATTCAAAATGATGATCATCGGCGTAGTCATCCACATCTTCTGCGTAGGTCTCCCTATCGCTCTCGTAACACGCCGTTTTTCAACAAGCTGACGTAACAGGCAGGACCAACTCTTCGCAAAATCCGAGTCGCAAAATCCGAGTCGGGAAAATTCGAGTCGGGAAAATTCGAGTCGACAAATACCTCGCGGTCCCAACCTATCCCAGCCCTCTCCGCGAATCTCCGCTCCCTCAGCGTCTGTGCGTTAATCCTTCGACTTTTTCCCTTTTCTTCGCTGCTTCGTTACTTCTTTACTTCTTCCCTCGATAGCCGCAGCCAACTTCCTCATCCCACCAGGTAAGTTCCCCTCAAACGTCTTCGCAAATCCCAAATAATTCTCCGCCTTCTCCCCACGCAAACTCACATGCTGCGTAATCCGCGTCCTTCCAACTCCCACGCCTTCAAATCCCCACGAAAACCACATCGCCGCCCCGTCGGCCGGAATCTCAATCGCAGCCCCCTCACCCGGCGTCACCTCGCGTACAAACCAGACAATCGCCGGCTGTCCCGGAATCCGCGTCCAGCCTCTTGCTCCGGCCGCGAACGCCCCCTCCAACTCAAACGTAGCCGGCGGATCATCCCAATTCCCGACATCGCTCCAATATCGCCAAGCAAAATCCACATCCGCATCCGCCTCCACCGAATGCGTCATCTCCCAAATCACGCGCATCATCGCCTCTGGCCCATCCCAAAAAAATCCCCACGCGGAACGATTTCCTTTGTTCTTCGTTACTTCTTTATCTCATTTCATTTTTCTCGCCTCCTGCCTCGGCGAATCAATCTTTCCGCTGGCCTCTAATTTCTGCAGCCACCGCCGCGCGGTCGTCGCCTCCGCATAATCCCCGTGCTCCTTCACAAATTTGCGCAACTCCGCCGCTGCCTCTTCATAACGCCCCACCGCTGTCAGCGACTGCGCCACCAGCAACGCAATCTGCGGCGCCTTCCCTTTCGACGCTTCCAGCGCCCCCTGTGAGGTCTTCAGCGCGTGATCGTATCGTCCCACCCGATAACACGCCCTCGCCAGCGACCACTGTGCTTCCCAACCAACTGCAGCATCCAGTTGCAGCGCCTTCTCCAGTGGCGTGATCGCCGCCTCATACTTTCCCAGGTCCAACCGCGCCATCCCCAGCGCCGCATACGCTCGCGCGTGCCCCGGATCCAACTGCGTCGCCTTCTCCAGGGCCTCCTGCGCGTGCACCCACTCGCGCTCCTTCAAATACAAAACGCCGCGCACATACAAAACGTCCGGATGCCCCGGCGCCAGCCGCATTGCCTCGCTCACAAATTTCTCGGCGTTTTCCAATTTGTCCGCGCCCAGCGCCTGCAGCCCCTTCTCAAACGCTTCCTTCGCCTTCGGCGCCAGCACCGGCCGCCCAGGCACTCCCCCCGCCACGTCGGTCGCCGCACCCGCCGATAAATCCCGCCGCAAAAAAATATCGATCTGCGCGCGCTGTGCCGTCGGCAGCGACACATCTTTCCGCGCGGTCTGATAACCCGCCGCCTCCACCACCACCGTAAAATTTCCCAGCGGCGTCAGCACAAACATTGCGCGTCCATTCGAAGTCGCCGCCTGCCCGCTCGGCGTCGTTCCCTCGCGATACACGTGCACCATCGCCGCCGCCGCAATCGGCGAACCCGAGGCGTCATGCACCATCACCGCAAGCTGTGCACCGCTGTTGAACGAAGCATCGGCGTTGCTCCCACTTTCCTGTTGCCAGGCATGAGCGTCCGCGGCGGGCGCTCGCACTTGTGCCGCAAACGCGGACGCAGCCGCCACGCGCACACCACCGCAAATCAGCAATAGCGAAGCAAATTGTATGGCCCGTGACCTGTCCCGAAAGGGATGACGCATGGGGGCCCTCGACGATTGCCGCGAGCCTATTCCCCCATTTCGCCCTCGTCAAGCACGTCCGCATCAACGCGGCGACTCTCTTTCTGCTCTTCGAACTCTGCGCTCGCTGCGACTTCCGTGGTGAATTCTCCCGTGTATCGAGCCTGGCGATCCGACTCTGATTGACTCCTACGCCGCATTCACGCGCATTCCGGCTGCCGGATCCAGCGTCCTCAGGTACCATCGCCTCACCCTTCCGACGAGGGAACCCATGCCGCAAGACGAACGACGTCGCACGCCGCGCTATCCGTTTTCCGCCATCGCAGAAGTTGTCGATCAACAGGAAGACCTGCGCCTCGAATCGAAAGTTCGCGACCTCAGCTCCGGAGGCTGTTACGTGGAGACGCCCGATCCCCTGCCGCCGGGCAAGAACGTCATGGTCGAGATTTACACCGACAACGAATTCCTCGAATCCCACGCCACCGTGGCCTTCAGCGAATCTAACCAGGGCATGGGGCTGTGTTTCGGCGTCATGCAACCGTATTTCGCGGCCATCCTCAACGCCTGGCTGGCACAGGCCAAGCACCAATACGCGCACTGACCTGGACACAATCGATTGCCAGCTCCGCCGCGGCGTGATCCAACTCCCGTCGGGTCATCAGCTATTATTTGCCGCTCTGCCTGGTCGCGGTTTCGTGCGATCGCAACTCTCGCCGCCAACCCGCTATAGTTCCGCCAGCCTCTTGGTCTAAAATCATTCGCGATCCCCAGCCACGAAAGGACTCACCGCGTAAATGAGCGATGGCATCGAGCTTCCCGAACACGAACACCACGACAAGCACCCGCTCACCATTCCAGTTTCCGTGACTATGGCCATCCTCGCCGTGCTCGGTGCTATGGTCACCCTGCTCGGACATCGCGCCCACACTGAGGAGCTCCTCCTCCAGTCTCAGGCCACCGATCAGTGGGCCTACTACCAGGCCAAAAACATCCGCCTCCACGAAATGGAAGCGGTCGCCGACATGGTTGGCACCCTCGCTCCGCAGGACAAGGAAAAGGCCGCTGCCGTTCGCGAGAAATATCTGAAGGAAGTCGAGCGCTACAAATCCGACAAAGAAACCATCAACGACAAAGCCAAGGAAGTCGAAGCCGAGCGCGACCTCGTCAGCCGCCGCGCCGACAGCTTCGATGGCGGAGAAGCCCTCCTCGAAGTCGGCCTGGTCATCTGCTCCGTCACCCTGCTGACCAAGCGCCGCTATTTCTGGTACACCGGCATGCTCTTCGCGGCCGCTGGCGTCCTCACCGCCCTAACCGGCTTCCTCCTCCACTAAGTGGCATAGCCATTCCTGGCAGTGCACTGCTCCGCCGTTTGGGGTGCCGGGTGCCGCGCCCTTCGGTTTCAAGGGTCCAGGTTTAGATCCAACTTCAAGCACCAACAATGACTTCAGCCGCGGCGCAACCTGTCTACTCAAATTATTTTTTCCCACCGCCTAACCAATCCCCATACTCAGACGTCTATGTATCATGCGCCGCTTTAACCCTAAACCACCCGGCCACCTCCAAGGCTCCCTCGACCTCCTCATCCTGAAAGTCCTCCTCCGCCGCTCCGGTCTCCACGGCTACGCCATCATGACCGCGATCCAAGATATCTCTGGTGAAGTCCTTCGCGTCGAAGAAGGCTCCCTGTACCCCGCCCTCCATCGCATGGAAGAATCCGGCTGGATCCGGGCGCAATGGATCACCAAAGACACCGGGCGCCGCGCCCGCATCTACGAACTCACCGCCGCCGGAAGAAAGCATCTGGGCGCCGAAGAATCCCGCTGGCAAGCCGTGACTGCGGCCATTTATCGCGTCCTAAGGGAGGCCTAACAAATGTCACTCTGGTCTCGTATCCTCAACGCGATCCATCCACATCCCCTGCACCGCGAACTCGACGAAGAGCTCGAATCCCACATCGCAGAAGCCATGGCCCAAGGTCGCGACCCGCAGGAAGCCCGTCGCGCCCTGGGTTCACCTCTCCGCCACCGCGAAGCGAGCCGCGACGCCAAACTCCTCCACTGGCTCGACTCGCTCCGTTCCGACGCCCTCTTCGGCCTCCGCCAGCTCCGCAAAAACAAAATCACCACCGCGGCGGCCATCCTCTCCCTCGCTCTCGCCCTCGGCGCCTGCACCTCCGCCTTCCGCCTCATCGACGCCCTTCTCTTTCGTCCTCTTCCGGTCGCTCATCCCGAACGCCTCTACGTGGTCGCCCGCCAGGGCGTAGACCCCGGAGGACATTTCCGCATCAGCGACAGCAACGAATACCCCCTACACGTCCGCATGCGCACCGCCGTTCAGCAACAAGCCGAGCTCATTGCTATCTCCTACGGCGACCGCGTCGACGTCACGTATTCGTCTGACAGTGAAATGGAAAAGACGCATCTCCAGTACGTCTCAGGATCGATGTTCGGCGCCTTCGGCCTCCAGCCCGCACTCGGCCGCCTGTTCACCGACGTCGACGACTTCATCCCTCGCGCCTCTCCTTACGCCGTTCTCTCCTACGACTACTGGACGCGCCGCTTCGGCAGGGATCCCGGCGTGATCGGCCGCAACCTCCGCTCGGGCAATGACCTCCTCACGATCATCGGCATCGCACCCAAAGGTTTCACTGGCACCGAGCCTGGCACCATCACCGACATATTTCTGCCGATTATGATGTACGAAGGTGTCACCCACTCCGACTGGAGCTGGTTCCGCACCGTTGCCCTCCTCAAGCCCGGCGTCTCGCCCGATCTCGTGCGCGAGAAACTGCAACCCATTCTCCGCGCCTTTCAGGAAGAGCGCGCCAAGGGCTGGAGCGCGGAAAGCAAGCGCTTCCTTGAAGATTTCCTCGCGCAAAAGCTCCTGCTGCAACCCGCGCCTTCCGGTGCTAGCGCCATGCAGGAGGACTATCGCAGCGCCCTCATCGCTCTCGCGGTCCTGGTCGGCCTTCTCCTGCTCATCGCCTGCGCCAACGTCGCTAATCTCATGCTCGCGCAAGCCGCCGCCCGGGCCCGCGAAATGGCTCTGCGCATCTCCATCGGCGCCGGGCGCGCCCGCCTCATTCAGCTCGTGCTCGTCGAAAGCGCCTGGATCGCGTTCCTGTCCGCCGTCCTCGGCGGCCTCTTCGCGTGGTGGTCTGCGCCCTTCGTCGTCAGCCGCATCAATCCACCCGACAATCCCGCCCGCCTCGCTCTCTCCGCTGACTGGCGCCTCTTCGCCTTCTCCGTCGCGTTAACCTTCGGTGTAGCCTTCCTCTTCGGCCTCGCGCCCGCACTCCGAGCGTCCTCCATCACTCCCGTCAGCGCCCTCAAAGGCGGAAGCGATCCGCACTCCCGCCCGCGTTTGATGTACGCTCTGATCGCTGCCCAGGTTTCCTTCTGCTTCGTAGTCCACTTCGTCGCAGGCCTATTCCTCACCACTTTCGATCGCTTAACCCATCAATCCACCGGCTTCTCTGCCGATCGCATCGTCGTCCTCGACACCAAAGCCCTCAAACCACAGCCACCCGCGGTCTGGGATCAAACCGCCGACGCCCTCCGTTCCGTCCCTGGTGTGGAAAAAGTCGCGCTCTCCGGCTGGCCCCTCCTCGACGGCAACGGCTGGAACGGCTTCATCTGGGTCAATGGCGTGTCCACCGAAACCCTCGGCTACTATCTCGCGGTCACGCCTGGGTGGCTCAACACTATGAAAATCTCACTGATTGATGGCCGCGACTTCCGTCCAGACGACGCCTTCCCTAACGTCGCCATCGTCAACGAGACCTTCGTCAACCAATGCTTCCACGGCCAAAATCCCATCGGCCGCTTTTTCGAAAAGGAAACCGGCGACGGCAAGACCCGCCTTCGCCTCCAGGTCATCGGCGTGGCCGCCGACGCTCGCTATCGCAACATGCGCGAGCCCATTACTCCCACCGCCTACGTCCCGTTTCGCTCTGTCGACGCTGCCGGCGCCGCGGGCACGCAAAAATCCGGCTCCTTCATCATCCGGACCGCGAACGCCAACCCTCTCGCTTTGGCCTCCATCCTCCGCCGGCAAGTCCCGCGCGCCCGCCCTGAACTCCGCGTCAGCAACATCCGCACCCAAACTGAAATCAACGCCAGGCATACTCTCCGCGAACGCCTTCTGGCCACCCTCGCGCTCTTCTTCGCCACCGTCGCGCTTCTGCTTGCGGCCATCGGCCTTTACGGCGTCCTCCACTACACCGTCCTGCAACGCCACCGCGAACTCGGCATCCGCATCGCCGTCGGCGCAAGGGCCGCAAAGATCGCCCGCCTCGTCACCACAGATCTCGTCGCGGTCATCCTCGCAGGCGCCGCCGCCGGCCTGATCCTCGCCTTAACCGGCGTCCGCACCATCGAGTCCCTTCTGTATCAGGTGAGGCCCACCGACGCGCCCATGCTCGCCCTACCTGCAATCATCATTATTGCCGCAGCAATCTTCGCTGCAACTCCCGCCATTATCCGCGCCATTCGCATCGACCCCGCCACCCTCCTCCGCACCGACTAGAAATCCCACAAAGTCATCTTGCGTGCACCAACCTTTGCAAAGGGTTGCTCACTCCCATTTAGCGTCTTCTTTTCGAACTCCGCTGGGAATCCCGCATCCTCTCAGTACAACCGCGTAGTCTCCCCACCATCCATCCGCAACACCGTTCCATTCACAAAGCTAGCTGCATCCGAACACAACCACGCCACCCCCGCCGCTACCTCGCTTGCCTCGCCTAATCGGTTCATCGCCGAATGCCGGCTTGTCGAAGCTTTCATCAATTCCGGCGCATTTTCCACATACGGATCCACCATCTCCGAATGCACGAATCCCGGACTCACCGCATTCACGCGAATTCCTTGCTGGCCGTAATCCACGGCGGCCACCTTGGTCAATCCGATCACCGCGGACTTGCTCGCGCAGTAAGCCGCATGACCCACGTCGCCCGCCACGCCATACATCGATGAACAATTCACGATCGCGCCCTTGCCGGCGTTCAGCATCGCCGGAATCTCGTACTTCATGCACAACCACACCGCCTTGAGATTGACGGCCATCGTTTCGTCCCATCCCTTCTCATCGATCTCCGCCACCGGCGTCAGCGTCGGCCTGGTAATCCCCGCATTGTTGAACGCGCAATCCAGCCGCCCAAATCTCTCCACCGTTTGCGCCACCATCGCCTCAATATCTGCACTCTTGCTCACCTGCCGGGTCGCGCAGTGGAGGGACGGTGGCCTGCTTCTCAAAACCGCCGCGCTCGACGAGACAATCGCCGACCACTGACGCTTCCCCGCAACTAGGCCTTCGCCTCCCCCCGCATCCCCTTCAACAACGCCAATTCCTTCCGCAACGATGCTAGTCCCTCCAAAATCTCGTGATGCCGCAGATCCTCGGTCCCAGGTTTCTTCCCGATAAAGCAAAGCGTTCCGCCCGGCTCCAAAATGCACTTCTGTATTTCGCTCAGCGAATCGAATCCCTGCTTCCGCGCTGCCGCCGCCAGCTCTTCCAGGGTGATCAATTCCTTTTTAAGCCGCCCCAAGTGAATTCGTCCGTCTTCGATCAACACATCCGCCTTGCCTTCCACTAGCTGATCCAGCTTGCGGTGATCGTACAAGAACCGCACCACCGCGTAGTTGATCGTCAGCAACGCAACTGCACCGATAATTCCCCCGGTCACCGTGTTGTCATCGCCGATGATCGCGTTTTGCACCGTGTTGGACAGTGTCAACAGCACCACCAGGTCGAACGGATTCAGCTGCGCCAACTCCCGCTTGCCGGACAGGCGAAGTCCCACAATTAAAAACACATAGATAATAATCGGACGCAAAATCTTTTCCGCAATCGGCAAACCCAGTACGAACATGTCTTTCCAGATCTGATGCGTTTCCACCTTGCCTCCTCATTTCCTCCGCCCATGTCGCCTGGTTTGTGCTGCTATTTTGCGTTGCCGCAGCCTACCACGCGTTCCCCGGCATCATGAAACTCTGCATATTTCGTTGCAGCGTCCTCTGTGCCGGCGCTCCCACCTGTACGGGCGTACAGGTAATTTTTAGCAATATGCCCTAATGGACCACCGTTGCCATTAAAACGCTTTAATCTATGCTATTCACATCGCTTCCCTCGGCCCGTACCGTGCGGTCGTTGTAATTCCAAGTCAGCGGAGGCTGCAACGACTACCGCCGCCCGCGGTGTGCTCTTCACCCGGCCGGGGCTCGCAGCGATTTCATGGCGACGCATTTCTCATCGGATCAAACCGTCACTCTGGGCCCCGAGCAACTCTCCTCGCTGCTCCATTCCACCCAGGAACTACTCGCCCTCGTCCACGCGGACGGCTCACTCCTCTTCGCAAACGACAAATTCAGCTCCGTGTTGGGGTATCCGGCCGAGCAGCTAAGCGGCGGCTCTATCTACAATTTTCTTCACCCGAGTGAAATACCTTCGTTCCGCACGCAGCTCCAATCTCGCAACGGCGCATCGCCCGCGGAGTCCAAGGCGCGTTACCGCCTGCAAGGCAATGATGGCTCCTGGCGCTGGTTCGAAGCTTGCATCACGAATTTTCGACACGAATCCCTGGCCGGCGTATTTGTCCTCAGCTTCATCGATGTCACCGACTTGCAGCGCATGGAGTCCGAGCGCCAGGTCATTTCCGATGTCGTCCACGCGCTCAACGAGTCCGCCAACCTCGATCAGCTCCTCGCGCGCATCCACGGCGCGCTTAAGAAAGTCCTCTACGCCGAAAATTGCATCGTGGCCCTCCACGATCCAGACACCGACACCTTCCACTTCCCTTTCTTCGCCGATCAATTCGACCCCGCGCCTCCGCCACAAAAGCTCGATCGTAGCTGCACCGCGCTCGTCTTTCGCACCGGCAACGCTATGCTCATCCCGCAATCCGAATTTGACCGCCTGGCCACCCTCGGCGAAGTCGAACTCGTCGGCGCGCCTTCCCCCTCTTGGCTCGGCGTACCTCTCAAAACGCCCACCGCCACCATTGGCGTCCTCGTGGTTCAGCACTATGCCGCCGAAAACGCCTACGACCAGCGCGACCTCGAGTTCCTCGACTCCGTCGGCGGCCACATCGCTCTCGCCATCGAACGACGCCGCGCTGAAGACGCCCTCTCCAAGAGCGAATGCATGTTCCGCCTGCTCTTCGCTCACAATCCCCTGCCCACCTGGGTTTTTGATTCCGAAACCCTTCGCTTCCTCCAGGTCAACGACTCCGCCGTCAACCAATACGGCTACTCTCGCGAAGAATTCGAATCCATGAACGTCGCCGACATTTGCCACGCCGCCGAGTACGGCCATTTCCTCGAATCCCTGCGCCAGCTCAAAGCCAAGCCGCGCTACAAAATGCTCTGCAAGCACATGGCGAAAGATGGCCATGCCATCGAAGCCGAACTCATCGCCCATCAGCTCGATTACAACGGACGCGCCGTCCATCTCGTCGTCGCGCAGGACATCGGCGAACGCCATCAACTCGAAGAACAACTCCGCCAGGCCCAGAAAATGGAAGCGGTGGGCCGCCTCGCTGGCGGCGTCGCCCACGACTTCAACAACCTCCTTATGGTCATCAAGGGCCACACCGAATTGCTGATGAACGTGTTGCCACCTACCGATCACGCCGCACGCAAAATCGAGCAAATCGACCGCGCCGCCGACCGCGCCACCTCTCTGACCCGCCAGCTCCTGGCCTTCAGCCGCATGCAGGTCCTACAGCCACGCGTCCTCAACCTCAATTCCGTCGTCGAGGATATCGTCAAGCTCATCCCCCGCCTCATTGGCGAGGACATCGAGCTCGTCCTGCGCCTCTCTCCCGGTCTCGGCGCGATTCGCGCCGATGCCAGCCAGATCGAACAGATCATCATGAATCTCGCGGTTAACTCTCGTGACGCCATGCCCAACGGCGGCCGCCTGCTCATCGAGACCTTCAACACCGAGCTCGATCGCAACTACAGCAACATGCGCCCGGTGGTCATACCCGGACCCTACGTTCTCCTCGCTGTCAGCGACTCCGGAATAGGCATGGATCAGGAAACTCAGGCGCGCATCTTCGAACCGTTTTTCACGACCAAGGAACAAGGGAAAGGTACCGGCTTGGGCCTCTCCACCGTTTACGGCGTGGTCAAGCAAAGCGGCGGTTTCATCTGGGTCTACAGTGAAGTCGGCAAGGGCACCTGCTTCAAAATTTATCTCCCGCGCGTCGATCAACCCGTGGAAGGCGTCGGCGCGAAACAACCGCTAGCCGAAGCGCCGCGCGGTACTGAAACCATTTTGCTCGCCGAGGACGAGCAGGACGTGCGCGAACTCGCCCGCGAATTCCTCGAGTCCGGCGGCTACACCGTCATCGAAGCCACCAACGGCCAGGACGCCCTGCGCCTCGCCGCCCGTCACGAAAACAAGATCGATCTGCTCGTTACAGACATGGTCATGCCCGGCATGAGCGGCCAGCATCTCGCCGCCCGCCTGCAACAAGATCGCCCCGGCCTTTCCATCATCTATATGTCCGGATACAGCGAACACGCCGCCACCGAATCCGCCCACTCCACCTTGAACGCCCCGCTCTTGACCAAACCCTTCAGCCGCAACGCCATCCTCCGAACGGTACGCGAGGCGCTCGGTCCCGTCCGTCCCAATTAGTCCCAATCTGACGTCAAGTTATCGCAACGGGGGTCGGACCTTTAGGTCCGACATAAAGGCCGACCCCTAATGGGCTTTAGCCCCTGAGGAAACTTGTTGGCTTCTCGCGCTTATTTCTTTTCCCGCCTTACTGCCCTTTGCGGTGACTTCGTTCTCGTCCGAGATTCGCGCGCTACTCGCCCCTACTTCGCGGGGTGCGGCTTACCCCCGGACCAAGTCCACGCGCTGATCTTCCACCCGCCCGCTTCCAACTTCAAAACGAACGTCATCTGCCCTTCCTCGGCGATCGGCTTCCCATGCTCCTGGTAGCTGTAAACCGTCGGCACAATCACGTAGGCCACCTTACCCTCAATCTCGGTACGCGTAGGCTCCTCATACTTCACGATCCCATCCGTAACCCCAGTAGCCTGCGCATGCTTGTCATAATCCGCAGCCCATTCCTGCGCCGCACGCGGACCAACCCAGCGATGAGGCGCGAACTCGTCCACAATAACAATGTCGCCGCTCGCGTAAGTAGCAAACGCCGACTTCGTGTCGCCGCTATTAAACCCATCGATGAACTGATGAATCGGCGCGGTAACATCCCCAGCCGCCGCCAGCCCCACAACCGCCAATGGGCCACTTGCCAGCAAGGCCACCACGTTGCTCGCCAGCAAATTCAAAACGAATCGCCTCATCGCCGTCCTCCCGAATCTCCGCCCGTTTGCCGCGCGTTGGATTCCACGTCAAGCACGAGATATCGCAAAGAAATTCTGTCATCCCGACCGAAGCGACCCGGCTTTTTCCTGCACGCGCCCTTTGCGTGCCGGGTCGCGCAGTGGAGGGACCGTGGCTTGATCTCCACAACCGCAACACTGGACGAGAGCCCCGCCAGGACGCTCACCAACACGCGATTTGTACCGCCGCTATCCTGACGCCGTCGAGAGCCTCGCATCGCCTTCTCCGTCTGTCAATTCGTCACCCCACTATTCCCCACTCGGCACCACCGGCAAGCTGATAAAACTCGCCGCTCCACGCTGATGCCACACCCGCTGCGTTGCCTTCTGATAATCGTCCGCTTTCGCCTTGAAAATGTTCGGTACAAACCGCTGCGGGTTCCGATCATACAAAGGAAACAACGTAGACTGAACCTGGACCATGATGCTGTGCCCCACGTGAAAAGTGTGATTCACCATCGGCAGCGCAAAAACGTAGCTCTCCGCCTCGTTCGCCTTGATCGCCTCCGGATGCTCAAAGCTGTTGCGATACCGCCCGCGAAAAATATCCAGACTGATCGGTAGTTCATAGCCGCTCATCTCCAACGGCGGCGCGGTGCGGTCCGGCTGGACGTCGATCAGCTTCACAACCCAGTCCGAATCCGTCCCACTCGTCGACGCCACCAGATGCACCACCGGCTCTCCCGACAGCTTCAGCGCCTCGGTTAGCGGTTCGCTCACATACGTCAACACATCGGGCCGCCCATCCACGAAACGCTGATCCGTGACCAACCACGTGCGCCAGCCATGTGCATCGTTATCCTCCACGGGCCGCGGCCGATATGGCACAGGCTTATTAGGGTCCGATACATACTCATCGAACTTCGCTGCATTCCCCTCTGCCGGCGGCGCAAACGAAAGTCCACCCCCAGCGGCCAAATAGAGCGCCTTCGACGCCACCGGGCAACCCTGCTCGCAACTCGCCGGATAAACCTTCGGCTTATCCCAGCGATCCGCGCCGGTATCGTAAATCAGCACCGGGGGCACCGGCGCATCCGGCGCTCCCGGCCTCAAATATTGATTGAAGAACGGCAACAGCACATCGCGCCGCCACTGCGCCGTAGTATCCGCAGCCCACATCAACGGCCCCAGCGATCTGCCCTCGCGATTCACCTGACTATGAAACCACGGCCCCATCACCAGGTGATTCATCGCGTCCGGAGCCCCCTTCGCCTTCAGAGCACGATACGTATGAATAGCTCCCCACATGTCTTCCTGGTCGAACAATCCTTGCTCCCACATCGTGGGCACCGTCAGCGGTTTTGCCGCCATCAACTTATCTAGCGCCTGGCTTTGCCAGAAACCGTCATAGCTCGGATGCTCCACCATCACGCGCCAGAACGGCAACTGGTCCGCTCCTTGAACCTTCGCAAATCCCTCCGCCGAACCCGCGCGCAAATAATTCGAATAGTCGTCGCGCCCCTCGTGCGGCACCTCCACGCCATCGCCACGCTTCGTGGTCTGCCCAACGAAATAATCGATGTTGTTCTGTCGAAACGCGCCGTAGTGAAACCAGTCGTCGCCCATCCAGCCGTCAATCATCGGGCTCTCGGGCGCCGCCACCTTCAGGGCCGGATGCGCATTCAACATCGCCATCACCACGGTAAATCCCTCGTAGCTCGATCCGATCATGCCCACGCGCCCGTTCGATTCCGGCACGTTCTTCACCAGCCAATCGATCGTGTCGTATCCATCCGTAGTGTCGTCCGCGCCGGACGCGTTGTACCCCGACTTCACCGGTGGCGGCGTCATCAGGTACACGCCCTCCGACCCGTACTTGCCGCGCACATCCTGATACACGCGGATGTATCCCGACTCCACAAACACTTCATCGCTCAGCGGCAGCGCTTCGATCATCCGCCCGCTCTTCGAACGTTCCGCGCGCTTCACCGCGTTGTAACACGTGCGCGTCAACAAAATAGGCGCGTTCTTCGCTCCCTTGGGCACCACGATCACGGTGTACAGCTTGGCCCCGTCGCGCATCGGCACCATGACCACACGCTTCTCAAAGTCACTCGGCCGCGTAGGCGCCTTGAAGTCAGGCGCCAGATCGTCCGCAGGCAGTTTCGTCTCCTGCGCAAAGCACGCCGCTGCGCAACCAAACATCAAGCCCACAAACACACACAACCTAATCAGCTTATTCATGCTCTCCTTAGCAGCCGCGCGAAGAATCGGGCCAAACACTACAAAGCGCTATCGATTTTAGCCTCCGCCTCATCGCTAAAACCAGTGGCACAGGGATTTCTGCCTGTGCCGGCCCTGCCCGCGCCGTCTTGTATCCG